>OBYC01000619.1_pt1 | contig 24334 bp, 25 predicted proteins | sample 1550651 | NCBI WGS metagenome assembly OBYC01 (sample SAMEA2580181, study PRJEB22360) | human gut metagenome | biome: human gut; feature: human-associated habitat; material: faeces | place: Denmark | collected 2008/2010
ACTTACTTTCGCTCGTCAAAGCAAGCTCCCGCTTTTAAGCGTGGAGAATCTGACTATCTCTCCATACCAGGAAAAGAATCAGGCCAACAAGTGGAATACAGCATCCAAGAAAGCCCCATCCAATACTGCCGCTGTCAGACACTGAAGAGTCATCATTCTGAGGTACTCCACAATGTGGACAAATTACGGCTTTGTCATCGATTTCCTGCCCGCAATTTTTGCAAAACATAAGCATATCCTCCTTTTCCAGCTCGCGCTTCGCGCTCGCTGTCGTATTAGAGCTTCTTTTTTTTGCTCTACATTTAATATGCTAAATATTTAAAAAAAAAGAATTTTTTTTGCTTTTATTTTTCCGCCCTTTCTGCCGGCGCTTCTTTCAGCATCCCGTCTGCAATATCCTGCATCTGTTTTTCTGCCTCGCTGTTGTTCGCTACACCATCCACGGCATTTTGTATCTGGCTTTGCACGTCTTGCCCGTCAGGCATCGCATTATACATATTCGTTGAAAAATTTGCCGCTTCTTTTGCTGCCTTTTTTGCAATGTCTTCGGGGACTATCCCAAACTGCGAAAGCACCCCGCATGCCTTGGCATACGAAGATTTGAATGTATTAGTTAACATCTGGCCTGTCTCGGCTGTGTTTAAATCTATTCCATGCTCTGCCGCCATCTGGTCAATCTGGCGGGTCATCGCATTATTCGTCAACACGGCCACGCCGCCGCCTGAAATCAAGGCGAGCACGGCCGCAGCGGTAAGGCCTTGTTTTGTCCGTCTCATCAGCCTCATACGTCATCACCTCCATTGCATACAATATGCAAAATCAGTAAAAAAAATAAGCAGCAGGCTTTGCCTGCTGCTCTTGCTGTTCATTTTTCCGGAAATTCCGACGGAAGTCTGTCCCAGCAATGTAGATATGACTGTTCTTCTATTTTTGAGAGATACAAATCTGCATCGAAATTTTCAAATTCAGCTTGAATCTTCAGTCTTCCATCGTCATCAACTACAATATTTCCAAATCCTTCCAGTCCGAATTTCTCGGCAATCTCAGCGAGCTTTTTCTGGCCTTCCGAAAGCGATGGCGAATCGGCATCTGGAATCTTGACATCGAAATATTTTTCTCCTTCTTTTTCTTCTATTTTTACGTTTTTAACTGTCTTTGTTTCATCTCCGTCCACGGCGAAGATGATATCGGCATTGTCGTCTTCGTTAATATTGATACAAAGCCCGTCCAGTCCGACAAGGCTTGCAGATATTTTTGCGAATCCGACTCCGGCTTCATCAGCCTGCCAGTTTCCGACGATGTCGTCTGTCGCCATTACATTCACGGCCGGCATCATCATACAAGCCATCAATCCGGCGGCAGCCAATATTGTTCTGCATATTTTTCTCATTATTTTTTCTCATTACTTGAAGATTGAAACAATAATCGCTACAATCCCGACAACCACCAGTAATGGCAGCGCCAGAGCCATCATGCCGCCAAGAACCATGAAAACGATAAGCAGTGGCAGGCAGACAAGCGTCAGAACAACCTTCCAGGCACTCCATGCAAGCTTAATACACAGCCAGAGCAAATCTCCAAAAACACATATTGCAAAAATTACAAATAATGCTGTAAACATAGTTATCACCTCTTATTTTCTTGATTTACACCATTCATCAAATGCAATGTCTTCTTTTTTTAATATTACTGATGCTGCCACAACTGCAGCCAGGCCAAGCGCACCAACTGTAAGCAGGCAGCATTTCTTTGCTTTTTTTATCATTATTTTTTCCTCCATTTTTTTGTAGTTATTACAATATGCTGAATTTTTTGGAAAACAAAAAAGGAGGCAAAGCCTCCTTGTAAAGTAAAAACGGGTTACGCAACCGGAAACATTCCGGCTGCTGCTTTGTCAGGGTCAGCAGAGAAGCGCATAGACGCCTCTCCGACGTCCATAGAGGCGTTTTCACCATCAAAAGCAAGAATAAACTCTCTGCCAGACTCTTCGTCCCTCAGGTCAAGAGTTCCGTCTACGACGGAGTACTCTCCTGCAAGTTTCTGTGCTTGATTCTCGCTTCCCTGAATGGGCATTGAGAACCTCTGGTTCTCATGAAGAACAAGCGTGGCAGGACGGCAGTTTACGAATCCATAATAGGTTCCGGCAATTCCACTCATGCTGTCCTCGGCCTGCTGGGCTGCCTGCACGGCAACTATATAGTCACCGGCAAGACTGCCCATACGCGCTGCTCCACCAGCCACCATTGCTGTCAGTGCAAGGATGACAGCGATAACCTTAAAGTTTCCCATTTTTTTGCTTGTTTTTTTCATTTTTTTTCTCTCTTTCTTGCCGCTTAAATCGGCATAAAAAAATTAATAATTTAGCGTAATTAATATGACGAGCCGGCTGCCAAATGAAAAACGGCAAAAAAAAACACAGGGCAGGCTTATGCCTGCTCTGCGCTTCCAGTAGCTGCATCAGCAGAAAATAACATGTATGTTTCTTCGGTGTTTAGTATTGCATTTTTGACGTCAAATGCGAGGGCAAATTCTTTTCCTGACTCTTCTTTCAGGCTCAGCGTCTCGTTCGCAATAGAATACTCTCCTGTGGTGGTATACGTCTTGCTGTTGTCGTCGCTGATAGACATTGAAAATTTCTGATTTTCCATCAGATTTAACTTAGCCGCATTGCCATCAACAAACCCACAATATGTTCCAATGGCATCATTGCAGCTTTCACTTTCTTTATCAGCGCTTTCATCAGCCGCTTCAACAACCTGCACAGTGGTATTACGGTTATCGGAAGGTTTATCTCTTACATCTCCTACACACGCCAACACTAACGCAGTCAGTCCTACTTTAACAATTACGCTTTTCAGTCCATCTTCTGTCATGTTTCACTCTCTTTCCTGCCCAAATCGGCATACCAGTCCAGCGTCTGCCGGTAACTATTTTTCAGATTTTTTTGTTTCTTCTTTTGTCTCTTTTTCTGTATCTTTTTTAGTCTCGGTCTCAGTTTCTTCTTCGCCAGCCTCGGCCTCTTCCTCAGCTGCTCTCTTCGCTGCCTTCATCTCAACCGCATCGCTCTTTTCCAAGTAGAATATCATATCGCTTCCGCCAGTGTTGATTGTCATTTTGGCCATATCGTCTTCCTGCATCTGGAGAGTTCCGCTTACGGAAGTGTCTGTTTCCTCCTCATCGTCATCACTGTCATCGTCATTGCTGGTAGCATCTTTTTCTTCATCTTTTTCAGAAGTAAATGTACATGTATTATCTTTAAACTCCACTGTCAGGTCTTCTGCATCAAGCGGTTTTTCATAGACATCACTATTGAGAAACAGCTCCAGCTTTCCTGACTTTACGGAGATAAATACTCCGGAAATACCGAACACATCAACCGGGGCTGTAATGTTTCCGGTTGATACATAATCAGCCTTCCAGATTCCGTCAAAGTCTTTTTCATCTGCATCTACTACTTTCGCAGGAGTATATCCGTCATATTCCGTTTCCTCTCTTGACAGCGTGAATTCCCCACTGTCCGCAGAGATACTGTTGCCTTTCACTGTCAGGTTCATTGAATTTTCTTCTCCCTCGTTAAGTGTGATTGCGTCACCTGTCATCTTCCAGGTTCCTTCCTCCGGGTCTCCGTTGTTGACTCCGTCCATAGAGATTAAATATGAGCCACCCTTTCGGAACGTAACCTGGATTCCTACACCGTAAATATTTGCATACCAATCTCCGAGCACGTCTTTGTTACTGGCCGCCATTACAGGCATCGTCGGAATTGCCATCATCACCGCGAGCGCTATTGATAAGATTTTTTTTCTCACTGTTTTTTTCTCCTTGTTTTTTTAGTTTTGTAATTACATACAATATGCTGAATTTTTAAAGAAAGAGTATATTTTTTTGCGATTTTTTTTGCTGGTAAAAATTTGCCGGCAGCAAAACACGGTGAGCAGCGGGCAAATATATGCGGGGCTTCGCGCCCCGCAAACACCCCGCGCCAGGCTTGCAGCCTGGACTGCATCGCAAAACTGCGTTTTGCTTTTTCAGCCAGCAGCCTTCATTCCGGCGTCAGCCGGCTAGCATTCTCAAACTAGCCGTCATCTTTTTTACAGAGCCAATCTCAGCCTTCCGGCAGCCAACATCATTCCATTTTTCGCCAATCCCTGCAGAAACCAATCTGCAAAAATAACAGCAAAAAAATCAATAAAAAAAGGAAGCCGAAGCTTCCTTAAGAAAAATCACTGTAAGAACTTATCAACTGCTGCCACATAACGTGCAGCAACCTCGGTCTTTTTGTTGGTATATACCACATACAAAGACCCGTCCATCAGTTTGTACATTTTGGCAAAATATTTCTTTCCACCAAAACGCACTGAAAATTTGCCGACACCATTCTTCACTCTGAATGACATGCTGCGGCTCTCTTCATTAGAACCGTCCCAGTCATTCCAGGACATACACATCTTACGTCCATAAGCGTAAGCGTACATCTCTTTAGAAGGTGCCGCAATGGCGCTTCCACTGCTTACCGTCTTAACCCGCCAGAAGCCATTGAAATCTTTGGCTTTGGCTTTGTGGTTATAAGCTGGCAGCATAGCTTTAGTGTCATCATAGAAGACGATACGTCTGCCATTTACTGTTCCGCGAAGTGTCTTGTTACTGTAATACAGCAGGACATTTTCATTTTCGCGGTACAGCATAAGACAGTTTCGGCCATCAAATTCCCACATTCCGGTCTCCTCATGCATTGAGGAACCGAACATAGCGACGTAACGTCCATCTTTAAAGACCACCATTCGTCCATAATTGCCAGCCCAAGAGCCAATAATCTGGTCAGAAGCGCGACGGCTGCTACATACACCGCCTGAGGTGATTGTGTATCCCTGCGGAGCTGCTGCGAATGCCGGTGTTACGGTTATCAGTGCCATTGCGATAGTCATAATAATGACCATCATTTTTTTTATTGTACTTTTCTTCATAGTTCTTTTCCCTTTCTTTCTCTCCCTCAAAGAGGGGCATTTTTTGTTTGCAATCATAATATGTCAATGCAAATCAAAAATAAAAAAGAGACCGCTTACGCAGTCTCTGGGTGCTTACTTGGATGCAGTTGCCGCACGGAGCTCTGCTTTGGAGCTTCGCGCAAAGCGGATTGCCGTTCTGCCGCCATCAATGATGGCATAAGCAGTACCTCTGTCGAGATAGACGACACCTTTCACTGTCTTTCCATTGATACGTGTCTTAAATGACACACAATCTTTCTTTTTAGAAAGTTTCAGCTTAACGGCTTTGGCAACACGCTTAGTGACGCCAAAATTTTGCTGCATATAAATATTCATTTTGCCTTTTTTGCTGGCAGATATGAACATTTTTGTGAATCTCAGTTCATCCTTAGATGTCACCTCTGAAGCCTTCCAGTATCCAGCATATTTGGGTACGGAAATTTTCTTTGCAGCAGTTGACGGCTTCTTTAACTCATCTTTACTGTAAAAGACAAGGCAGTCACCGCCGACCTCCTCAAGTGTCTCACCCTTGCAGGCAAACATTTTACTGTCGCCTGCCTTAGAATTCAGTGTGAGGAAATCATCTTCAAGAAGCCATTTTCCGCCAGTGCATCCAGCAGCTGAAGATGAAACAAAACCTCCTTTCTCATCAATGGTCATTGATACACCGGCAGCCGGGCATTCCCAGTCTCCGATGACCATGTCTTCACGTGTCCAACCCCCGACAATTCCGTTATCTGAGATGATGAAGTTGTTTGGCGCTGCAGCAGGCACAGGAACAGAACAGATGAGCATAAATAATGCCATCAACAGCACTGTTACTTTTTTGGTTGTGATTTTTGTGGTTTCGTTTGCTTTCTTCATAATACATACATTCCTTTCTTTTTTATGGCCTTTTTAAGGCGTTAATATGTACGCAAATAATATGAAAGATTGCCGGCAAAACAAAAAAAAGAACCGAGAGAACATCTATTCTTCCGGCTCCTTTGTCATATATAAAGTTGTTTTATTCTCACCATCCGTCAGTGTCATACTAAGCATTCCGTTTTCAAGCAGAAATACCTTTCCATCCGACCGCTTTCCGGTTTCAATTATACTTGACTCAATCGGATTTGCTATCTGGAACGTAATGGCACCCATTGTAAACGTTGAGTTGATGCCTGAAATGGTTGACTTGTCAGTGTCTCCATGGATTTTTAAATCCATACTTAATCCGTCTTCAGTATTTCCGGAAGACATGCTGGTTTTCTCAGTTTTCTTATCTGTTATTTCAAGTGTTACAGTCGTTGTTTTTAAGACATCAGGGTACACCGATATCTCGCCCTTTGTGTTTTCAATATTTACAGTCTTCCATTTTCCCAGAAATTCACTGCTTACGGCATCAATCCTTACTTCCGCATTATTATCATCTTCGGCAATGTCACTTAGCCTTTTGAATACGTAATTCCCATCATAAAGTATTGCGTCCTGCGCTCTATTATACGTAAATGTATATTTCTTATCACCTATCTCAATCTCCAGGCGGTCTTCTTTTAAATTCCATTTTCCATTTTCTTTTTTGTGGTTATATACGGCTTTTAGGCTTCCATTCTTGCTTAATGACAGTTCTACACCCTCATCGTTAAGTACGCCGCGCCATTTTCCGGAGATTAATTCCTTATCCGTGATGCTGTCGTAATCAGCGGCAAAGCTTGAAGATTTATATGCCAGCACCATCAGCGGTGGTTTAGCAGCAGAAGCAGCGATAAGGGAGCATCCTCCAATCGCTGCGATGCTGGCAATAGCTAAACTTTTTCTCACAATTATAAGCTGTCTGTAAAACTATTGATTTTACAGATATACTCTTCAACAACCGCCTGCTCCTGCGCGGTCATTTCACTTCTCTCTTTTCCGGTGTTCTGGAAGAATATTTCAATATTGCCGCTTCCACGGAATACGGCAAATGCAAGGTCAGACATCGGGACTACAGCAATGGTATCTTCGTAGAAGCATTTGTCAAAGATATTTGCCATAGTAAGGAGGATATCGTCAATATTTTTTGTCTTGTACACCCGTTTTAACGGTTCACACAAGAAGCTTGAACACAGGCAGTAAAAGCCGTCTTCATAGATGACCATGCCGCCGTCATAATTGCTGTTAGGCAGCAGGACAAGCTTGTGTTTGTCAAAAACGGTAAGGTAAGTAAAGCGGTCAGCACGTCTGAACAGTTCAATGATTGCCTTATTGTCGTCGCAGAATTTATTGAAATCTTTGTCGTCAATATTGCCGTATTCATTGCGGTACATCATCAGGATATTTGATTTTACAGGGTCATCACCTGCTGAGAGAATTGATACTTGGTTTGATGTCAGCCCGGTGAAATCTTCATAATCAAGATGAACCCATTCTTCTTTTTCAAAATCAAACTGCTGGCATACGGTTTTATTCTCTTTCTCACTTCTTATCAGGCAGACACATGTGGAGTCAGGGACATCAACGACATCTTCATCGTAGTCTTCATCATCGTAATCATCATCGTAATCATCATCAAGCATCGCCTCAAGGTCGCTGTAATCCTCTTCTTCGTCTTCTCCCATCTCGTCGTCATATCCCATCATGACAGAAACAAAATATGTATATTTGTCATCTTCACCGGAGTATACGACCCCGTTCAGTCTGTTGTCGTCAGACTCCAGTCCGTCTTCAAATTCGCTTGCATCCTGCATACTCAAATCCACATGGCCAATATCAGACCTTGACACGGCATCTTCCAGGGCGTCCTTCACGAAATCCCTTGTCGTTTCACAGATTTCAGTCTTAAACTTCAGCTGGTCTGTCAGGTCGTCAAAGAAGCTTAAATCAATCACTCCTTTTCTTGGTGCCAGGTTGATTGTTTCAATGTTGTCGTTGTTATTTTTTTTACTCATATTTTTGTCTCCTTATTCTTTATCTGGAATTGTTATTGTATTGATATTTTTTGGTTGAAGCTGTTCTGCCATAGCATGAGCTGCATGTGTGCAAGCTTCAATATACATTTTGAAGTTTTTTCGTTCTTCATCGCTTATTTGTGCGTTGTCAGACTCATCTGATGGATGCATATATTCACACACTCCTGAATCATGTATGACAGCGGCAGTGCTTAGTGACAGAGGGACAAACGACAGCATATCTTTCGGAAATTTTCTGTCAAGGAAGTTTGACAGCACCGCTGCCATCTGTTCAACATCACTTATTTTTGCGATAGACTTTAAAATCTTGCCTTTTGTCGTGATATTAAGGCTGTAATATCCATCTTCATATGTTACTGACAAGCCATCGCTTACATCTTCCGACAGCGGACATAGCGCAATGATTCCATTATTCATAAGAAAGTAATCAAAATCAGTATAATACCGTGTCAGTTCATGTAGCTCAACTATCTGCTGGTTTTTCTCAAAGAACTCGTCAAATTCCTCATTCGACATTGGGCCATGAAAATCTTTATATATGTTAAATAGCGGCAGTCTTGGGTCTTCCTGATTTTTTGAGAACAGGTCGTACTGTTCTCTTGTCAGTCCGAGATGCGCCGCGAAGTCTGCTTTTACCCATTTCTTATCATTGAAATTGAATACGCAGAAATCGTCTATCGGATTTTCTATATTCTTCCGCAGCAGTAGCGCCATCACCTCTTCAGGGTATTCATTTTTACCTGAATAGCTTGGCGTCGCTGAAATACTGTATTCGTATGTGTCATCACTTCCCGCAAATATCATCAGCCCAGGAAGCTTGTTTGGATTTTCCTCAATATTCTGTTTCACTGCGCTTATATTAAAGAGCGCGAAGTCTACGGAGTCAAGCCCTGCCAGGTTGACCATTTCCCTTACCGATTTACCTATAATATTAATGGCTGCTTCACATGTTTTCATGATTGCTTTTGCCTGTTCTTCTGTTCTGATAAAAAAATCCATATCAATTATGCCGGGTTTATTTAAATCAATTGTCTCAATATTATTATCTCCCATAAAATCACTCCTGTGTTTTTGTTCTCACATTTAATATGCTGGAAAAAACATGGAAAGTGATTTTTATTTTATATTTTTTTTGTCATCTTATAAATACATAATCTTAATATTTGATGAAGAGAGGAAATTCTTATTTTTGTTTAGGAGTTTACCTCTCTTTCTTTTCCCTTTAAGGCCGTAAAAAATAATCAGGGAAACGGCCGTTTATAGATTTATTTTTTTATAAAACCTACGTTCGTAGGTGGATTTACATAAAGTAACTAAAAAAGTAAGTTAAAAAAGAAAGGAGGGCCCATAATATGAAATATGTTATGAGAGCTCTGGTAACCGGTAAACACAGTTTTGGTCGCAAGGTGTTACATTTTGTGACTGTTGTAGCAGCGGCAATGCTGTTCCTTAACTCTCCGGAGTGGGGCGGCAAATGCTGGTTCGGGATGTTTTTACCCGTCCTGGTGTGCTGCACATTAACAAGTCAGAAGAAGAACAAACCGCTTTTCGCGGTATTGTTTCTTCTGGACTTGAGTTTCTACAGCTCGTTCTTTAACGTGCTGTTGAAGCTTGGCATTGCCGGCTTTATGGTCTATTTTATAGCCATTCGTGCCGGCATCTTAAAGAAAGGAGATGACGAATAAACAAAAAGGAGCGCTCTTCGTAAGAAGAGGCTCCTTTTTTTATGCGAGCCTGACATTAGTCAGGCTCTTCTCTTGGTTTTCTCTTTTTCTTTCCAGCTCGCGCTTCACTTTTTTGTCGGTCAGGTGATTCCCGTTTTCCGTTAGTATTCGCGCTGCTTTTCTTTTTTCTTCGTTTTTGATTATTTCTTGTTTGTTTTTTCTTACGTCTCTTTCGGCGTCTACGGCCTGCGAAATGTCGCCATATCAGAAGTACAATAAGCATAACTGCAAGAACGGATGAACTGATAATGATTGATTTTGTATACTCTTCCATCCATTTAGACTGTGTTTTTTTTACTTCTGTTCCGGCTTCCTCCTCTTTGTCTTCTGTGTACTCTGTTCTCTCTCCTCTGACTAGGAGACGATGTGTGTTAACTCCATACGGTGTACATGTTACAAGCGTACAGTAATCCTTGCCGTTTTCAATCGTCAGTTTATCCATTTCTTCCGGGAGGATGACTGAAATCTGGTCTACCTTGTATGCAAGCTTTTCTCCCATAACGTGCAGAAAAAACATATCACCTTCTTCAAGTTCTGTAAGGTCTGTAAACAGCTTTGCACTGCTGAGACCTGTATGGCCGGTGATTACTGAATGAGTACTTTCTCCACCGATTGGAAGGGATGTACCCTGCAGATGTCCTGCTCCAAGTTCCAGTATCTCGGCTGATGTACCATGATAAATTGGAAGTGATACGTCAATGCACGGGATTTTGATAAATCCCATAACACCGCCATCTGCCATATTCAGCAGTGAGTTGTATTCTTTTGCGTCTTCGTCAAGTTTCTCTTCAACGAACGGGTCTTTTAATACTACATGGCCAGTTGCAAGCTCCGCGTTATATTTTTGTGCTGCCTCTATTTCTTCTTTATATTTCTCTTCATCCGCATCATCTGCTGTTTTTTCTACCGTATCGATAATACCGTCTGCCCTGTTTTCAAAAAGGTAATTTGATACAAACGGATATAGTATAAGACCCATTGATATACCGAGTACCACAAGCACTAATAAGAATTTCCCGATTTTCTTTAACATATAAAATAGTGTCCTTTTCTATATATTTTTTGCCGGAAATACGGCGGGTTGTGTTTAAACAAAAAAGAAAGACCGGTGCGGGCGCCTAATAGCTCCCGCCCGGTCTTCTATATCGTTTGGACACAAAAACGTTTTTTTTGCGGGCTGGCGAAGCCAGCCTGCGTTTAACGTTTATTATTTTTCATCATGTTTTTTGGATTTCTTAGTTGCGATTGCAATACCTGCAAATGCTACTGAACATCCTGCTACTGTGAATGCAATAGTACCTGCACCACCAGTTGCCGGAAGTTTGAATCCAGGTGTATTTGTTACCTGCATTACAACGAGGGAGTTAGTAGATACAAGTGTGTTAGCACTTTCGCCCTCAACTGTAACTTTGGATTCCTCCATCTTTGTATCGCTGCCATCAACTGTAGCTTTAGCTCTTGCGCCATTTGTCTCAATCATGTGCTTATTCTGGTTAGCAGCTTTGTCTTTGCTGTCATACAGTGTTGTCTTGGATGGTGTGAAGTCATCCTCTGTGCACTTGATATTGATGGTGATAGGCTCTTTTAACAGGTTGAAGCCTGCATCTGTACGAAGCTCTGTCAGAACATACTCATCAGCCTCAAGACCTTTGATGATGAATGTACCGTCTTTACCTGGTGTAAATACTGTACCGCCTTCTTCTGTCAGGGGTCTCTTGGAATAATCATCGATAATTGTTCCGTTGTCCTGCTTAACCTGGGTACCATCAGTTACAAAGTAAACACCTGTGTTCGGGCCTGTGCCTGGTGTTGCTTTAACATAGTATCCGTTTGTCTTGTTGTACAGAACGAAGTTAACTTTTGTTGGGTCACCAGTTTTCTTCGGGTCGTCGCTCTTGAATTTCTTTGTCAGGTGGATACCATATGTGAATACTCTTGCTCTGTCTTCCAGTTCATCAAAGTCATCCATATTGGTTCTCTGCCATTTCAGTGTTACATCATTTGTGTTACCTGTATCACCAAGGATTGGAGCATCGTCCTGGCTCATTACTGTGCTGTAAGCTACAACAATCCATCTTCCTGAAAATTCAGATTCCTGGCTTCCTGCTTTCTGTTTATTGATGTCTGCAAGACCTTCAGCAGTCATGGAGATTGTTACCTGGCTTGCTTTGTCGTAAGCTGCATTGTATGTTGTTTTGAATTTTCCAACTTCATCTTCTCTTGCCTGGTTCCATGTAACAACAGCGTTTGCTGTGTTGTTTGCACGTGCATCTGCCTCGTTGTCATAGAAGTAGATAGTCATATCTCTCTGGTATACAAGACCTTTGGAAATCTTATCTGTAAAGTCATATTTTGTAAGATATGTTGCTTTACTTGTAATCTTCGGAAGGTGGGATACCAGGATATAATCAATCTTGTCACCTTCGGAAACAGTTGCTGTATTGTGATACTCTGCCTGGCTGTAATATGCAGCATCATCATGCTGTCTTACCAGCTTGTCAAGGTCAGGAATGTTTGTCTGGTTTTTCGGATATACAGTTACATCATAGAACCAAGCTTCACCTTCTCTGTCTGTCATAGGCAGGGATACGAAGAACGGGTCTACAGTTGTGTTAACGTTTGCCGGAACTTTTGTCTCAACTAACAGATAAAGACCAAGTGGCAGGTTAGAAGCGGATGTTACACCGTTTGCATCTGTCATAGGCATTGCTGTTGCGCCTGCTGCTGTCTTAATATAATCTTCCAGTTTTCCTTTTGTTGCTGTATTGTCAACAAGTGCTGTTGCCATAGCTTCATTGATTTCATCAGAAGAATATTTGTCATTTGTTCTTCCGACTTTACTCTGAAGATTTAAGATTGTAGCCAGTTCCTTTGGAACATCGTATACTACTTCAACTTTTCCGTTGATGCTTTCTGTATTGATTTCACCAACTTTAGCGTATGTAAATTCAACACCTTTGATTACGTAATCTGCAAATGTTGTTTCTGCAGTTGCGTCCTGCTTACCGTTTGCATTGTCTTTGAACTCGTCTACGTTAATTCCGTCCTGCTGTGCAGCTGTCATATCATATTTGTGAATTGTAAGGGAAGCTTTTTTTGTTGTATCGATAATATCTTCCGGTGCGGCAAATACATTGATTGCCGGAGCGACTGCCATAGCTGCTGTTAATGCAGTCATACTTAATGTCTTAGAAAGTTTATTAAATTTCATATTCATTTCTCCTTTTTTTTCGGTCTTGGTTTTGTTTTTCTATTGACCGTATTTTTTCTTTTTCTTTTCCTTCGTTTAGGCTTGCTATTTGCTCTAAACAGAATAATTATCGCAGATAAAGCGATTAAGACGACTGGAAGCATATACCTCAGGGTTTGTTCCAATGCAAGCAGGCGCTTGCCTCTTTCTTCTGCTTTTTTTACCTCTGGGTCATTTTCCAGATTTTCGTCTAATGTTGTTTCTTCTGCAGGAGTTGGCGATATGTCCGTTGTAGTATTGCCTGTTCCTGCTTCAGTCTGAGTGGACTGCTCTTCTTTACCTACTGACAAATCGTCATCGCTGCCCGGGGTCTGTGCCGGGTTTTCTACGCTTAAATCTTCATCAGTGCTTTCAGAAGTGCTGTCGTTTGAAGACTCTGCTTCTTCAGGTTCTGTAACCACAACATTATCTGCTTCTTCTGCTGGTGCCGGAGTTGTCGCATCCGGGTTTAATATTCCGTCTGCTTCCTTCCGTTTCTGGGTGTCGACTCTTTCACAAAATACGAGGTATCTGTAAGGGCCGCCTCCAAGTACATATGGATGACATGTAAATAAGGTAACCATGTCTTTCCCTGGTTGAATCAGGATGGATTGAACGTCGTCGGGATAAATGACTTGTGTGCTTGTGCACTCGTACACTAACGTTTCCCAAGGGTTTGTTATGTATACTTTTGAACCTTTTTTCATGTTTTCAATAAACTGGAAGTATGCACTTCCTTCCCATCCGCGGTGTCCCGCAATTACACAGTTTGTATCTTCACCACCTATCGGCATGCTGGTTTCTGATAAAACTGCTGCACCCTTTTCAAGGTTTTTTGTTGAAGCCCCCAACATTAAGGGAAGACGAATCTTCATATCGGGGATTTCAATGTATCCGATTACCGGATTGTCCTCATCAATGTCTACAGATGAAAGGTCAAGTGGCTGCTGCTCGTAGCTCCATGCGTCTACTATGTCCTGACCGTTTGTGGTCAAATCTTTGTTATACTTTTCCATTTCACCATATAAAGTTTGATATGGACGGGTAGCACTTTCTTCATCATCTGATGCGTCAGAATCCGAATCTGTGTTTCCAGAGAGAGCGGTTTCTGAATCTTCAGAGGTATTTTCAGTGCTGTCTGTATTGCCTGCGGTTTGCTGTTCCGCTTCGGCGTTGTCATCTCCTTCACTTGCAAGTTCATGACTCGTTGGTTTAGGAGTATTTGTCACTGTATTATTTTTGCTGCTGCCTGTGTCAGTCTTTTCTTTGTCGTCATCAGCAGTTTCTGACTTGTTATCAGATTCATTTGCCGGCTGGCCTGTTACGTCTGCCGTATCATTTTTGTCAGAATCTGATTTATCAGATGTCTTTACCGGCTCTGATGTAATATCAGAATCAATACCTTTGCTGTAAGTCTCATCGAATTTGTGTATTACAGACTCGACTTCGCGCTGAGTATTCCATTCTCTGAAATTCGGATAAAGAAAACATCCACATCCAAGCGCTATGAGTGTTCCGCCTATAATGACTCTTGAAACTTTTTTCATCGCATCTCCTTTTCTTTGGCTACGAGGAATGGTCATATTTGCGGTTATATGTAAACAGCTTGTTGCTTACATATGCGATTTGGGAAGCTCATTTTCACTCGCTTGCCTTCATCTTTAAGTGATTGATTTTTTCAATCATATATAATATGCAAAATAATTTAAAAAAAAGAAATTTTTTGTGACCATTCTGTGTCCTCGTGTCAACTTGTTCCTGAAAACCGCTGTTTATGCGGCTTTCCGGTTTTTTTCGGAAAGTCTTCAGCCGTCTCCTGAGGATGGGAGATTGCCTTTGGCGGTTTTTTTGTGCGGGTGTATTATCAGCTCTCTGGCAGGGGCGTTTAGTTCTCCTCTCGCGTCACTACTGTACGCGACATCCTAATCTTGCCGCCGCTTTTTCAAGGCTTGTTTTATGCCCGCAGAATTAATATGCAAAATAAAAATAAAAATGTAACGTTTTTTGAAATTTTTTTTTCACTGAATTTTCACATTTTTTTCAGCCGGTAAAATGCGGCGAAAATGCAGCAAAAAAGCGAGACCGAAGGTCTCGCTGCTAAGCTTTATTGCCATATTACGCATCATCTCTTACGAATTCTTCTGCCCGCTTTGTCATTCCCATATCCAAAAAGTATCCATATAAGAAGTCTTTCTGTTTTTTGGTCAGGTCTTTCTTATGTGTTACGAAGTATTTTCCGGAATCATACGGGTCATCAATAAGGCACCATCCACGCTCTACAAGGATATCTCTGCACATCCGATATCCACTGTCTATACCAAGCTCCCGGCAAAGCCACTGTGCCGCCATCTCATGACATCCCCATTCCGCCGAATGAAAATCACCTTCCGGAGATAGCCAGCCGTATTCTTTCTGTTCAGACTCTTTTGCTTCAGTTTCAGGCTCGTCCTTCTCTTCATATTTCGGTAGGCCGTTTGCATTAAACTCTTCAGTACATTTTTTAATGCATCCTTGTCCAAATCAGTCTCCATCAGAGCCAGCAGGTCATTTGCGTTGAGAATCTCTTTTGTTTCTTTGTGGCACATTATCAGCATCCCTCTGATATAGTCTATTGTGTATACAACCGGAAGACATCGCATCATGTAATATATGCTGTATTTGTATTCCGGGTGCAGTTTTACATCAACAGAAGTCAGGAAATTTGTCTGCATATGTTCAGCACAGTAGAAAAAATAATACGAGAACCCGACCTTGTACGAAGTGCAGGCTCCGATGTTGCTTATTTTTACGTTCTTTTTTATGCATTTTTTGAGTTTGTTGTATTGGCAGTGTATGTTGCTGCATGTAATTCTTGGCATATTGCACCATTCCTTTCTTATTTTATATGTGTACCAGGCAGTCTGCCGTTTCCGGCTCGCCGCCAAATGTTGTCATTTACAATATGCTGAATTCTTTATCCAAGAAAACACAAATGCCGCTGCATGCGGCAGCGGCATTTAAACAAAGAAAGGAATTTTTTCGGCGGCGAATCCGTCTTATGAACCAGGAAGATTTCTCTTCCTCATCTCTTATATACAGTATACCAGATTTTCCGGAGTACGCAAATTTTTGTCGGATTTTTTGCCGGCAACAAAAAAAGCGCCTGACGGCGCTTTTTTCAAATACGGAAACTTTTTTCTTTTGTGTTTTTTCTTATGTACTCCAGTGCATATGCCTTGGCATTAACCATCTCAGCAGCATCCATCTGTGGCATTAATTTGTCAATAGTATTGGCTGTTATGATATCCTTTTTCAGAAACTGAATTAAAGCATCTTCATCCTTATCAAAAATCATCCATTCAGCAATACTTTTTCCTGCCCGGCGAAGATAGGTTTTGATTTCATTGCATTCTACGGCGTCATACATTTTCAATGCAAGCCGTTGCTTTATCCTCGGGTCAGATGTAATACTGAGGAATGTCGTCCGGTTTACATCGTCAGAATCGGCATTCCTAAACAGTACTGTATCAAGCAGGCTTCTTAACTTTCTCAATCCGGCGTCTGTAAGTTTAGCCGGCACGAAAATAGGATAAGCCATACCGTCAATATTGATTTTTAAATCAGCCAGATTGCTTCTGCAGTTCCATTTCTTGCAGTTCGACTTGACAATGCTTACAATAACCGGTATGCTGTGCGTTTTGATGTTGGCTTCATTAAGCACAGGGAAATTCCACAAGTCTATATTTTTAACAGATTCCGGGATTTCCACATTTTGAATCGGGCAGTTGAACGCACCGCTGTCAATCGTTTCAAGGCCTTCATGCAAAGTTACTGAAGTAAGGCCTGAATTACTGAAACAGTTTGAAGAGATATATTTAATATTTTCCGGGATGTCTATATGCTGTAAGCTTCGGCATCCGTTAAACATAGCTCCTGAACTGAATGGCTCGCCAAGATTAGTAAGTCCTTTTCCGATTTTAACATGCATCAAACAGCTGCAGCCATGAAAGGCGTGTTGCTCTATCCGTTTTAATGAATCCGGCATATATACAGATTCAATCATTGATTCTGCGAACGCAAATGATGAAATTGTTTCTGTTCCTTCTGGTATATTTACCGGTTTTGTCCTTCTTCCTGGGCATACAATAAGAGCTTTTTTATCAGCCGAATATACAATGCCATCAATATCAGTATAACCAATGGACCGTGTCCTTTCTGTCAGTTCTATTGTCTTAGCATAAGCCAGTCCATATTTCGCCAGAGATGCCTTGACGCGTTCATTGTCGTCATCAATGACGATAGTGTCAGCGTTAAGCTGAAGGTCAGAGAGCATTTTCATATCTTTTATTACTGCTTTTTTCAAATGCCGTTTTTCTATAGCGTGGCTTACTACGCAATCACGCGGCAAAACGATTTCGTCTGCATCTTCGTTGACATCGATGATTATATTATTGCCAACCATAACGACACCGTTCTTGCAGTCAAGCATGCTGACAGCTGAGCCATCAAAAGCCCTGCTGTCAACAAGTCTCACATTATCCGTGTTGATGATATTTGTGGACATACAGCCGGCGAACGCTTTATCTTCAATAAACATAACTTTATTCAGGTCAATCACGTCTTCCGGTTTCCTGCAGAACACATTGTACAGAGAGCTGCTTGTCGATACCAGCATTTGTCCTGAAAGAAACGATTTACTGTCTGATTCTACATATTTTACATTCGGGAACATAAAATTTGAGAAATGAAGCGAATTTACACCAAGACCAATATAGATTTTCTCTACATCCGGAAACTGCTTCATACATTTTTCCAGCAGAAACTGCATTGCATATTCGCCATCCGGGCAGACAAACCGGGCTTCCTTAATTCCTGGTTCAATATCAATATCACGGATAAAAAGATACTGGCTGCTGCTAAATGCATGCAGAGATAAGTATGACATACCGTTACCTGTATATCGTTGGCAGCCTGTATCACAATCATAAGACCTAACCATTTTTTCCATTATTTTTTCTTCCTTTCTTTGTGTTGTTGTTTTATTACATTTTTAATATGCTGTATTTCGCGGAAAAGAAAAACCGGCTGCCGCAGGCAGCCGGGGTATTTAGATATGGAAGTCTTCTGTTTTTCGTTCTTTTATCGCGTCTAGGGCATAAGCCGTCAGGACGGCGTCATCCCTGATTCCGTTTAGTATCCATTGCAGGTCATTATCATTTACAAACTTTGATTTTAACATCCATCCAAATTCATCTATATGGTTTCTATCGTTGGCAAGCCTTTTTGCTATACTGCCGCCAGACGTTGAAAGGAACAATGAAAGCTCAGCAGGTATGGCGATGCCATTTTTGGCAAAGTGGATATACATCTTTAATGCGATATCCTCTTTCTGGCCGTAATGGCTGGCCACGTTTAGCAGTGACAAGGCATATTCGTAGTCTATGTCGTAAGATGACATGTAAAAATCTGCTTTGGCAATGTTCTGATTATCAATATATGATGGCATATAAAATTTGACATTAGGTGCATCAATTTCAAAGATGTTTCGTGCACCGTACACAAACTCCTCAAATGTTGCAACCGCACGCAGGAAATTCTTTGGCAGCCTGTCTTTTTTGAAAACAAAATGGTTTACCTGCTGGAAATTTCCATCACCTACATATGTCAACGAGGCCGGAAACTTAACTGTATCTACGTTTTTGCATGATGAAAAGGCGTTTGGCCCTATTTTTTCAAGCCCTTCATGGAAAATGATTTTTGACAGGTTGAAGCATCTTGAAAACATGTTTTTACCGATATATTTAATCTGTGGCGGAAATTCAACATTTTTTAACGAATCGCATTTGTGGAATACCGGTCTTTGCATATCTCCAAGAATGGTTATACCTTTTCCGAAATCTACATGTTGAAGTTTTGAGCATTTATTAAACGCCGTGCAGCAGATATTCTGCAGTGAGTCTGGGCAAATGACAGATTTGACCTTACTATCTTTGAATGCACTTGTTTCTATACTCTTTGTTCCATCTGCAATCACAACCTTTTTTGTTCTGCCGGATGGGCACAGCACGAGTGATTCACCGTCTTTTGTGTAGATAATGCCGTCAATTGATTTGAAATATGGATTATCTTCAATATCAATTTCTTTGATATCAGGTATATCAGGCAGATTTGAGAATCCCATATATTCTTTTGATGTAAGGCACACCTTATTTATTTTATTCCAGCTTGGTATTATGTACAGTCTGCTCAGGCGGTCAACCTTCACCTCTTTCACATTACTGAGCCTTTGGAGGTCTTTACATATATTCCGTGCATTTGACGGTATGGTGATTACCTCGGCGGTACTATCAATGTCAATAATCAGACTGTTAATCATCTTGACACCATCAACGTAAGGCTGATTCCATTTAAAATATCGTTTAAAAGCATCAGAGACTACGGAAATATTTTCATCAATTTTCTTAATCCTAGCCAGGCATCCGTCAAGTGCATGGTCTGCGATAAATGTGATATCTGCCAAGTTTAAAACGTCTGTCGGCTTTTTAATGAACGTATTGATTAATGTGTACTGATTGTAAAGCCCCACTTCTATAAGCATTTCGCCAGAGGCAAAAGAACTGCTTTCAGAAACGACTTGCTCCACATTTGGAAACGTTGAGTTTTTAATCTTAATCTCCCTCACTCCGTTTTCAATGCAGATTTTTTTAATGTTTGGAAAGACCTTGTTTTCGTCCATAAGATTGTATTCTATAAATTTCCGGCTGAAAACCAAGGTGTCAATATCAGGCCTTATGTATACTGACATAAATTTTTTCCTGGAAGCTGGCATAGTAAAGACAACTCCGTCTTGACCGTTTTCCTGGAGCCCGTTGCTATATGCGGCTTTTGAAATTACTTCTGTATTCATATCCTTTTTTCCTTTCTTTTTTCGGCATTGCCGTTTCCTACAATATGCCGAATTTCGCCGGAAACTGAACTACAGTTCGGTTTTTCCCTGGAGCACTTCTTTCAGCATATTTTTTGCTTTTTTCTCTATTTGCTCTATATCAGCAGAAATCAGACAGTTCCCATACCTGGCTGCCATTTTTATCATCAAGTCTCCATGTTTCTTTTCGTATTCCAAAGCTTCAGCCTTTACTCCATCATCTGTAATTTTTGGCAATTTTTCTGCTAGGGCTTTCACCTGTGAGACCTCAAGGCTCTTTTCAAATACGGCATATGCTCCTCTGGTAGTATCAGATGAGGTCATATTTGTTTTGTATGTTTCGAATTCTTTTTTGATATATGTTTGAAATGCCTTGTTAATATCGTCTTCGTATATGATATTTTTAACCATATCTAACACGTACTTACAGGTACTATCAGTATTCCTGTCTACGTTGATGATATACGTATCAGGCTTTCCTGCAATTTTCCGTATATATTCTGAGACTTCGGCCTCGTCCTCGTTTCCGTAAATCGGCAGCATATTTACAATTTTACCAAGGCTGTATTTCGGCGGCTGGATGATAAGCTGCACGACCGCTAAGTCTTTTTTACGGGCTTTTTCTGCCAACGCCTCAGTCTGCTTTGTCGTAAGCATAATCACCTTATTCCCGATATCTTTTTCAGTGATTATGGAATCGCCCTCCGACAAAACTGCTTCACTGTCATCCATTAAGTCACACCTTTCATGAAATCCAGTTATATTTACTCCGTTTTCCCGCAGATATCCGTATATCTTACACATCCCGGAATTTCTCGCTCCGGTCAGCACGCATATATTTTTTGACATATTTTTTCCTCCTGTTTGTGTTTTTACAGCGGGGATGACACCCGCCGCCGGCTCCTTACTCCTCTTCTATTTTCAGTTCCAGGCTTTTCGGCCGATTATTTGCGAGCCTGAAAGCCAGAAAGTATTTTAGCATCTTTGCGATTTCTGAAACATCACCGGAAATGACGGCATTTCCATTTATTTTTGTCATCTTCGCAAGAAGGTCTCGGTTTTTCCTTTGGTAGTCCACGATTTCCTTTTGCAGTTTTGGGTCAGTTATCATTGAAAGTTTCTTATTTAAGGACTGCATCTGGGAAATCTGATAGCTATTCCTGAACAATTCGTAAGGGTCAAACTTTCCCATGCTGTACATTGATTCTTCTTCTGTCCTATGCCTTTTCATTTCATTTTCCATGAATACGTCCAATTCGGCCTTCAACATTTTACATGCCAGCGGCCCAGCCTCGCTCTCCTTTTCGTAATACGCAAGCATTTTCAGGATATATTCCCCGGCCGCATCAGCGTTTTTATCGGCATTGATGATATAGACATCCGGCTTGCCTATCATTTTCTTAATGTATTCGTTGACGGTCTCTTCTGTCTCGCCTTCAGCAAACGCCGCAAGGCTGGCGATGCCCGAGATATTATCTGCCGGAGGGAAGATAAACTGAACCACATTCAGCTTGTTGCCTGCTCTACTCCCGCTGCTTGTTTTTACAGACTGCATCAGTAGCTCTGTCTGCTCGGTTGTAAGCACGAGCACGCGGTGTTTTATGTCCTCACGGGTTAATACAATATTCGTCTCATCTTCAGCCGTATACCTGAGAACAATATCTTCTTCTTTTTCAGTTCTCTTCCCGCTTGCACCCTGCAGGTTTATCAGTGACACGCCTCTCTCGTCCAGAAATTGCACTACTTTATGCATTCCAAAACATGGGGCTCCAGTAATTACGCATATGTTTCTCATTATTTTTCTCTCCTTTTTGTCTTTCTTATTTACAATATGTTTACAATATGCCGGATTTTTCAGCAGCCGATGTGTTTTTGCGGATTTTTTGCATGACGGTCTGCAGGCAGCAGCCGGAAAAAAAACGGAATCTGGTTTATTTTATAGCTATATTTTTTCAGCATTTTATATATACACAACAAACACGAAAGGAGATATTTCTATGGGAAAACTTGTTGAAGGGCTTTGGGATTGCCCATTCTGCGACAACAAACGAATCAGGGCGGGGCAAAAGACCTGCCCGAGCTGTGGACACCCGCAGGACGAGAATACAAAATTTTACATGCCGGATGAAATCAAATATGTTTCAGAGGAAGAGGCCGAGAAAATCAGCCGCAACCCTGACTGGCAGTGTTCTTTCTGCGGCAGCCTTAACAGCGATAACCTGGATTCATGCGCAAACTGCGGCGCTACAAAAGAGGAATCTGAACGAAACTACTTTGAAATGCGGCAGCAGGAAGAGGAAAAGAAACGTAAAAAAGAAGAGAAAAAAGAAGAACAAAAAGCATCTTCTCAGAAAAGTGATTCAAAAGAGCCAAGAAATTCTTTTCTGAAAAACATGCTTATTCTTATCGGAACCTTTGCAGCAATCGCATTTATCATTTTTGGGTTGGTATCATGTTTTTCGCCAAAGGTCAGGAACGTTACGATTGATGATTTTGAGTGGAAACGAACGATTGACGTTGAAGAAATCGTTACCTATGACGAAAGTGGATGGACGCTTCCAGATGATGCGCGGCTGCAGTATACAAAAAGGGAAATCAGGTCATATAAAAACGTTGTCGACCACTATAAGACAGTCTCGGAAACAAAGACAAGGATGGTAGTAGACCATTACGAAGACAAAGTCTCTCATGTCGACCTCGGTAACGGATATTTTGAAGAAAAGACCAAAAGGGTTCCTGTATATAAGGACGAGACTTATACAGAAACATCTCACGAGCCGGTTTACCGGCAGGAACCTGTGTATGATACAAAATATTACTACGAGATAGACCGGTGGACTGTTGTTGATACTGCAAAAAGTTCTGGATATGACCAGAACCCATCCTGGCCGGAGTTAAAGCTCAAAGATGGCCAGAGAGCAGGCAGCAAAAAGGAATACTACTCCGTAACCACTACATATCAGGGAAAGAAAGGCAAGACCAAGACAGAAAAATACAACATGGATTTTTCCGAATGGAAAAAGCTGAAGAAAGGTGAAAAAATTGAGCTGAAAATTAACTTCAACGGTTTCGCCGAGATTAATAACAAAAAGTAAGAAATAAACACACCCGGAAGGTTTAGCCTCCCGGGTAATTTTTTTTGCCGGCGGCATCAGACCTTTGCCCGCAAACAAAAACCCGGCATCAAAGATGCCGGGCAATACAATATAACTATTTTTACAACGAAAACACATCGTCATCATCAGAGTTATCAACCTGATTCATGACATACGCCGATAATGCGGCCCATTCTTTCCTTTCAGCCAGTTCACCGATGCGTTTTAACTGTTCTTCACTGACTACGCCAAGACGGGATATTCTTTCCAGTCCGCTTTCGTCCTCTTCTTCAAGCAGCTTATCAACGATTCGCGTTGAATTCTTTTTTAAAAATTCTTTTGCTTCTTCGTTATTATTTGTGAAGCACTCTTCCATCGCTGCAAGGAACGCCGAATCAGCAACATTAGCAAAGCGGTAAGCGCTATCAAACAGGTAAGTATCAGCTTCAGCAAGGCTGCAACCTTCAAGGTGAAAAATGGCAGTCTCAATACCGATTTGAGACATTTGCTTTGGAATATAGATTGTTTTATCTATATCTTTTAAGCATACTTTTACCGCTTCCACACCGTCATTTGAATCAAACTCATCAAGCGTGATTGCACTGATAAAACCTTTCGGGAGTGTATCACCATTAAAGATTACACGCTGCACGGTTGAAAAGCACAGGCTGCCGCAGTTTTTTAATGAAGCTGGCAGCTCTACCTTTTCCAGATGGCTTCCGTAGAATGCACGCGTCGCAATGCTCTCAAGACCTTCATTAAATGCAATAGCCCTCACGCCGCTGTTTGCAAATGCCGATTTGCCGATTGACTTTAACTGTTTTGGAAATCTAAGCACTTCAAGGCTGTCACATGAGTTGAAGATATAGCCGTCTTCATTTTCGCCAAGATGTTCAATACCGTTTCCAAAATCAATCTCTGTCAAAGCATAACAGCTATCAAAAGCGCTCCTCTCAATTCTCTTCAATGAATCAGGAAAAGTGACAGACTGGATATCAGAAAAAGCAAATGCATTTTCGCAGATATCTTCTGTACCGTCATGCAGCTTTACACTGCCGCTCTTTTTTGCCGGGCTTTTGATTACTTTTTTGCCGTCTTTGGAATACAAAATCCCTTCGTATGAAGTATAATAAGGATTTTCTTCGCTTACGTTAAAAGCAGTAATCCGTCTCATCGCGCGGTCAAGGATTGCCGGGATGATTTTTTCCGTGCAGTCAAAGAATACTTCGCCGCAGATATCATCAGACAGCAGGTCTTCCGTAGTTCTTACAATATAGTTATCCATAAAAAATTCCCCTTTCTTTGTAATTCGTATCGTTTACAATATGCCGAAATCTATTGGAAACAAAACCTGCTGGCAGAAAACGGGCAGAAAATATCAGCCGGCAGAACGCAGCCGGCAGCGGTGCTGCAGCCTGGGAACAAACTTTTACGGCTGCCGGCATATTTCATTCCGGCGTCAGCCGGCCG
>OBYC01000634.1_pt1 | contig 23770 bp, 26 predicted proteins | sample 1550651 | NCBI WGS metagenome assembly OBYC01 (sample SAMEA2580181, study PRJEB22360) | human gut metagenome | biome: human gut; feature: human-associated habitat; material: faeces | place: Denmark | collected 2008/2010
ACCACCGGCGAGTGCTCTACCATGACCGACGAGGAGCAGCTGGCCGCCATCAAGTTCGCCGTGGATACGGTCAATCACCGCGTACCGGTCATTGCCGGTGCCGGTTCGAACGATACCGACCACGGCTGCGCACTGGCAGCAAAGTCTGCTGCCTGCGGTGCTGATGCCCTGCTGATGGTCACCCCCTACTACAACAAGACCTCGCAGGCCGGTCTGGTGGCACACTTTACCGCCATGGCTGAGGCTGGCGGCATCCCGGTCATCCTGTACAATGTGCCCTCCCGCACGGGTCTGAACATTGCACCCGAGACCGCTTTGGAGCTGAGCAAGCACCCGCTCATCAACGGCATCAAGGAGGCCTCCGGCAACATTTCTCAGGTGGCCAAGGTGGCTGCACTGTGCGGTGATGCGCTGAACATCTACTCCGGCAACGATGATCAGGTAGTTCCCCTGCTGGCACTGGGCGGCAAGGGCGTCGTCAGCGTGGTGTCCAATGTTGCGCCGGAGCTGGTGCATAACTGCTGTCAGGCTTTCTTTGACGGTGACACCGCCAAGGCCTGCGCTTTGCAGCTGGAAATGCTGCCGCTGGAGGAGGCTCTGTTCTGCGAGGTGAACCCCATTCCGGTCAAGTACGCCATGAACGTGCTGGGCTGGAACGCGGGTGAGTGCCGTCTGCCGCTGGTAGAGCCCAGCGATGCCCACAAGGCAAAGATCGAGCAGGCTTTGCAGGCTGCTGGTCTTATTAAGGAATAACAACAGCGTACAGAATGCCCGGGAATTTTCAGCTTCCGGGCATTCTGCCATATTATAGAAACGAGGAAACAACAATGACAGAGATCGTGATTCAGGGCATTGGCGGCCGCATGGGCCATGTGCTGTGCGATATGATCGCACAGCGGGAGGACTGCCGTGTGGTGGCCGGTATCGATATGAAGGACGGCGAACAGAACGGCATCCCGGTCTACGACAGTCTGGAAAAGCTGAACGGCAAGGGCGATGTGATCATCGACTTCAGCTCCCCTGCCGCAGTGGAAAAGGCACTGCCCTACTGCCAGACCCACAAGCTGCCCATCGTGGTGTGCACCACCGGCCTTTCAGAGGAGTTGCAGCTGAAGGTAGTGCAGCTGTCCCGCAGCGTTCCGGTGTTCAAGAGCGCTAATATGTCCATGGGCATCAACGTGCTGGCCGAGCTGTGCAAGCGCGCCTCTGCCGTGCTGGGCATCAACTATGATATTGAGATCGTGGAGCAGCATCACCACAACAAGCTGGATGCACCCAGCGGAACGGCGCTGATGCTGGCCGATGCCATCAACGAGGAAAATGACGGCGCGTACCATTATGTGTACGACCGCTCTTCCGTGCGCCAGAAGCGCGACCCGAGGGAGATTGGCATCAGCGCTGTGCGCGGCGGCAGCATCGTGGGCGACCACGAGGTGCTGTTCTGCGGCCCGGACGAGGTGATCACCCTGCGGCACACCGCCTACTCCCGCAGCATCTTTGCCAACGGTGCCGTGAATGCTGCGGTCTATCTGGCAAAAAAAGAGCCGGGGCTGTACGATATGGGCGACTTGATCGCCGCCCTCTGAAAAATAAGCTGCCCCGGCATACGCCGGGAGAAGAGGTGAACGATGAAGCAGGAGCCTTTAAAGCGGCGGCGTCCGGCTGCCCGTAAGCGCGGCCGAAAGCAAACGCTCCGGGCGGTGGTGCTGTCGGTTCTTACGGTGAGCGTGATAGCGCTGTGTCTGGGGATCTGGACAAGGCTGCCGGGAGAAGATGTGCCGGTGGGCGGCATAGAGCCGCCGGAGGATGCGCTATCCCCTGCTTCATCTGTTGCGGCACCGGAGCCGGAACCTGAACCGCAGCCTGTGGTGGAGACCATCCGCTTTTCCGCAGCAGGAGATAACCTGATCCACTCTCCCATTTATAATCAGGCCGCCCGCCGGGCAGGCGAAGATGGAAAGTACAGCTTTGATTACTGTTATGAGCATATCGCTCCTTTCTATGCTGAGCAGGATGTAAACTGGATCAATCAGGAGACCCTTTGCAGCGACACCCTTGCACCCTCCACCTACCCCAGCTTTTCCACCCCCGGCGACTGTGCGCGGGCGCTGTACCGCGCCGGGGTGCGGGTGTTCAACCTTTCCAATAACCACACCTACGACAAGGGCGCGTCCGGTATTGCAGCCACTCTACAGTTCTGGGAGTCCATGCCGGAGGACGTGGTCACCACCGGTCTGTGGCGCGGCGAAGAGGACTATGACCGCATCCCGCTGCAAACCGTCAACGGCGTCACCATCGCCTATCTCTCCTACACCGAGCACACCAACGGCATCCGCCAGAACAAGAATATGACGGCCAATATCATCTACACCAGCCAGACCGATGTGATCGAGCGGCAGGTGCGTTTGGCACGCCAGCAGGCGGATTTTGTAGTGGTTGGGGTTCACTGGGGTGTAGAGGATAGCCACGCCATCGTGGACAGCCAGCGCACACTGGCGCAACAGCTGGCAGACTGGGGTGCGGATGTCATTGTGGGCACCCATCCTCATGTGCTGCAGGATGCCCAGTGGCTTACCGCAGCAGATGGGCGGCGGAGTTTTGTGGCCTACTCGCTGGGCAATTTTCTCAGCACTCAGAGCCGCCCGGATCAGCTGGTGGGCGCTATCCTGACCTTGCAGCTGCAAAAGACCACACAGCCGAACGGCTCAGTGCAATGTGAAGTGCTTGCGCCGCAGCTGCACCCCACCGTGACACATTACGATGCAGGAAAAGCCAATGTGCGCACCTATCTTTTGCGCGATTACACGCAGGAATTGGCGGCAGCGCATGGTGTGCGGGCAAAATATTCTGATTTCAGCCTTGACAGGATACAAAAAATCGCGCAAAATAATATCAGCGCATCCTTTTTAGCACTTACATAAAAATGTGAAATGATTGAGCGTTGTCCGGCAACTCGGGCAGAACGGAGGACTTTTTATGTACGGAGTATCGAAGATCAATATCGAGACTGACCTGATGATGATCAGCGTGCAGGACGTGGCGTTCCGGGGCAACAGTCTGTCCCGCTATCTGGATATCTTTGCAGAGACCGGCGTGGTGGTGGACATGATCAGCCAGAGCGCCCCACATGGCACTACCATTGATTTCAGCTTTACTGCATCCAGCAGCGATCTGCCGCTGGTGATGAAAGCAATCTCGGCGGCAAATCTGGATAAGGACGCCAAGGCTTCTCCTTTGATCAGCGTGGGCTACTCCAAGCTGAATCTGTTCGGCGAGGATATGGTCACCAGCTGCGGCGTGGCTGCGCGGGCGCTGAACGCACTGGCTATGGCTGGTATCGAGGTATTGCTGATCACCACCAGCGATCTGGATATCTCTCTGCTCGTCCACGCTGAAAACGAAGATGCTGCCTATGAAGCGCTGAAAAAGGCGTACGAGCTGTAACAGCAATAGGCCGGAGGGGGCAGTTGCGTTTCCGGTTTGATTTGCAGGCCATCAGCGGCTGTTACGTGCTAAAATGTAAAAAATGGTCCAGAAACGCCTACAGACGTTTCTGGACCATTTTTAATAATGCTTTTTTACAGCGTGACCTTGTGGTAGATCTTTTTGCCCTTCTTGATCACGATACCCTTGGCCAGCTGCTCTGCGGTAAAGCTGACAGTGGGAGCAGCGACCTTTTCGCCGTCTGCCAGAACACCGCCCTGCACCACCAGACGGCGTGCTTCGCCGTTGGAAGCAGCCAGACCAGCCTTGACCATCAGGGTCAGGATACCGATAGCGCCGTCCGTCAGGTCAGCCTCGGTCAGCTGGGTGCTGGGCATATGCTCGGTATCCATCGCGTTGCCGCTGAACAGTGCACGGGCAGCATTCTGAGCCTTTTCGGCCTCCTCCTTGCCATGCACCATGCTGGTCATCTCGTAGGCAAGGATCTCCTTGGCTTCGTTCAGGCGCTGATCCTGCCAAGTGCTCATCTCTTCGATCTGCTCCAGCGGCAGGAAGGTGAGCATCCGAATGCACTTCATCACATCGGCATCGCCCACATTGCGCCAGTACTGGTAGAACTCGAAGGGACTGGTCTTGTTTGGATCCAGCCAGACAGCGTTGCCGGCGGTCTTGCCCATCTTCTTGCCCTGAGAGTCGGTCAGCAGGGTCACAGTCATGGCGTAGGCATCCTTGCCCAGCTTGCGGCGGATCAGCTCAGTGCCGCCCAGCATATTACTCCACTGGTCGTCGCCGCCAGCCGTAGTGCTGGAACATATAGTAGAAGTCGTAGCTCTGCATGATCATGTAGTTGAACTCTAAGAAGGACAGACCCTTCTCCATGCGCTGCTTGTAGCATTCGGCGCGCAGCATATTGTTCACGGAGAAGCAGGCACCCACCTCGCGCAGCAGCTCAACGTAGTTCAGATCCAGCAGCCAGTCGGCGTTGTTCACCATCAAAGCCTTGCCCTCGGAGAAATCAATGAACTTCTCCATCTGCTTTTTAAAGCAGGCGGCATTGTGGGCGATATCGTCCTTGGTCAACATCTTGCGCATATCGGTGCGGCCGGAGGGGTCACCGATCATGGTAGTGCCGCCGCCAATCAGGGCGATGGGCTTGTTGCCTGCCAGCTGCAGACGCTTCATCAGGGTCAGTGCCAGAAAATGGCCGGCGGTCAGACTGTCGGCAGTGCAGTCAAAGCCGATGTAAAAGGTAGCCTTGCCATTGTTAATCAGGTCGATGATCTCCTCATCGGTGATCTGCGCTACCAGACCACGAGCTTTCAGTTCTTCGTACAGCGTCATGGGAAAAACCTCCTGTTTTTGGGGCAGAGGAAACAAAAACGCCCTCTGCCAAAAATAAATTTGGCAGAGGGCGAGATAACTTCGCGGTACCACCTCTGTTTGCCGTTTCCTCACAGAAACGGCCTTACGAGTGCACACCCCAGAGTAGAGTGACACTCCTACGTCTTTAACGCTCGCACGCGGCACAGCCTACTAGCCTTACGCATTCAGCCTGCAGCTCCGGGAGGTATTTCCCCCGCTGTTCTGTGATCCCTTGCACCAACCGGGACTTCTCTGGACAGAACGCTTCAGGGTACTTGTTCCCTTCATCGCCATTAACAGTGTCTACTCTATCACAAGACCGCCGCCTTGTCAAGAGCGTCTTTTTCTGCATAAATGCATTCCTATGAATCAACCGCTGTGCTTGCGCTCCTGCAGCATTTCCCGTGCATTGGCGCGGGAAAGTTCGGTGACATGGTCGCCGGAGATGAGACGCGCCAAGGCTTCTACGCGGCCATTTTCGTCCAGCGGATGGATCTCGGTATAGGTGCGCTCGTTAGATACATTCTTCTGGATGAGCAGATGGCAATCGGCCAGTGCTGCGATCTGCGCCGTATGGGTGATGCACAGGATCTGATGTCCCTGTGCGCTCTGACGCAGTACCTCGCCAATGCGTCCCGCCGCCTTGCCGGACACGCCGCTGTCGATCTCATCATAGATCACGGTTGGCACAGCGTCCTTATCGGCCATTGCGTTCTTGATGGCAAGGGTGATACGGCTCAGCTCGCCGCCGGACGCGATTTTAGCCAGCGGCTTAGGCGCTTCACCGGGGTTTGTTGAGATGTAGAATTCAACGCTGTCCTGCCCGTGGCTGGCCAGCGGACCGCGGGTGTGCCGCAAGGTCATGCGCACGCCCGGCATATTCAAAAAGTCCAGCGTGCCGGAAATGCGAGTGTTCAATTCCTCAAAGGCTTTCAGCCGGGTCTGGGTCAGCACCTCTGCTTTTTCCCGCGCTTTTGCGTAAAGACGCAATTTTTCCGTCTGCAAGGCATCATAGCGCTGCTGGGAATGCTGGATGCTATCCAGCTCCTCCCGGGCCTTCTGCCCGAAAGCGATCACGTCCTCCACCGTGCTGCCGTATTTGCGCTTCAGCCGGTACAAAAGATCCAGCCGCTGCTCCACCTCGTCCAGCTCTGCATCGTTGGTGTCGTAGGCATCCAGCCGCCCGATCAGATCTGCGGCCACGTCCTTGGCATTATAATATAAGTCCAGCAGCTGCCCAGCGGCGGCTGTAAGCGCAGGGTCCAACTGCGCAGCGGCATCCACTGCGTTAGAGGTTTCCCCCAGCAGATCCACCGCACCTGCAGCGTCATCACTGCCGGATAGCAGCGCATAGCTTTGTGCCAGACGATCCCGGATGGCAGATGCATTGGACAGCACCTTCCGGCGGTTTTCCAGCGTCTGCTCCTCACCGGCAGTCAGTCCGGCATCCTCAATTTCCTGCACCTGATATTGCAACAGATCAATCTTGCGCTGCTTTTCAGCTTCGTCGGTGATCAGAGCATCCAGCTCCCGCTTGACCTGCACCAGTTTCCGGTACAAGGTATAGTACTCCTGAAAAACAGTGCGATTCTGCGCATAATCATCCAGAATCCCCAGATGGTGCGCCGGATTGAGCAGACCTACGGAATCGTGCTGACCGTTGATGTTGATCAGACCGCCGCACAGATCCCGCAGAACAGCTGCGGTAGCCGGCATTCCGTTGATGCGGCAGCTGCTTTTACCCTCAGCGGTGATCTCGCGGCTGAGCAGCAGTGCTTCGGAGCGCTCGTAGCCGGACTGCTCCAGCTTATCCAGCACAGCAGACGGCACCTGTTCAAAGGCGGCGCGGATCACCGCCTTTGAAGCCCCGGTACGCACCAAGTCTTTAGAGGTGCGGTTGCCAAGGATCGCATTGATGGAATCGATCAGGATGGATTTGCCCGCACCGGTCTCGCCGGTCAGTACGTTCAGCCCCGGTTCAAAGTGCACCTCTGCCTTCTGGATCACGGCAACATTTTCAATTTGCAGGCTGCTCAGCATGGCTTCGTTCTCCTACCGTCATCTCTGTCCCACATAACGGGTCAGCTCCGAACAAATGGTCTTGGCATCGCGCTCAGAGCGCGCAACGATTAAAAAGGTGTCATCACCGGAAAGGGTGCCAACAACGTTTTTCCACTGCAAAGCGTCAAAAACCTCGCAGGCGGCATTGGCCATGCCGGAATAGCATTTTACCAGCACAACGTGCCCGGCATAATCCACCTCCAGAACAGACTCGTGGAAGATGGTCTCAAAGCGCCCTTGGGTCTTGGGGTTGAAGCTTTCGTTCCGGCTGGAAACATAGCGATAGCCCTCAGTAGTAGCTGCCTTTACAAGGCACAGTTCCCGGATATCGCGGGAAACGGTGGCCTGCGTCACCTCAAAGCCCTCGTTCCGCAGGTGCTCCAGCAGCACCTCCTGTCGGCTGATGGGATGCTCCTGCACCAGACGCAGGATCGTCTGCAAGCGTTCCGCTTTTGTTTTTGTATCTTCTTTGCGGCTGCGTGCCATCTTAAAAATCGCCTCCCGTGTTATTGTCTTTTACGCAGTTTCTGGTCAATGGCCTGAAACTGGTCTGCCCGCCCAAAAGTGATAAGCTTGACGTTCTGATCAGACAGGCGGATCTCTGCGGTGGCACCCGCCTTGAGGGGATAGCCCACACCACCGTCACAGCTAATAAACACTTCATCATCTGCCACCTGTCCCACGCAGACATTCAGCTTGCGCTCCTGCGCAAACACCATGGCCGGACTGGCCAGACTGTGAGGGCAGATAGGGGTCACTACAACGCCCTTGGTCTGCGAGTCCAGAATCGGGCCGCCGGCTGCCAGCGAGTAGGCCGTAGAGCCGGTGGGGGTCGCCACAATGACACCGTCGCCCCGGTAGTGCTCTACCAGAATATCATCGCAGTAAATGCTGAAGTCGATGGCCTGCTGCAAGCGCCCCTTGGTCACAACTACATCGTTGAGGGCATGACCTTCCCAGCCATCCTGACCAAGCACCCGGGCATATAAAAGCATCCGGTTGTCCAGCTGAAACTCGCCACGTGCCACGGCGGCCAGCTTTGTTTCCATTTCGCCGATCTCGCAGGTGGCCAGAAAACCGCAGCGTCCCAGATTGATGCCGAGGATGGGCTTTGCGTACCGGAGCGAAAGATTTGCTTCGTGCAGGATGGTGCCATCCCCGCCGATGGTCAGGATCACATCCGTGCGTTCCAGACACTGCTCCAGCGGCAGATAAACGACCCCTGCCGTGCTGCAGCTTTCCCGCAGAGCATCGCTCATCAGCACAGCGGCACCGTGGGTCAGCAGGATCTGCGCCGCACGCAGCGCGATCTCGCTTGCGGAGGTCTTGCCCGGATTGGGCGAAATGTAGATCGTCATACCGGCTTCTCCTTTGCTGACGGCTGAGCCTCAGCGATCCAGTGTGGTATGGCTTGCCGCCACCACCTGTGCGGCAGCTTCATCATCCAGCACTGCGGGCTGATCGCTCTTCTGCACAAACATCAGGTACTCGATATTCCCCTCCGGCCCCTTGACCGGGCTGTAATCCAGCCCGCGCACCACAAAGCCGTTTTCAGCGGCATAAGACATGGCATTGTGCAGCACCTCACGATGCACCGCGGGGTCGCGTACCACACCGTTTTTGCCCACCTTCTCGCGGCCTGCCTCAAACTGCGGCTTCACCAGACAGACGCCCATAGCGTCCGGGGTGGTGATGCGCTGCGCCACCGGGAAGATGTGATGCAGAGAAATAAAGGAAACATCCACACTGAAAAACTCAATGGGCTCTGCCAGATCCTCCGGCGTGACATAGCGGATGTTCGTGCGTTCCATGTTTACCACGCGTTCATCCGTCCGCAGGCTCCATGCCAGCTGACCGTAGCCAACATCCACGGCATACACCTTCACTGCGCCATTTTGCAGCATACAGTCGGTAAAGCCGCCGGTGGACGCACCGATGTCCATGCACACTTTGCCGTCAGGGGTAAGCGGGAAGCACTTCATAGCCTTTTCCAGCTTCAGGCCGCCGCGGCTGACATAGCCGATATCGTGACCGCGCACCTCGACAACTGCGTCCTCCTTGATCATCTCGCCGGCCTTGTCCACTTTTTGCTGGTTGACAAAAACCACACCGGCCATGATCAAAGCTTTGGCGCGCTCCCGGCTCTGCACAAGTCCGTTCTGCACAAGATATTGGTCCAACCGAATTTTCACAGCTCGTTTTCTCCTTTCGTGAGGGCAGCCCGGACTGCCTGCACAATATCCGCAGCATCCAGACCGGTGCATTGCTTGATCTGCGGGACGGTTGCATGGGGCAGGCAGGCTGTGCGGACAGCACAGTGCAAAAAGCGGCCATTCCAGCCGTTTTGCTGCAAAGCGTAAGCCAGATGCTCACCGATCCCGCCGGCAGCAACGCACTCCTCTGCAAACAGCACGATTTTATATTTCGACACAGCATCGATAAGTTTGCCTGTAAAGGGATATAACTTTACAAGTTTTAGAACATCCGCATTTTGCGATGCAGCGTTCAATTGGTCGGCAGCATCCAGCAGATCCTCCAGCTCGTCTGCATAGCTGACCAGAAGGATCTCTGCCCCGGGTAGCTGCTGCAAAAAGTCGTACTCCTGCTTTGTGCAGGGATACTGCGCCAGCTTTGTGTTCTCGCCGCCGCGGGGGTAGCGGATGGCACGAGGGCCGGAGATTGTATCCTGCAGCAGATAGTGCAGCCAGTATTGCAGTTCTTCGTAGTTGGAAGGCGCATAGACCGGGATGTTAAGCTGGCTGAGGAAGGCTGCATCGTAGATGCCCTGATGGGTCTCGCCGTCTGCGGGAACAAAGCCCGCACGGTCAATGGCAAAGAGCACATTTTCCTTTAGCAGATTGACATCATGGATGATCTGGTCATAGGAGCGCTGCAGGAAGGTGGAGTAGATGCACACCACCGGCAGCATTCCCTGACTGGCAAGGCCTGCCGCAAAAGTAACAGCGTGCTGCTCTGCCATACCTACATCAAAAAAGCGCTGCGGGTGGCGGTGGGCAAAGAACTGCAGTCCGGTGCCGTACTTCATGGCAGCAGTGATCGCACAGAGCTTCGGGTTTTGTGTTCCCTCCTGCACCAGCAGCTTACCAAAAACTGTGGAGAAGGACTCCTTCGGCGCAACCTCCGGGTCCGGCATTCCATCCGGGTCAAAGGCAGATACACCGTGATAGTTGCCCGGGTTCATCTCTGCCGGCTGATAGCCCTTGCCCTTTTTGGTCACAACGTGCAAAAAGTGCGGACCCGGCCGCTGGTAGATCGAGCGCAGAGTGCGCTCCAGCTCTTCCACATTATGGCCGTCTACCGGGCCGATGTACTCAAAGCCCATATCCTCAAACATGGTGGAGTGGTACATAGCGCGGCGCACCAGTGTTTTTGCGCCCATCAGCGATTTTTTCATCGGCGGGCCGATCAATGGCACACCGTCCAGAAAGCTGCGCACATTGTCCTTGGCGTCGTAATATGCCGTAGTCGTGCGCAGATGGGTCAAATACCGCGCCAGCGCACCTACATTTTTGGAGATGGACATCTTGTTATCATTCAGGATCACAAGCAGATTGTCCAGCCCGCCGATGTTGTTCATGCCCTCGTACACCATGCCGCCGGTGAAGGCACCATCACCAATCAGTGCCACCACAAGTCCGGGCTCATGCTTGATCTTTTTTGCCCATGCCATGCCAATGGCCAGCGAAAGTGCTGTATTGCCATGTCCGGCAATAAAGGCATCGTGCACACTTTCGTTGGGGTTTGGGAAGCCGGAAATGCCATCCAGCTGCCGCAAATGGTCAAACTGCTTCCGGCGTCCGGTAAGCAGCTTGTGGGTGTAGCACTGATGTCCCACATCAAATACGATCTTATCCTTCGGCGTTTCCAGCACTCGGTGCAGTGCCACGGTCAGCTCTACAGTGCCAAGATTAGAGGCCAGATGTCCACCGGTCTTGGAGATATTCTCCAGCATAAAATGCCGTATCTCCGCGCAAAGCTTCTCCACCTGCTGTGCATTCAGCTTTTTAAGATCGCTGGGCTGATCGATCTTGTCCAGCAACGACTCCATATTCACACGTCCTTTATGCGTTTGTTCTTTCGCTTTTTCTACCGCAGCCATTCTGCGCTGCTCTGTCGCAAATACAAAGCAGCTTCTGCAGAAGGCCGCATTTCATCACACGACTGGGAACAAAAAGCCCACCAGCGAGCCGAGCAGCACGCCTGCCACGACCTGCAGCGGCGTGTGGCCGACCATTTCCTTCAGATGCATATTCTGCAAAAAGGGAGCGTTTTTCTCGCTCACATCGATCCACTGGGCGATCATCTGGTTCAGCACCTTTGCCTGCTCTCCGGTCTCGTGCCGGACGCCCATAGCATCGTGCATGGTGATAATAGCCACCACGCAGGCCACCGCAAAAATGGGCGAGGAGACCCCGGCGCTGCGCCCGGTAACAATGGCCATAGCACAGACGGTCGCACTGTGTGCGCTGGGCATACCGCCATCGCCCCACATCCGCTCCAGCTGAAACTTGCCCAGCAGAATAAAGTTGATGATCGTCTTTAATACCTGTGCAACGAACCAACTGAGAAGCGATGCGGTCAAGATCTGATTGGCCGATAAGATGTTTTGAATAAGCTGCATATCCGTATTCCTTTTTCTTTAGTTTTTGCGCACCAGAAGCTGCTGTGCCAGCTGCTGCAGGAAAGCCGCCTTTGCACCAAAATGCTGCTGCAGATCACTACAGATCTGATCGTTCAGCTTTTGCGCCAGCGCCATTGCACCGTCCACTCCGTACAGAGTGACAAAGGTAGTCTTACCGTTTTCACTGTCGCTGCCAATGGGCTTGCCCAGCTGCTCTGGAGTGCTGGTAACGTCCAGCACATCGTCCACGATCTGGAACACCAGTCCCAGCCCGTATGCGTAGGAGGCCAGTATCTCGCACTGCTGCGGTGCTGCACCGGCCGCAGCAGCGCCCATCTGGACGGCGGCGTTGATCAGCGCACCGGTCTTGTTGCGATGGATAAGGCGCAGCTGTTCCTCGGTGGCTGCCAGCGCTTCATATTTCAGATCCAGCTCCTGTCCGTAGACCATGCCGCGGCTGCCGGCACCTGCGCCCAGCGCACGGGCGGCTGCTACGCAGATCTGCGGTGCAGCGGGCGCATTGGCGATCACCTCAAATGCCTCGGTCAGCAGCACATCACCGGCAAGCATCGCCGTTGACTCGCTGAAGGCTTTGTGGCAGGAAGGGCGTCCCCTGCGCAGATCATCATTGTCCATGCATGGCAGATCGTCGTGGATCAGCGAGTAGCAATGCAGCATCTCCACAGCTGCTGCAAACTGTGCGGCCGCCTGCATCTCACCGCCCAGCATATCGCAAACACTGAGCGTCAGAATTGCGCGGATGCGCTTTCCGCCGCCCAGCAGACTATAGCGGGCTGCTCTGCACACCTCCGATTCCTCGGGCAGAAAACGGGCACTGGCAGCATCCAGTGCAGCCGTAGCCTGCAGCAGATATTCCTGATATTGCGCCTTGTATTCCATTATTCTTCCTCCTGCTCCTGTGGTGCTTCTACGGTCTGTGCGAGCCTTGCATTGATCTCCTCGATCTGCAGCGACGTTTTTTCAAGTGTCGCGTGGCAGTACTGCATCAGGGTGGCAGCTTCCGCATACAGCTTGACGGAATCTGCCAGCGAGGTATCCTCCTGCTGCATCTGCGCAAGGATCGCGTTCAGCCGATCCATTCCTTCTTCAAAGCTTTTGGGTGCTCTCATTGATCTCCTCCACCGTTTCTACACGGCATCGTGCCTGATATTGCCGGCTGCGCACGCAGATGGTCTGCTCCGGCTGCAGCTGCTCCATGGTGCAGACCTTGCCTTTTGCATCGGTCACCAGAGCATAGCCGCGAGCCAGCACACGGTACGGATCCAGTGATGACGCCAGTGCAGCCGCGTGCTGCAGCTGCACGTTTTTATCATTCATACGCACTTTTTGCCGCGTCTGAATGGCCTGTTGCATCTGCTGTAGACGGCTTGAATACTGCTGTAAGATTTTATCCAGCGCGTTCTGCTCCAACAAAAAGTTGTATTGTTCCAGACCATTATAACACAACGCGAGCCGTTTTTGTATATTTTTGTGAATATTTTCTTCAATATTTTTTAAAATGCGCTGTTGCTCTTCCCGATCCGGCACTGCAAGCTCTGCGGCAGCGGACGGTGTGGGTGCACGCTGGTCGGCCACAAAGTCCAGAAGAGTGTAGTCGATCTCGTGTCCGATAGCGCTGATCAGCGGCGTTTTGCAGCGAAACGCCGCCCGGGCGATCTCCTCAGCGTTGAACACCCACAGGTCCTCCCTGCTGCCGCCGCCCCGTGCCACAATGATCTCGTCCACCCGCCCGCTTTGATCCAGCGTGCGGATAGCGGCAGCGATCTGCCGAGCGGCTTCAAAGCCCTGCACCGTTACCGGGCACAGCAGCAGCCGGACAGACGGCCAGCGGCGGCTGATCACGTTGCGGATATCCTGCAGCGCCGCCCCGGTTTTACTGGTGACGACACCAATACATTTGGGGTACGCAGGCAGCGGCTTTTTATGTGCGGGGTCGAACAGACCTTCCTTTTCCAACCGAGCCTTCAGCTGTTCCAGCGCAAGCTGTGCCGCGCCCAGACCGTCCGGGAACATTTCGTTCACATAGACCTGAAACGCGCCGTCCCGCTCGTAAAGGGTAGCACGGCAGCGCACCACCACCCGCATCCCTTCCTCTGGGCGAAACGCCATACGGCGGGCATCGGTGCGAAACATCACTGCTTTTACGCTGCAGGCTTCGTCCCGCAGAGAAAAATAGCAGTGTCCGCTGCGGGCGTTCTGCACAAAGTTTGCGATCTCGCCGCGCAGGGCAAGATCAAACAGACCGTCGTTGACGTCCAGAAGCGTTTTGACATAATGGTTCAGCTCTGATACCGAGATCACATCAGCCATAGCCCGGCCTCCCGCGCAGCAAGAATGGATACGCCGATGGCGTTATCGCTGGAATACTGCCCCGGCACAAAATAGACCTGCGGCAGACGCTGCTGCACCCATGTGCGGATGATATCGCTGCTCATCACGCCGCCGGCACAGACCACCGGCAAGCCGGGGTATTCCTTCTGCGCGGCCTTCGTCATGCGGACAACAGTATCTGCCACACAGAGCAGGCAGTACTTGCAGACGTATTCCGGTGCTTTTCCGGCAGCAAGCAGGGCGTTGCATTGGTTTTCCAGCCCGGAAAGGCTGCATTGCAGCCCCTTTACGCTGGATTTTGGGCAGATCTCCTCGGTGCACTGCGCAGCAAGGCGCGAGACCTCGGCACCTGCGGGGAAGCCAAAGCCCAGTCGTACGCCTACGCGGTCCACCGCCTGACCGGCGTACAGATCGGTACTGGTGCCAAGGGTGGTGATGGTACGCACCTGATCGCACAGCAAAAGATCCGTGGTGCCGCCGGAGATATGGAACAACAGCACCTTCTGGGAGAACAGCGCCTCGCCCTTTGCGGCATACAGCGCCGCCGCAGCGTGTCCCTGCTGATGGGTGGTGTAGATCAGCGGAATGTCCCGCGCCGCCGCAAAGGCAGTTGCGGCGCTGACACCAGCCAGAAAACAGGGCATATAGCTGCCCTCCACCGGGCGCGGCTTTTGCGAAACGCCTACGGCATCTATTTTTGTCAGGTCGAATTCCTGCGCCAATTCCTGCAGCATCTCCGGCAGAGCTGCCGTATGATGGAACAGCGCATCGCTCTGCCGCAGGCCAAGCTGCCCGGCTTTTACTGGCAAAAAGCGCTTTTTTGCACAAACAACCTCCCCGGCTGTATCAAAAACTGCCAGAGAGGTTGCATAGTTGCTTGTATCGACCCCGAGCGTATAACGGCTCACTGTTCAGCCGACTCCGCGACGGCTTCATCACTCAGACCGTGGTCGCGTGCCACAGCACCCAGCAGGCCATTCACAAACTGATAGTCCTCGCCCGCGCCGTACTTCTTGGTCAGCTCCACAGCCTCATTGATGGCAACGCCGGGCTTGTTCTCGCCGCCGAACAGCATCTCGGCCACAGCCAGACGCAGCACGGTCAGGCTGACGCGGGGCAGACGCTCCATGGTCCAGTTACGCAGATGGGCGCGGATCTCGTCATCCACCTCTGCGGAATGATCATAGTAGGCATTCAGCAGCAGACGGCTGAATGCATCCACAGGATGCTCTTCATCGTTCTCGGCATGGTTGGACAGTGCCTCGGCAAGAGGAATGTCACCAAAGGTCTGCGAAAACGCCAGCAAAAAGGCGTTTTCACGGGCTTCTCTACGGGGCAGAATATTTTCCATAATGTTCCTTTCGCAATACAAACCCTCCCCGCCGGGCGTGCCGGGAGGAGGATCGTTTCTGATATGATTTTTTGCTGAATTTGTTACTGCGCTTCGGTAAGGCCTGCAATGATCAGATCCACGCGGCTGACCGTCACATTGGTCATGTTTTGTACAGCAGACTTGACGTTCTCCTGTACCTTTTCAGCCACAGAGGGGATCCGTGCGCCGAACTGCATCATCAGGTGCAGGGTGATGCTGGCTGTGCCGTCCCGCATCTCCACCACCACAGGCGGCTGGATGCTGGCAGATTCCAGCAGGCTTTTCAGCTTTTTGTTCTGCACGCCGCAGGATACCTCGGCAACGCCATCCACTTCCAGTGCGGCGCAGCGGGCGATCTTACCCACGACCTCGGTCGAAATCTGAAGGCTGCCGCCCTGAAGATCCATGTTCTGTAAATCCATTGTGCTGTCCTCCATCCAAAGGCTGCTCCGGCGGCGGTCTCAAAGTGTTGGAACCGGTCTGCCGTGCCCGCCTTTTGTGTTCAAACGCGCCCTTGTGCGGTGCATAAAGGCACGCAGCATTCATTTTTGATAGAGTTATTATACCATCAATGCGGGGGCAATTTCAATACTTGTTTGGAAAAGAAGATGGAAATCAGCACGGAATGGCATCCCGGCAGCGCATACAGCTTTCTGCCTGCAAGAAAAACTGCACCTGCGCCGCCGGGGTGTCCGCATAAATAGAGTGTGCTTACTTTACCTCCACCACCGTGATATTCTGGGCGGTCACACTGCTTTTGTTCATCACTACATCCCGGATCTGCGCCACCTGTGCCGCCGTAAGCGGCTCGCCTGCCGTCATCACGGTCAGGTCTGCCCGCCCTGCTTGTAAAAAGCACAGGCAGTCCGCAAAGCCCTTGGCGCGCACCAGTGTCTCGATCTCATTTTCTGCGTTCAGATCTTCCAGCCCTGCCGCCATTTGTGCGGTGTACTCCTTTTTCTCCTCCGCTGTCAGGGAGGAGGATTTCAGACTCTTTTGCAGGGTGTCCATGGCTTCATCGTGTGCCTTTTCCCGCTTGAGACGGGCCTGTTCAAAAAAGCGGGTGCCGCTGTCGTTTGCAACGCTGACAAGCTGTGCTTCGCCGTAGTTTTTGCTGGCACCGGAGGCCGCTTCTGCTTCTGTGGGCAGCGCATCCGTGATGGTGGTCTCGGCATCTGCTTCCACCGGCTCTGCCGAGACCATGAGGGTGTCGTCCTCTGTCTGCGGGGTGATGTCCGCCCGGGCATACTGCCAGTTTAAGTAGACGGCAATGACCAGTGCCGCCGCCAGTGTCAGGGCGGTGACCCTGCGGGTGTTTCTGGAAAGTGCTCTCATAAAACGCTTCCTCCTTTGGGTTTTCGGTAAAACTATTTCGGTACTTGATCAAAGCAGCGGCTCAGCGCTTGCGCTGTTCCACACAGATGCGGTTCGTGGGCAGATCCAGCAGCGAATGCAGCAGCTCGGTGATGCGGGCTGCAATGCGGACATCTCCCCCGCCCTCACACAGCACGGCGACCCCGCAGACCTGCGGCAGATAGGTTGTCTCGGCAAGCGCAGAGCCATCCTGCAAAAGAACATGGGTCTCCTGCTGCTGCAGCTCCCCGGTCTGGGTGTCCACCGCATAGACGGTCTCCTCTCCGGTGGTCAGGGTAATCATGACCGTGGTGCGCCCCGCTCCCTGCAATTGACTGATAAGTCCTTCCAGCTGCTGCTCCAGCTGGGTCTGATACTGGCTGACGGTGGCTGTTTGGGCGGTGGATACCGCCGCTTTCTGCGTATCGCCACCGGGTAAAAGTTCCGACAGCAAAAGCAGCAGCATTGCCAGTACACCGACAGTCACCGCCAGCGAAGTGCGGCCCTTGCTGCTTTGCAGAGAGCGAAAAACGGAAAGCAATTCGTTCTTTTTCATGATGTGCTCTCCTCCGCTGCCGTGGGAGCACCCAGCGTCTGCTGCAAAAAGCTGAGCGCTGCCTGCTTTTGGGCGGCGGTGCAGCCCGCCGGGAAAGCAGCAACAGCCTTTTTTACCACGACCTGCTGCCCGGCTTTTTCCAGTGTGACTGTCACACGAATATTCAGCCCGAACTGTTGACGGCACTGTACGGCGCAATACTCCTCCAGCCGGGCTTTGGTCTGGGTCAAGATCTCCGTTTCCAGTACATCCGACTGTATAGCAGACAGAGCCGCCGGGGCTGTATTGCCCGAAAAAGCGGCCGCGACCCTGCCCTGCAGGTGCGGCAGCTGCGCAAGAAGGACTGCTAAAATATATAGTCCGGCTACGGCTTTTATGCACCGGCCAGCCCAGCCTTGTCCGCCAAAAAGACTGACCAGCTCCGCCCCGATGCACGCCATGCAGAACACTGCCGCAGCCCGCTGAAATGCCTGCATCTAACCACCCCCTGTCAGCATCAGCAGCACGATGCCCACCACAAACAACATGAAAAACAAGGCCGTAACTGCCGCCATGCAGCGCACGGCCTCGGCAAAGCATTGCAGCAGCTTATGGCATTGCTCCAGCCCGCCGATCCCGGCAAGCCAGCTACAGCAGGACAGAAAAAACAGATGTACCAGCAGCCCGAGATACAAGGGCGCAAACTCTGCCCCGATGCTGAGCAATGCGGCAATACCAAGGGTGCTTTTGAGCAGCTGCATCCCGGCCAACACCGCGTCTGCCGCGCTGCTCAGCGCCTGCCCCACGATGGGCACACTGCCGGTCAGCAGCTGTCCCAGACGGGAGGCTGAACGATCCAACTGCACCGTTACCACGCGCTGAATACTCATCAGGGCAGCGAATGCTTTGCCCGCCCAGCCGATAGCCTGCCGCAGCAGCAGCCCGGTCAGGGTGCAGCCCTCGGACAGGCTTTTGCGGGAGCTGATGCCGCAGGCCATGCTGATGGCAAGGTAGCTGCGCAGCAGCGGCTGCAGCCAGAGAGTGACCGCCTGTGCGATAAAACACAGCACCGTGAGCAGAAAGCCGTTTGCAGCCGCTCCGGCGTTCCACTCCCCGCCAGCCGCCAGTACGCCGCTATATACCGGCAAAAAGCCCAGCAGATAGCTTTTCCACCCGGCCATCCGGGTACACAGCGCGGCGGCAAGCTTGTCCAGTTCCTGCCACAATAAAACGCCACAGCCACCGGCAGCAGCCAGTTCCAGCAGTGCTTTGTCGGCAGTGTCCTGCAAGAGAAATGCCAGCCCGGCTGCAAGCGATAAAAAAAGCAGAATAGCGGCATATTGTTGCAGCGCATCCCGCAGCAATTGCACCGGCTCGGCGGCAAACAAACGCAGCAGGGTGCCCAGCGGGTCTGCCGCAAACTGCTCGGCCTGCACAGGTGCTTTTTCGAGATAAGTCTGCCACGGTGCGACTTCTGCAGCCGCAGCTTTCAGAGCAGTTTTGCTGCACAGAATGCTCAGTATTACCACGCAAATGATAAGGCTGCGTTTTTTCATCCCACCAGCCCCCAGATCGTCTGGAATATCTGTTCCAGCAGCGGCCATACTGCCGCCAGTACAAGACACCGCCCCGCCAGCCCGGCGCACCATGCAAGGGCATCCGCTCCGGCTTCCTCGCAGAGAGTACGGACGTAATCTGCCAGCAGCAAAATCCCTGCACTGCGCAAAAGACAGGAAAAAGCCTGTGCATTGGTGCGCTGTCCCAGCTGTACCATTGCTTGCAGTACCCCGCGCAGCGGCTGTGCCAGACGGAGCAGTAGCCACACCGCAGCACCCATCGAAAGCAGCAGTGTAAACGCCGGGGAGTACCGCTGCAATAGAATGCCTGCAAAGGCTGCCAGTAACAGCGCCGTCAGTACCGGAACTGCCGCGCTCATAGTGCAAACAAAGACCGGATGGTAGCAAACAGGGTACTGATCTGCTTGACGAGAATGGAGAGCACCACCACAAGCCCGGCCAGCGTGGTCATCATGGCCTGATCCTCCCGCCCGGAGCGGATGAGCAGCTGATTGAGCACCGCGACTATGATGCCGATGGCCGCAATTTTAAACACAAGCTCGATATCCATCCGTTTCTCCTTTGTCCCATACAGCCTTTACAAAAAGAGCAGCGCCAGCATCATGCCGCCTGCCAGTCCCAGACGGTGCGGCAGACCGGCCTGCCGCTGTGCTGCGCGGCGTGCCTGCTGCAAATAGTCCTCGAACCGCGCCGTATAATAATCCAGCCGTTCGCATTCCTGTGCGGTCTCTGCACGACCAAGACCACCGAAACATTCTGTGAAGCAGGCGCGTTCTGTCGCCGAAAGCTGCCCCGGTGCAGGCAGCTGCTGCAATGTACCGCAGGAAACTCGCGGCAAAAGACCTTCGCGGCAAAGCTGCCGGTAAAGGCTTTGCAGGTCTGCCCGGCGGTACTGTATCTCCTGCCGGACGCGCTGTAAGAGTTCGATGGTGCGCTGCAAGGCGGCAAGATGCAGGGTGGTTTTGGCTTGTACTGCGTCCCCCGCCAGCCAGCCGCACAGCGGGAGCAAAAGCAGACTAAACCCGCGCAAAAAGCTGCTCATACGGCACGCACCTCCCGGATGCAGCCCGGCGTCTCCCGCCCGGCAAGGACGACCAGCTGCCGCAGAATCCCGCGTTGCAGCAGGGTCTGCACCTGTGGGCGGCACTGCGCCTGTGCGGCATCCGGCGCATGGATGCTGGCAATAAAGTCCACCCCGCTGAAAAAGCCCTGTTCCAGTGCCATCGTTTCCTCCAGACTGCCCAGCTCGTCCAGCAGGATCACTTGCGGTGCCAGTGTGCGCAGCGCCATCTGGACGGCACGGGCTTTATCCACCCCGCCAATGCGCTCCAACGGCGGCAGGGGCTGCTCCGGCGGGAAAAGTCCCCCCCGCTCGTCCACCACTGCCACCAGACGCTGCCGCTCGGCCAGCGTCAGGGCGATGGTGCGCAGCAGGGTGGTCTTGCCGCTGCCGGGTTCTCCCACCACCAGCAGCCCGGTAAAATGCTGATCCAACAGCTTGTCCAGCTCGGGCGGCAGGCAGATGGCGCAGCTGCGTGCGATCCGCAGGTTGAGCGAGGTGACCTTTTGCAGCGCAATGCTCTGCCCTTCCCGCTGCACGAACTGTCCCGCTACGCCCACACGGTTGCCGGCGGCAGTGGTCAGGTAGCCCTCGGCAAGCTCCCTTTCATGGGTGTGTACCGAGCCGTTGCAAAGGGTGTAGAAGATCTCCTCTATCTGCAGCGCATCCAGCCGCATGGCAGCCAATGCCGGTGGACAACCAGGCAAAACTGAAGCAGCGCATTGCCGTCCTTGTACGGTAAACGTGACCGCACAGCCTATACGCAGCCGCAGCTCCTGCACGCGCACTGCCGTTTGTGCAGGCAGCTGTGCCAGCGGTGCTGCCAGCCAAGCGGGAAGGGCTTTGACAGCCCGGTAATACTCGTCCACTTTGGTTTCTCCTTCCACGAAAGCTTTGTGCTAGCATTGTATGCGCTTTGCGCGTTCTTAGAACTGGGAACAATCAAACAAAAAAGCCCCTGCAACAGCGTTGCAGAAGCTTTTGAAATTATTTGTATTTTGACATTCGAAAGGTCACTTTAAGTCGTTTCCTGTTCTGCCGGGGCATCTTGCAGCATGGCAAGGAACTCCTGCTCGGTCAGCACCGGCACGCCCAGCGCCTGCGCCTTGGTCAGCTTGGAGCCCGCCGCCGCACCAGCCACCACATAGGCCGTTTTTTTGGAGACAGAGCCGCTGGCTTTGCCGCCGTTTTTCACGATCAATGCTTCGGCTTCGTTGCGGGAGAGGGTCTCCAGCGTACCGGTGACCACCAGCGTTTTGCCTGCCAGCTTGTCCCCCTTCGGTTCGCCCTTCCACTGCATATTGACCCCAGCATCCGCCAAGCGGTGCACAAGGTCGGTGGTGCCTTCCTTTGCAAAAAACTCCACCACACTCTGCGCCATCACGCCGCCAAAACCGTCGATCTGGCTGATCTGCTCTGCGGTGGCTTCCCGGATGGCCTGCAGCGTGCCGAAATGTTCTGCCAGCAGCGCGGCTGCCTTATCGCCAATGTTGCGGATGCCAAAGCCGAACAAAAGCTTATCCAGATTGTTCTGCTTGGAAGCCGTAATGGCCTGTAACAAGTTGTCCGCGCTTTTCTCCTTGAATTTGTCCAGTTCCAGCAGCTGTTCCCGGGTCAGCGTGTAGATATCCGCTGCAGAATGCACCAGCTCTTTTTCCACCAATTGGGTGGCCACTGCCTCGCCCAAGCCATCGATATCCATGGCGTCCCTGGATGCAAAATGGATGATATTGCGCAGCGCCTGTGCCGGGCACTCCGGGTTCACACAGCGCAGGGCGGCTTCGTCCTCCAGATGCACCACCGGCGCACCGCAGGAGGGGCAGACCGTAGGCATGGTGTAGGGTTCAGCGTCCTCCGCATGATGGGTGATCCCGATGACCTCCGGGATGATATCGCCCGCCTTACGCACCTGAATGGTATCCCCGATGCACAGCCCGAACTGCCGGATAAAATCCTCGTTGTGGAGGGTGGCGCGGGCTACCGTGGTGCCTGCCAGAAACACTGGGTCGAAGCAGGCAGTGGGGGTAAGCACGCCGGTGCGTCCCACTGCTACCTCGATGCTGCGCAGGGTGGTCTCCTTGACCTCCGGCGGGTACTTGAAGGCGATGGCCCAGCGCGGGAATTTGTTGGTAGAACCCATCAACTCCCGCTGGGCAAAATCGTTCACCTTGATAACCGCACCGTCCATGTCAAAATCCAGTTTGGCACGGTTCTGGCCGATATTCTCGATCTCGGCAATGGCGTCCTCGATATCGTGCACCACATGGTAGCGCGGCGACACGGGCAGACCAAGGCTCTTGAGGTAATCCAGACTTTCGGAGTGCTTGGTCAGGGTCTTGCCACGGATCTGCTGCACGTTGAACACAAAGATGGAAAGTCCCCGGCTGCCGGTGATACGGGCATCCTTCTGCCGCAGAGAACCGGCCGCTGCATTGCGGGGGTTTTTGAAGGGTGCAGCGCCCTGCAATTCCTGCTCGGCGCACAGGTGCTGAAAGGCCTCATGGGGCATATACACCTCGCCGCGCACCTCCAAAAACTCCGGTGCATCTTTAAGGGTCTTGGGGATGCTGCGGATGGCACGCACGTTTGCGGTAACATCCTCGCCCACCACGCCGTCACCACGGGTAGAGGCGCGGACAAGCTGCCCATTCTCATACTCCAAGCTGCAGGAAAGACCATCGATCTTGATCTCCACAACATATTCCGGCTCTACCCCGGCTTCGCGGACGCGGCGGTCAAAGTCCCGCAGCTCATCAAAGGAAAACGCATCCAGCAGGCTTTCCATCTTAACGGCATGGGTCACCTTGGGCAGTTTACTGCTGGCGGTGCCGCCCACCTTCTGGGTGGGCGATGCCGCTGTGATCAACTGAGGAAACTGCGCTTCCAGTTCCTTCAACTCCCGCGTCAGGACATCGTATTCAAAATCTTCCAACTCCGGCGCATCCTGATCGTAGTAAAGCCGGTTGTTTTTCTCAATGACTGCGCGCAGTTCTTCCACGCGCTTTTTAGCCTGTTCCAGTTCCAAATATTCCACTCTCCCGCGATATCATTTTACCGCCCGCCGTGCTGCTTTCCCGACAAAAACTGTGCTGTACACCGAACACAGCAGGCAAGCGGTAGCCGTTTGCGTTTGTATCTCCCTTAGTATACCACATCCGTAGACGCTCTGCAAAGCGTTAAATACAAATCGTATTTTTGAAGTATCCTCGCATATTGAAATCGATATCAATGCATCCTACGTGTTGATTTTTAATCACTCGCAAAAGATACTAAACGTATACTCGTTATATTTTGCAGCGTTGATTCGTTTTATTTTTGAATTTCTTTTATTGGATTCACCAGTAATTCTTTGTACTGTATTTTCTGCACAGCACGAACAAAAAACACCCCTCCCCGGCGCGGCAGCTTATGCCGTCCGGGAAAGGGGTGCGTTTTTTCGATTATTTACAGCCTTACGTTCAGGTGACCGGGATCAGCAGCCGCTGTGCCTGCGGCAGGCTGGTAAGCTCTTCCTCCAGCTGGTTTGCCGCAAGGATCTGCGCCGGGGCTACATGGAACCGCCGGGCCACCGCAAACACCTCCTCCCCCGCCTGCGCGTAGTAGATGCGCAAGGCGATCTCGGGGTCGGTGTCGGGCAGCGGGTCACCAAGGGTGATACTGCCGATGACCGGGCTTGTGGCACAGCCTAAGATCGTGCCCTCTGCCCGGACTGTAATCGTTGCTTCCAGCGTACCGCCCGCACAGGTGCATTGCACGTTCTCAGTGCTGAGCCAGCATTCCGGCACAAGCATAGTTCCCTCCGGCGGTGTGATGGGCAGCGGGATATTGACCTCCAAGGTTTTCTCGTAACTTTCCAGCTCGCCGAGGGTATTTTCTGCAAGGGCTGTTACCACTGCTTTGGCGGTAAGCACCCAGTTCTCCCCTTTTTGAACGGTCTGCTGCGGACCGTAGTGCACAAAGCAGGCCCGCAGCTGCGCCCCTGCATCCGGCAGCGGGCCGGCGCCTGTGGCGG
>OBYC01000651.1_pt1 | contig 22673 bp, 19 predicted proteins | sample 1550651 | NCBI WGS metagenome assembly OBYC01 (sample SAMEA2580181, study PRJEB22360) | human gut metagenome | biome: human gut; feature: human-associated habitat; material: faeces | place: Denmark | collected 2008/2010
TCGGTTTATTTTGAATATATTTTATTCTGTTTTCAGTATCGCAAGTGTACTGAAAGTTGTATCTTGAATTTGAGTGATCAATTCGCCATTATATTTTTCGGTGATGTCTTTAACTATTTTCATGCCGTAACCATGGAGTTCAGGGTTTTTTTCAGGTTTTCTGATAGTTTCTGAAAATTTATTCTCACATTTGATAAAAATATGGTCATTATCCTGTTTGCAAGACAGGTAAAGCAGCTTGTCATCACCAGTATAATTTTTAAGGGCATTTATGCTATTGTCTAACAGATTGATAAAAACTCGGCAAATATCAAAATCGGCAATGCCTGTGTTATTGTCAAGAATAATATCATCAATAATTTTAATTGACTCTTCTTTAGCAACAGATGTCTTATCAAAAAGAACCGCATTGACAATTTCGTTGCTACAGTAACGCTGTGTTTTTGTACTGTCCATAATATCGGATATACCGCTTACAATTTCTTTTGCCTTTTTATTTCCTTCTTGTGTATTTTCAGACAACTGAATGTTGATTACCTGAACAAGATTGTTTATGTCATGTCTTAATTTTGCTGTGCTTTCATAATTTTCAAGCATCTTTCTATAGTATTCCGCCTGAAGTTTATTTTGGTATTCAAGCATCTCGTTCTCAGATTTTATTTTATAGTACAAAGCACTGCTTTTTGTAAAATAAATTAGAATACTGTCGGTTACAATAAATATGAAAATGTAAAAATAAATTATGCTCAGATTTGTGTTTTTTACATTAAACGGCACATAGGCCGAAACTTGGTTGAATTGTGTGATTGAAAAAGCGAGAAACAGTATTTCAAAGGCTATCAACACAAACAGAAAAACAATGTTGCTTCTAAAGAACATATCTCTGTTTTTCTTTAGAAATCTGCTGCCGATTATAGTGTATACACCTAGCAGAGTGGTTATTACTGTGACAGACACAAGGTAAACATATGGCTCTTGCAAATAATTTTCCGAACTGCCAAACAGAACAGCCACAATAAAATAGCTTAAGTAATCCGATAGAAATATTATAAGAATAGAAATAATTGAAGTAATTATCTTTACATAAAACCTGTCTTTATACAACAGGAGATTGCCTGTGACAATTGTCAACAATGACAGCTGCATTGTCCAAGACGGCATATTATCAAAGTGTTGGGGTATAAGCAATAGGTAAAAAAGCACCGACTGCAATAAAATAGTTTTAATTTTGCTTTGCTTACTGTGCAACACAAAAGAATTTGCCACCACTGTAAGCAAAATATTGTAAAGGTACACCCACATTTGTTGAGGTAGGTAATATTGATTTTCAAATATTGTATGCAAATAAATCTCTCCGTTACAGCCCGATTTTTGAAGCTTTATGCTTAAAAATCATTTTCTTGACATTGTCATAATAGTTTCTGCTGACCGGAACTTTGGTGCCATCTGACATTACAATTTTGTACTTTAATAAATCAACTGCATATTTTAGATTAACCGCATAACTTTTATGACATCTCAGAAAACTATTATCTAACTTAATCATAGCATTGTCAAGCTTTATGTATTCTTCATATTTGTCTGCAGCGGTATAATATGTAACTTTTCTTTCGTGACTTTCAAGGTAAAGAATTTTGCTTTTGTCAATTATAATATTTTGTCTGTTTACCGAGATTTTAATTGACAACGGTTTGTTGAAGTTATAGTATTTTAAAATTTTGTTAATGTGGTAACATAATTTATTTTTGTCAATCGGTTTTGTAATCAATCCCCAAGGGTTAAAGTCAATAAAAATATCTGAACAATATTCTAAATATCCTGTAATAAAAATAACAGGTGTTGTAGGAATGTGTTCACGAACTCTTTTTAGCATTTCCAGACCATTCTCATTTTTGATACAGATATCTATAATAATTGCATCGGGGATTTCGTTTTTTAAAATTGAAGATTCTAAATCGCTTGCGGAATCATATATTTTGGTTTGTATTATATCACGAAATTCGGTGTCTATTAACAGTTTTATGTAATCGGTGATTGTTCTATCATCATCGCATACAGCCACTAACATATACTTCACCTCACTATAAATTATAATAAGATTGTCCGACAATATAATTACTTATTCTAAATAAAAATGTTAATTATTACATCAATTGTGTTATTTTTTACAACTATCTGTAAAAAATGCAGGTATAAGGTATAATTAATAAGTAAAAATAGGCGAAAATATATGAAAAAGCAGCAAGATTCTCAGCACAATTAACATATTTTGTTTTCAAATTAAATGTTGTTTGTGCATTTAAGAAATGAATAGAGGGATAAGCTATGAAAATAAAATTAGCCTTGCTTGATAATGACCAGAACTATTTGAACCGAATAGTTTCGGTATTCAATATTAGGTATGCTGATAAACTCGAAATTTATTCTTTTACAAGGATTGAGAGCGCATTATCTGCACTTGAAAGTACTCGCATTGATGTTTTTGTTTCGAGTGTTGCTTTCGATGTGAATACGGCAGCTCTCCCTAAGAGATGCGGCTTTGCATATTTTGTTGATTCTGCCGACATTGATTCCGTAAACAATCAGCGTGCCATCTGCAAATATCAAAAAGCAGACCTTATTTACAGACAGATATTAAGTATATATTCTGAAAATGCAGGCGGTGTATCCGAAACAAGATTTGGAGATGACTCCTGCAAGGTGATTGCTTTTGCATCTCCATGCGGTGGTACAGGCAGTTCAACAATGGCTGCAGCCTGTGCATCGTATTATGCCGCCAAGGGCGAAAAGACACTGTATCTTAATTTTGAAAAATTCGGTTCAGCCGACGCTTTCTTTTCTGCGGAAGGTCAGTTTGATATGAGTGATATAATATTTGCCTTGAAGAGCAGAAAGGCAAATTTATCTATGAAAATGGAAAGCTGCGTTAAACAGGATCGCAGAGGTGTGTATTTTTACTCGCAGCCAAAGGTAGCTTTGGATATGATTGAACTCAAAAGTGATGAAATTATTCGACTTATTTCTGAAGCAAAACTTCTGGGTTCATATTCCTATATTATTCTTGATTTGGATTTTGGAATTGACAGTGATACAATCAAGATTTTAAAACAGGCTAATGCTTTAGTATGGACGGGCGATGGTTCTGAGATTTCTAATATTAAAATCAGCAGAGCTTACGACGCATTGGCAATTTCCGAGCAAAATGAAGATGTTCCGATTTTGAACAGAACTGTGCTGATCTACAACAAGTTTAGCAATAAAAGTAGCAGGGCTCTTGCAAGTAATATTGAGCTCAAAAATATAGGCGGTGCTCCAAGATATGAACATGCGTCTGTTTCACAGATTCTGGATAGCCTATCATCAATAGAAATGTTTGGCAGAATTTGTTGAGGCGGTGAATAATTATGACTTTTGAACAGGAGCAACAGTTTGTCTCAAAAATCAAGAAATATGTTACTGATAACCTCTCGCTAAGCCAGATAACTGATGACGATTTGCAGCAGAGAATAGAGGAGATTGTTGAACAGTATATCGGTGAGCAGTATTGTTCAATTGATCAGCGAGTTTCTATTGTTGAACAGGTTTACAGTTCTATAAGAGGATTCGGACTTCTTGATTCAATTATCAAGGATGAGAGCATAACGGAAGTAATGATTAACGGACCGAAAAATGTATTTATCGAACAGAACGGTCGTCTTTACAAGCTTGATAAACAATTTGAAAGTCAGCGAAAACTTGAAGATGTTATTCAGAGAATTGTCGGTCTTGCCGGCAGAGAGGTTAATCAGGCAAATCCGATTTGTGATACAAGACTTCCGGACGGCTCTCGTGTTAATGTGGTGTTACCCCCGATTGCGTTATGTGGCCCGACTGTTACAATTCGTAAGTTTTCAAAAACTCCTATGACAATAGCAAAATTGATAGAGTACGGCTCAATAACTCAGGAAATTGCAGATAAGCTTCAACTTCTTGTTAAAGCTAAATACAATATCTTCATCAGCGGTGGTACAGGCTCAGGTAAAACTACATTTCTCAATGCTCTTTCAAATTATATTCCAAAGGATGAGCGTGTAATTACAATTGAAGATTCCGCTGAACTTCAGATTGAGGGAATAGACAACCTTGTCAGCCTTGAAACAAGAAATGCCAATGCTTCCGGTGCAGGTCAAATTACGATAAGAGATTTAATAAAATCTTCACTGCGTATGCGACCGGAGCGCATTATTGTCGGTGAGTGTCGTGGCGGAGAGGCGCTCGATATGTTGCAGGCCATGAATACAGGTCATGACGGTTCTCTTTCAACAGGTCACGCAAACTCAACTGAGGATATGCTCAGCCGACTCGAAACCATGGTTTTGCAGGGAGCTGCAGGACTGCCTCTTGAAGCAATCCGTCAGCAAATTGCCTCTGCCGTTGACATAATCATTCATCTTTCAAGGCTTCGTGATAAATCCAGAAAAACAATGGAAATCACTGAGGTAGTAGGATACGAAAATGGTAAAATTATACTTAATCCGCTGTATGTCTTTGAGGAAGATGAGAAAAGCACCTTGGAAAAAGTTTCAGGCAAACTTAAGAGGACTGATAATAAAATGCAGAATACATTTAAATTAAAGCTTTCCGGCTTTAAATCAGAAATTTGAGGTGATTGTATTGGCAAAGAAAAATAAAAAAAAGAAAAAAATTGAAGAGCCGCAATACTTTACCTCTGCAACGAATATACCAACCTATAATTATAAAGTATATAACATGACAAAGACAGAAAAGATATTGTATTTTCTGTTGGCTTTTGTTGTAGGTGCAGCTGTTGGCTATCTTTTTTATGGTGGAATAGGAAAAGACGAATTTAATCAGCCAACAACAGTAACATGGGTTCTCAATATAATAATTCCGACTGCGATAGGATTAGTTGCGGGTAAATTGTTTGTACCAATGCGTAGAAAATCAATTGTTGCAAAACAGAAAAAGGAGTTAAGTCATCAATTTCGAGATATGCTTGACGCATTGACAACATCTATCGGAGCGGGAAAAAATGTAAACGATTCTTTCTTTGGCGTATATGATGATTTAAAATTGCAGTACGATTCTGATGCTTTTATATTGAAGGAACTTGAAGTAATAATTTCCGGAATACATAATAACGTTGCAATTGAAGATGTTCTTGAGGACTTTGGTCGCCGCAGTGACAATGAAGATATTATGAGTTTTGCCAATGTCTTTAAAATTAGCTACAGAAAAGGCGGCAATATAAAGGAAATTATTCGTAATACACACAGTATTCTTAATGACAAGATGGAAATTTCCGAGGATATAGAAACACTGGTAACTTCAAATAAGCTTGAACAGAATATTATGATTGCTATGCCGATAGTTTTGATTGCTGTAATAAAAATGATGAGTCCTGAATTTGCAAATAATTTTGTTACACCAACGGGCATTATTTCTACAACAGTAAGTTTAATTATTTTTGTAGTTGCTTATTTTATCGGAAAAGCTGTTTTGGATATAAAACTTTAAGGAGTGAAGATTATGCTGGGCTTAACAATGACAGATATTGTAATTATGACCTTGGGTATCGTTTCACTCATTATTTGGTTGATGTTCTTTATCAAAGGGATGAAGTACAATTCAATGTTTGATGTGCTTGTTGAGAAAGAATATCCATTTAAGGAGATATACGGACTCGGTTACGCAGTACTCGAAACAATAAAATATAATTATAAATCAAAAGGCGACAGAAAACTTCGTCAGGAACTTGATGTATTGTACGGCAGTAAATATTCAGAGTATTATTTGCGAACGATTCATTCCCAACAAATAACAATTGCATTTACTTTATTTGTACTTTCCTTTATTTTGTATGGACTTGCATCGGATGTGCTTGCACTGATAGTGGGTTTTGTCTTTGCAGGACTTGCGTACTATTATTTTGGTACGGTAACGAAAAAAAGAATTCTTAAAAGGTCAGATGAACTGCTTCATGATTTTTCAGAAGTTGTTTCAAAGTTGGCTTTGCTTACAAATGCCGGAATGATTTTGCGTGAGGCATGGCAGGAAGTTGCCTTTGCAGGCACATCAACAATATACACCGAAATGCAAACCACAGTTAATGAGATGAATAACGGTGTTTCTGAGATTGACGCGATGTTTAATTTTGGTTCTCGTTGCATCATTCCGGAGATTAAAAAGTTTACGTCAACAATTATTCAGGGTATGACAAAAGGAAACAGTGAATTGACTGCAATGTTGCAGGAACAGAGCAAAGAAGTATGGCAGTTAAAAAAGCAGCTCGTAAGACGAGAAGGAGAAAAAGCTGCCAGCAAATTACTTATTCCTATTTGTGTAATGTTCGTTGGTATCCTTATTATGATTATAGTTCCGATTTTTACAAATCTGGGAGTTTGATAACTTATTTTTGGCTTTATTGTTATTTACATAGAGCAAACTTGCAGAAAGGAGGAATATGGCAAATGATGTTACAGAAGATGATGATACTTGGCAGTATCGCAAAAATGAAGTTGAGAGACCTGTTTACTGATGAAAAGGGCGAGGTTAATATCGTTGCGATTGTTATTCTTATCGGTATTGCGGTTATTCTTGCTTTAATTTTTAAAGATCAAATTAAAGCACTTTTGGAAACCTTGTTTGGTACAATTACCAAAAAAGCAACCGATGCGGTCAACAGCAACTAGAAGAGGCCCTCTTCACAGATGTGCAAGGGGACATCGAAATGACAGTTGTAAATTCGATTCCCCTATGCACATATGCTAAATTTTTTGAGAGGACGATAAAGATGACAGGAAAAAACTCTATATGTTCAAAATTGAATAGTGAAAACGGTACAGTAATCATCGAAGCAACTTTTGTGTTTCCTATTATGTTTATTATCCTCTTTTTCTTAATTTATATGGGAAATGCTTTTTATATGAAAGCTCAGGTTGAATCTGTAGTTGAGCAAAAGGCAATTCAAGGCGCTGCATATTGTGCAGATCCGATTCTGGAAACAATGAAAGAAACAGGAAAATTTCCGTCACTCTCGGCTCTGGAAACAAAGCCGTATCGTTATATTTTTGGCGGTATGAATGATGTAGAAAGCAAAATATCAAATGAAGTTGAAGAAGCATTGACAGGAAAAACATCAACCTTTTTTACGAATATGTACCCCAAAATTACAACAGCTAAATCAGATATAGCCAAATACAACAATTATGTCGTTTATTCTACATTTTCGGTAGAGGTAAAGTATACCATTAAATTTCCTATCAGTTTTTTAGGAGAATCAACACCGCCGATGTTGGTTATTACTTCAAGAGCAGAAGCACCGGTTGATGATACGGCAGAATTTATACGAAATACAGATATGGTTATAGATGTATTCAGCAAGTCAAAAGTCGCACAGAAGATATCTGATGTGTTCGGAAAAATAAATGATTTTATATCAGGATTTGCTAAAAAGTAAGGAGGATTGCGGGTAATGAATAGGTTCAAAAAAACCAAGGGTGCTGTTTCAATATTCCTTGTTATTATTTTGGTGCCAATGATGACTGTTTCTGCACTTTTTGTAGATGCCAGCAAAGTGTCATTGGCTAAATCTGTTTCGGAATCTGCAGGAGATTTGACTCTCAATACAGCACTCACTGACTATGACACAAAATTAAAGGATATGTACGGCCTTTTTGCGACTGCACAGAATACAGACGAATTGTATGCAAGTTTGGAGGATTATTATCGCTCCTGCATTACTTCTTCGGGTGTCAGCAACGAAGATGCCGATTCTTATGTGGATCAAATTATGGCTCAGCTTGGTTTGGTTGGTGACAGTGGTGATGTGTCTGATGTACTCAATATGGAGCTTGTAGACTTTAGTGTGAATAAAAACAGTGACGCCACACTTTCAAATGCAAGTGTTATGAAGAAGCAGATTGTCGATTTTATGAAATATCGTGCTCCTATTAACACAGGTTTAAGTTTCCTTTCTTCAATTCAGACATTTAAGACATTAAGTAAGCAAAGCGAACTTGTTGATAAGCGACAGGATTACTACAAAGAAGAAGAGAGTGTAATGAAAACACTCAAGTCCGCGTGGGAATATATTAACAAATACAATTCTTTGCCCATTATTACCGATGAAAATTATTTCAGCGATATGCAGAATAATTTAAAAGACTCTTCAGGTTGGGAGAATGATTATAAGTTTTCCGTCAACAGAAAGACGATAATGGACCTATACAATACACAGGACTATATTGATTATTATTGTAATGTAAAGAAAGTAAACAATGTCGAGGCTAAAGATGCGGAAGGCAATAAATCTACGGTAAGTTTGTGGAAGTTTACTTATAATGTAGGTGGGTCATCTAATACTCCTCAGGATTATACTCAATATTATCCCAAACGAGTTGGCGGATATGATAAAAACAAACTTCCCACAGCTGATGGAATAAAATCATTGATGAATTCGTTCTATAGGGAACTTCAAAAAATGGATTCCTATGGGGCAGAAATCAAGAAAACATCTGCCCCTGTCGATGTGTATGACTTACAGTACCTTGTTCAAACAAACAGAAAAAATTTGGGACCGTACACAAGCTCTGCTCAGTCAGTGTATACAGTATATCAAAAACTGAAGAATGCAATGATATGGGTTGAGGCTTATGACGATGATGCAAAAAAGGAACTCAAAGATACTCAAATAACTGTAAATTCAAAGTCAGATAAGCTTTCTTCCCAATTTTCTACAATTGAAAGCAAGTACGAAAGCGCTATGAACGAGGTCAGCGGAATCGCCAAAACTTTTTCTGATATTTCACAGGAGCTGAATAAAGGCGAAGATCCGACAAACACAACAAAGACGAATGATTTAATAAAAGGTATAAGCGACAAGGTCTCGGGTTATGTTGACAATATGGAAAAAGCCAAAGAATACCTTGATAACGCATCAAAGAAACTTAATGAGGCAAAAACTTCTGTTGAAAGCGGAAAACTGTATAACGCTAAAAATGCGTGGGAAGGTGCAGCTAACGATAATGAACTTAAAAACACATCTATGGCTCGGCAGGATAAAGCAGAAATTCAGGAGTTGGGAACTTATCTGAATACGCAAGAAATAGAAAAAATGGTTACAAGATTAAAGAATATCTCAGATAACCTCCAAAAAAGTATTGATAAAATTAAAAAATATAAGTTTGACGGTACTTTTATCGGAGATATAAAAGGTTACGGTAAAGCCGAGTCTTTAATTGAGAGCAAGGTTGGGGCTGCTCAGCTTAAGAGCGTTAAACTTTCAACACCGGAACTAAAAAGTCAGGCAGACGGTTGGTTTTCATGGGAGAGCGGAAAACTTGATGTGAGCTGGGTGAATAAATCAGGAACACAGGTTTATCTACACGGAAAAACCGATAAGTTGAATTTTTATTCGTATTTGTACACCCATTTCAACACAGGCGAGGTCTCTGCAAAAACAGAAACAAAATCTGAGAACAAATCAGACGGTCAGAATTTGTATGACGATATAAAGAAAAATTCAGATTCAAAGGCAAGTGATGATGCTAAAAATGCAGAAAAAGGAAATATTACAAACAGCAAGGATTTATCTTCATTGGTCACAAAGGGTTGGCCGTCGAAAGATGCGGGAAATAATGATGAAATCCCTTCTTCAGAAATAAAAACAGGTGATTCTGCGGCAAAAGATACAAGCAAAAGCCTTAGTTCTATGTTTAAAAACTTAGGTGACGCAGCCGCAAAAATGGGAACAGACTTGCGAGATAAATTGTATGTTTCCGATTATGTCCTCAGTATGTTCAGTTACGATACAATTGAGAAGGAAACAGAAAAAAAGTCGGGCAAAGATGCAGAGGTACAGACATTAACGCTTACCTCGATGAACACAACAAACAATTATGCCTACGGTAAAGAAGTTGAGTACATAATTTACGGTGGTTCAAACTCTTCAAATCTCACCAAGGCCTACGGTTCAATTTACGGAATCAGATTTGGATTTAATGTAATATACGCATTTATGGACTCATCTATTCGAGATACCGCATTTGCTATTGCAACCCCGATTTCTGCGGCTACATTGGGTGTTATTCCTGCTCCGCTTATTCAGGCGGCAATTATTATAGGAATCGCTTGTTGTGAGTCAGCATTGGATTTGCAAGATTTAAAAAACGGCGAAAGCGTTCCATTGTTTAAGAATAAAAAAACTTGGAAATGCTCTGTCAATGGTTTAATGAATGAAGCCAGAGAAGGTATTGGTAATGCGTTAAAAAATGTTACCGATTCTGCATTGAAGAGTTGAATGATTTGCTTGATATGACAGATGACCAGCTTAATGAGTTTATCAAAGACGGAACTGATAAAGTCGTCAGCTCTGTATCTGCATCGTATAATACTCTCATTACAAGGCATGCAAATACGGCAATTCAAAAGCTGACAACTCTCTGTAACAATGCCATTGAAAAGTATGCAAGTGATCCGGCTGTTAATATGGCAGATGAAGTTACCAAAGGATTAGATGATAGGCAATCACGTCGATAAAAGTTCTGATCTTGGATACATAGTTAAAGCAGAGGCAGTAAAACTGATAAAAGAAAATTATGTTCAAGTATTGTTAGATAAAATGAAAGATGTTACTGAAAATGCAGAAACATCAGTATCAAATGCAGCGAACAGTATTACTGAAGTTGTAGAGGAAATAAGAACAAGTATTACCAGAGTTATAACAACTACATCCGACAAAGTGATTGCCTATAAGGATAAAATGAAAGAAAAGGTTAAGGAGTCAATGAAAGGCGGAGCAGGAAAGTTAAAGGAAACCCTAAATCAGCAGATTGACGGAGTTTTCGGAAGTAATTCAGGTGACACGGATTCTACAGGAATGGCTTCGTTACTGTCATTTTCCTACAGTGACTATCTCAGATTGTTTTTAATGATAGGTCTTTATACAAACGAAGAGGGAGTACTGCTCAGAACAGGAGATGTTATACAGGCGAATATGAGACAGGATGCTGAAAGAAAAGACTTTAAACTGTCTGATTCGGCTGTATATGTTGACCTGTATGCAAAGGTTCAGGTTAAGCCGACTCTGTTGGCACTTCCGCTGTTTGCCGATGTTGAGGGCAACCCTTCGGATAATGTAAACTGGTATACAGTTGAATATAAATCTACCAAAGGATATTAAAGGAGAAAAAACACAATGAAAAAAACACTCACAATTTTAATCGCACTCACCATGCTCTTATCTGTTTCTGCCTGTGGCAACAGCGAATCACAACAGCCGACAGATTCGGTAATCAGTTCATCACAAGTGCCCCAGACGGAAGGCAGTTCGGAAACTGTTGCACAATCATCAAGCACAAAGTTATCGGGCACTTATAAAGTTCCACTTAGAAATATATATGTTGATACGCCAAACTATCAAACGATTGAGGAGGCATATACAGAGCTGTTTATTATTCATGATTCAAGATATGTTGCATTTACATCTGCAAGATTAAGCAAGGCTGATTCTGCAAAAGATGCTCACAAAGTTGCCTTTGAAGAACTTGTACCCAATATGCAGGATTATGAGGGCGGAATAAACGGTATAACAATTACCAAAGACGAAGAAACTACAATCAACGGAATAGATATGTATTTGTTCGAGGGTACTATTAACTACGGAACAGATACAAAGTTTGACGGATATGCAAAAGGCTGCGCATTCGTTCTTGATGGGATTCCGTGCGAGATTGTCGGTTCGGTAATTGATAAGTCACAAAGTCAGGAACTTATTGCTGAAATCAGTGAGATTGTAGATGAAATGACACAAACAGTTCGTTCAGAAGAGTAAATCAAAAAATTGGAGGGATGGAAATGCTGAAAAGAATAAAAGGCGAAAGTGGATCGGTTACTATTGAGGCAACCATCTCTCTGTCTGCATTTATGTTTGCAATCGTGACCTTGCTTACCATTGTAAATATCTGTTTGGTGCAGGCTCGTGTTGCTGTAGCTATCAACACAACTGCAAAGGAACTGTCACAATACAGTTACCTTTATTCACTTACAGGATTTAATAAGAGCGAGGCTGAGCTTGCTCAGGCGGCTAAAGACGGAACGCAGGATATGGATTCTATTATGTCTGATATAAACACCGTATTCAATGAGATTGAAAATCTCGGTAATACAGGAAAATCTTCTATGGATAATATTTCTGATATATCTAAGTCTTGGGATTCCGCCGTCGGAAGTGCAGATAAAATTAAAGACGCAGGCAGTTCATTAAAGTCTACAATTGAAGATATTGCCAAAGATCCAAAACAGTTGATGTTCGGAATTGCAAAAATGGCGGCAAGTGAAGGTTTGAATCTTGCAAAATCAAGACTTGTAGCCGCCCCGCTTTCAAAGGTTTTGTGCAAAAAACATCTTGTCAGTTCAAAAGACGGTAATGTTGATGATTATTTAAAACATCTGGGTGTTGTTCCTAACGGAAACGGCTCTTATATTGACGGACTTGATTTTTCAAATTCAACCTTATTCCCATACGGCTCAAATGAAATAACTGTTGATGTGTCGTATGATGTCAAAGTAATTGCGTTGCTTCCGATTGATTTTAAATTTTCTTTTCATCAAAAAGCAATTACACACGGCTGGCTTGCAGGCGAATCTACATATAAAGGTTCTAAAAAATACAAAGAAACCGATACCCTCTGGACAAAAGCTACCGTTCAGGAACGGTCAAATTTAATTCGCCATATGGTTATTGCGGATATGGAAAAAGAGGGTTATAAGAAAACCGCAGGTTTGACAGATGTTCAGCTCTATAGTTCCGAAAAAAATGAATTTGTTATGATTTCCTCAATGAACCCACTTTACAGTTCAGCTGATGAAGATGTAAAAACTCTTGATGATTTGGATTCGGTTGCACTCAAGGAAAGTATTGAGAGATTGTGCGGAAAAATGACGAGTACAACAGACGGACTTTCTTCTGTTGATGTTAAAACCGAAAAAAACGGACAAACAACCAAGGAGAAACAAAATTGCGGCGGAGCTAAAAATAAGATTGTCTTGGTTATTCCTGAGGATGAAGGTCTTAAGGAAAAAATTGAAAAGGTGATTGCTGACGCAGATACCCGTGGAGTAACGATTGAGGTTGTTCCGAGTTACGGAAAAGGCGCCAGCAAAACAGAAGAAAAAGATAATTAGGGATGAGAAAATGAGAATAATAATTGAAACCGTTATCTCCCTCGTTTTGATGTGTACAGGCTATATCGGAACTTGTGTTTATTTGAAAAACGGCACTATTAAAAAATTTAACAAGAGCGATATTGCCATAGATTCCAAAAGCAAGGTTATATACATCGTTTTCGCTGTATTGAAAAGTATATGTATAGTTGCTTTGTTTAACACAATTTATGTTTCGCATAGCATAATTCACCAGCTAAAACTTTTGGTTTTGATAGACTCAATTTTACCGATGGCGGCTGTTGATTACAAAAAGCATAAAATACCAAATCCGTTTTTGATTGTGTCTTTAGTGTTATGTATGGTGCTTTATATTGCAGAGCTTGTTTTTTCTCCGTCAACAGTGCTTGATTCACTAAAAGACGGAGTAATCGGAGCTGCGGTTATAGGTTTGTTTTTCTTGCTAATATCACTTGTTTTTAAAAACAGTATGGGTATGGGTGATATTAAATTATTTGCTTTGATGGGTCTGTATCAAGGTCTGTGGGGAGCATTTAATTCAGTGTTTTTTTCACTTTTGGTTTCATTTTTCCTTGCACTGGGATTGCTCATTTCAAAGAAAAAGAAAAGGAAAGACTCAATTTCATTCGGACCGAGTATTCTGCTTGGAACAATTATTGCTATAGGCTTATCCGGAATATGATGAGGTGCACAAAATGAAAAACTACAGAAAAATAATACCGCTTGCTTTGGTTGTTCTTATGGCACTGGCGTGCTATTCTCTTGTTTCTAATGCTGTTAAAGAAAACAGTGATTACAATCATTATTTATCAGAGGCAAGAAAATATGCTGAGTTGGATATAACTAAGTATGCTATAGAAAATTATAATAAAGCTCTGACCATCAACCCAACTCCGGATGTTTATGTGGAAGTAGCTGAATATTATGAGAGGCAGGAAAATTCAGATACGGAATTTTTGAATTGGTGTGAAGATTTTTTTGCGAAATATCCTGCAAATTCAAAGTCGTATGATTGTATTCTCAAAGCATATATGAAACAGAAAGATTATGATGCGTGCTTTGATGTGTTATCTACAGCAGAGAAACGCAATGTTTCGTCTGACTACATAAAATCTGTTAAAAATGAACTCTCATATTCATTTAAACTTGATTTCAATACATACGACGATGTTGGAATATTCGGTAATGGTTTTTGTGCAGTAAAAAGTAAAGATGTATGGGGCTATATTGATTCTTACGGAAATCAAAAAACACCAATCACATATGTTTCGACTGCTCCGTTTACAAAAGCTGAAATGGCTCCTGTTGTAGACCAAAAAGGTAAATGCTATTTTATTGATAATACAGGTTCAAGAGTTTTGGCTTCGAAGGAAAAATATAAATCATTTGGAATTTCTTCTGACGGCATAATAAAAGTTGAGCTTGAAAACGGAAAATATTCATATTGTGACAGCGAACTTAACAAGTTGTTTGGTGAGTATGATGACGCTACTGCTTTTAATAATGGTATAGCAGCTGTTAAGGAAGACGGACAATGGAAAATTATAAATAATAAAGGTGATGAAAAGTTGTCAACTAAATATGCTGACATTATTACCGACGAGAAAAATATCATATTTAGAAATGATCGGCTTTTTGTAGGCGATGGAACAGGTTATATCATGATAGACTCTTCCGGAAAACAAATCGGCAATGAAAAATATGAAAACGCTCATTGCTTTGCTGATAGTACCTATGCGGCCGTTGAGAATAACGGAAAATGGTTCTTTATAGACAAAGACGCAAAACGATTATCTGATAAAACCTACGAAGAAGCTCGCTCATACAGCAACGGACTTGCTGCTGTAAAAATTTCAGGTAAATGGGGGTTTGTTGATACTGACGAAAATGTTGTGATTGAACAGCAGTTTTTTGGAGCAAAAGATTTCAGCGAAAAAGGCAGCTGCTTTATACAAACAGGAGACAAATGGCAATTGCTTAAACTATATCGCCTGAATAGAGAGGAGTAAATATCGTGGAATTTTTTTATGAGAATCAGGGTGTTAATACATACCTTGTATATAAAATAAAAGAAGGGGATTCTATTGACACATTAAGCCTTGGTATGATTACCAACAACAATATTCCAGGATTGATAAAAACAATTTTCACTCAAATGGATGAAGTCAGATTCATAAAGTATAATGTTTCGGCTAAAATTTCTATGAAACAATTTTTTACGGGAGTAGTGAACCGTAAAAGATTACTCGGCGTTTTTGGCGGTATAGTCAACGCTTTAATATCAGCAGAGGACTATATGATTGATATATCAAGTGTCATTCTTGATTTGGACTATATATTTGTAGATGTGTCAACTTGTGAGGCAACTCTCATATGTTTGCCTATAACTAACAATGAGATACAAAAACCTGATTTAGGGGCTTTCTTCAAAAACATTATGGTTAATACTCAGTTCGATCAAACTGAAAATTCTGACCATGTTACAAAAATATTTAATTACCTAAATGGCTCACCTCTTTTTTCACTCGTTGACTTTAAAAAGCTTATTGATGGTTTAAAGAATGAACAATCAGTTAATACGACACCTGTACAACAGGTAGTCAGCGTTCGAAAAGTGGTTCAGCCAAAACCTAAAGAAGCTTTGGAGTCGACTCCTGCTGTAAATAAGGTACAACCCAGAACAACACCTGTTCCACAACCGATTCAGATAAATCAGCCTAAATCACAGCCGGTTGTTAAATCAACAGTTTCTGGCACTAATAATGTTGTTAAACCGCCGATTCAACAGCAGTCACAGCCTGTAATATCTGAAGAACCTGAGAAAAAGATTAGTATGTTTAACTTGCTTATGCACTACAGTAAAGAAAACAAGGCCTTATACGATCAGCAGAAGGCAGCTAAAAAGGCTAAAAATGATGCACAAAAACAGGCACAGGCTAATCAAAATGTTAACGGAAACGCAAATAAAATCAATGGTAATTACGGCTATAAAATTCCAAATGTAAATCAGAATTCAGGAAACGGCAGCTTTGCAATTCCGGGACAACCTGCTTCAAACATACAGCAGCCCACCCCGATTAAACAGCAGAATCAACCTACAGCAAGACCGCAAACACAGCCTTCACAGATTCCGGCTCAGCCTGTTGTACAGCGGTCGTTACAAAATAAGCCGTACAATCAGCCGGTTCAGCAGATTCAAAATGTTCAACAAGTTCAGACTGTTCAGCAGGTACAACCACAGGGGCAGCCTATGAACTTTGGCAATACCACAGTTTTAAATAACGGAAAAATCGGTGAAACTACAGTCTTAAGCGGAGATTTGCAGCAGACTCAGGCAGTAAGGCCGCATCTTTTACGCAATAAAAATAATGAAATAATTAACCTTACCAAGCCGGTTTTCCGTATTGGCAAAGAAAAAAGTTATGTTGACTATTTTGTAAGCGACAATACTGCTGTAAGCAGAAGTCACGCTAACATAATTACCCGAGGTAACAAGTATTATATTGTTGACACAAATTCAACAAACCATACATTTGTTAATGAAAAAATGATTCCGAGTAATGCAGAAACCGAAATACATCACGGGGATAAAATTCGTTTGGGTAATGAGAATTTTGAATTCAAACTTTATTAAAGTTAAGATGTTTTGATCAGAAGATTTTAATAATTCAGATGTTATAAATTATGGAGTGTGACTATGAATTTTATAATATCCGCCATCACTGATATAGGAACGACTAAAAGCACAAATCAGGACAGTTTTAATGTTAGAGTACTGTCCACACCAAAAGGAAAAATGGTTTTCGCTGTGCTTTGTGACGGTATGGGAGGCCTTTCAAAAGGCGAGATTGCAAGTGCGTCACTTGTAAATGGGTACTGCAAATGGGTAGATAACAAACTTCCGATTTTATGCGAAGAGGGGTTTGATTATGTTGATATTCGTTCCGACTGGACAGAAATTGCAATCGAATATAATGAAAAAATAAAGAATTACGGAAAAAAATGCGGACTTGCAAGTGGACTCGGCACGACCGTGACGGCAATACTTTTGACTGAAAATAGATATTATATCATCAATGTTGGCGACACTCGTGCCTATGAAATCAGTGATAATGTGACAGTGATGACAAGAGATCACAGCGTTGTAGCAAGAGAAATTGAACAGGGAATCATCACGCCTGAACAGGCCAAAAACGATGTAAGAAGAAGCGTTTTGTTACAATGTATTGGTGCATCCGAAGAGGTCTATCCCGATATGTTTTTTGGGGATACAAAGCTGAATGCGGTATATATGTTGTGCAGTGACGGATTCAGACACGAAATCAGCAATGAAGAAATATATAATTCACTAAATCCGAATGTTATGGTTGATGCTGATGGGATGAAGTGTAATATGCAATCACTTGTTGAACTTAACAAGCAGCGTCAAGAAAGAGATAATATTTCTGTAATTACTGTCAGAACTTTTTAAAATTGGAGGGAACGGGATGCTTAAAATAGGATCTCTTGTTGACGGCAAATATAAAATACTCAGTAAAGTCGGACAGGGCGGTATGAGTGTTGTATATATGGCGATTAACGAGAAAGCAAACAAGACCTGGGCAGTTAAGGAAGTCCGAAAGGACGGTGTTCTTGATTTTGAGGCAGTTAAGCAGGGACTTGTGGCTGAAACGGACATTCTTAAAAAATTAAGTCATCCTAACTTGCCGAGTATCATAGATGTTATTGATACAGATGATTCTTTTATCATTATAATGGATTACATTCAGGGTAATTCACTTAATAAAGCACTTGAAGAATATGGTGCGCAACCTCAAGACAGGGTAATAGAGTGGGCAAAACAACTTTGTGATGTTTTGGGTTATCTCCATTCAAGGCAACCTCCGATAATTTATCGTGATATGAAACCTGCGAATATTATGCTTAAGCCTGACGGAAATGTTACGCTGATTGACTTTGGTACTGCCAGAGAATTTAAGGAAAAAAATCTTGCAGACACAACTTGCCTTGGTACGGTTGGTTATGCTGCTCCGGAACAGTTCGGAGGAATGGGACAAACTGACGCACGAACTGATATTTATTGTCTCGGAGCAACGCTTTCCCACCTTGTTACCGGATGTAATCCCAGCGAGCCGCCGTATGAAATGGAGCCTATTCGTCAGAAAAATCCTGCGTTATCAAGTGGACTTGAGCGTATCATTCTTAAATGTACGCAGAAAGATCCGAACAATCGTTATCAGTCAGCGGCTGAACTGATGTATGCTCTTGAGCATTATGAAGAAATTGACGATGTATATAAGAAAAAACAGAAAAGAAAGTTAGCGGGTTTTATAACAACTCTTTCTTTAACTGTAATATTTGCTGTCGGTGGGTTTACCCTTAATTATTTTGCAGCACAGAAAGCAACGGATACATATCAAAATTTAATGTCTGATGCAGCAAAAGCTACCGACTATAATAAGAAAATTAAGTTATACGGTCAGGCTATCGCAGTTCCAAATAAAGCGGGGGAGAAAGATGCCTACCTTGGCTTAATCCAAGCTTATAAAGAAAACGATTCGGTATTTTCTACCGAGGAATCCGCACAGTTGATTAAATATATAAATAACAACAAAAAGCAATTGCAGGCTGACCCTGAAAATTATACAGAAATATGCTTTGAAACAGGAAAATTATTCTGGTACTACTATGATTACGGTAAGGGCAATCCGATAACACGAGCTACAAGTTCAATTGCGTGGTTCCAAGATGTTATTAACAATGCTCCCGAAGGATATGAAAACCTGAATATGGCAAAGGCATATTCGAGTATCGGAAAATTTTACCGTGACATTACAACAGATGTTACAGAAGCGGATGACAAAGGAAAGTATAAACCTTTCTTTGATAACATAAATGAACTTTTGAATTCAATAGCAAAAGACACTAGTGAAAGTGAAATTGTAAGGTTGGAATTGCTTGAACTTGCAAGAAATGCCATTTCACAGTACGCTACAAAGTTCAAAGGTGATGGCGTTACCAAATCAGAAATATCGGATATGTATTATCTGATAAGGGATACATTAGAAGATATTGAGACTACTACAGAAAAAACAACTGCCAAGAAGAATGGAACCAAGTCATTGCTTTTTGATACAAAAAAGGCAATTGATGCAGCATATAGCACAAGCAAGGGAGGGGCTCAGTAATGTCGGTTGAATTATTACAAATCCTTTCTGTGGTAGCATACATTCTTGCAGTCGTAATGCTTGTACTCAGCATTATACTCTTCTTTGTACTGAATATACGGAAGGTAATCGGAAATCTTTCAGGTTCTACGGCAAAAAAGGCAATTAATGACATAAGACAAAAAAATGAAATGTCCGGAAGAAAGTCTTACAAGCCGAGTGCGGTTAATTTAGCGAGAGGCAAAATAACCGATAAGATGACGCCTTCGGGAAACATAGCAAATCAAGGATACGGAGATACTGTTTCACCGATTACAGAAAAATTCAGTACATTGGATTTGAATCCACAATCTAAAGAAACTACAATTCTGGACACAACAGCTGATGAAACAACAATTTTGAACGATGTTTCTGCATCTGAGGACACTGTTGTTTTGTCTGACTTTAACACAAAGGAAAATGTAACCAAAAATACAGTTGAAAGCGGACAGCGCACCGAAATTCGCACCGAAGTGGAAATAGGCTTCACTGATAGTGACGAAATTATAGAATAGGGGTGTTATAGTGAATAAATCAGTAAGAAAACTTATGCTTAACTTCCTTATTTCTGTTGTGTTCGCTGTTCTTGCGAGTCTTGTGCTGTTGCTTATTCCGCTGAACAGCGGAGGAGAACGAAATGTTTTATTGATTCTTACAGGAGCTTTTTTCTGGTTATTTTTTATTATTTCTCAGGTATCGTTCTGGCAGGCAAATAATGTAAGAAAAACGATTTTGAAATGCTCTAAAAAGCGAAAGGTCAAGAAACCTGATGACAGTTTGGGTATAATTTCATTTTGTAAAAACAAACCTGCTTGTATAGCAGACGGCATATTGATAATATCTGTGATAATTCTTGTTATTGTATTGTGCTTTAACATGAAAAATCCATGGCTTATTATTACAGATGTGTCCTTTTTATTCTTATCGTTTAACTTGCATTGTATGTTAAATGGCAGAAATTTTCAATATATAAGATGCTTTGAAAAGAGCATTGAAAGTAAGGAGAGGTAAAAATGTACAATAAAAAAAGCGGATTGGTCAATCGTGCATTTTCTGTAGTTCTTGCACTGCTTATGGTTCTCAGCATATTGCCGATAACCGCATTCGCAAGCACATCAGTCAATGTTGACTCATTTACTGTTTGTGTAAAGGATAGCGTGAATAACGCAGACATCAATGACGCAAGTATTGAATACAAGGTGCTCATTGACCAAAATGTTAAGGAAGACAATACGGTAAAAACCAACGAAGGCGAAGCTGTTATTGCCGAGATGAAAAACTATGAGCAAGACATTGCTGACGGAAAGTCGGTGACCTTTGAATACAGCGTTTCAGCTGACAGCTATGTTACTAAGACCGGCAAGGTCGATGTAACAGATGTAAACGACAACATTGATGTTAAACTGGAGAAAAAGGTTGTAGATACTGTTCCGATTACCGTAAATAAAAATGGAAGCGGTACCGTTAAAATCAATAACGAAGAGGTAACGGATTCTAAAACTGTTGAAAAAGGCAGTGAGGTAGAACTGGAAGTTACCCCGGCAAAAGATACCTACATCAAGAAACTTGTAATCGGCGGCGAAACAAAGTCCGTTGAAAAAGGAAAGTCATACAGAAATTCTTTTAAAGTATCAGATGCACTTACAGTAGAGGTTACTTTTGTAAAAGAGTATACCGTAAGTATCGACAAGAATGCGGGTGGTTCTGTAAAGCTTGGCAAAGACAGTTCTGAAAATCAACTTTTTGACGAAGGTACCAAAACGAACCTGACTGTTTCGGCAGATGAGGGTTATCAGATTTTGTCTGTTTCTATAAACGGAGAAGATGAAACTGTAACAGATACATCAAAATTTAATTTTAATAAAGAGCTTACTGTTAACAGCGACATTGCTATCAAAGCGGAATTTGTAAAGGTTTATACCGTAAAAGTATCCTGGGACAAAAACGGTAAGGTAAGTGTCATACCTGCACTGACGTTGGGAGATGGTACACCAACGGAGGGTACTGTTGTTGTAAAAAAAGATGGTATAGTTAGTATAACCGCCACACCCAGCGAAACTTATCGTGTAAGTTCTGTTAAAATCAATGGAGAAGAAATTAGCTATGATGATAACCGTTTCAATGCCAATAAATCGTATAAGTGGGAACAAACGGGCGTTGCTATGGACTATGAAATTGAAATAACATTTGCTCCGATTTTATGCAAAATCGATGTTAATGCAGGTGAAAACGGTTCTGTCACGGCAGATAAGTCAGAAGTAAACTACGGTGAAAGTACTAATATTACAATTACTGCAAATAAAGGATACTGTATTGATGAAGTTAAAGTGAACGGAGAAGATAAAAAAACATCCGTTACACGAAGTGGCGAAAACACATATAAGCTTTCAATTGAAAATATTACAAGTGAATCAAACAAAGTATCAGTTTCATTTAAAAAGTATTCTGAAATGGAATCCGGCGACTACAAGTGGGACAAGGATGACGCTATTCGATCATCAAGTGACGGAACATTTGTGTTTAATAAAGATGCTGCAGTTGTTTTTAGTACGGAAAAGAACGGCATTGAACTGATATTTGACGATAAGACATCTATAGGTGGATACGGAATAAAATCTGTTGAAATTACTGATACAGAAACTGTCAAAGAAGTCATTGTTTATAAGAATGAAACCGAAATAAGCAGTGAAGAATTTGACAATTTGAAAATTGTAATTGACAAGGCTGCACCTAATCCAAAAATAGGTGTCGAAGAAGCAAATGAAAACGGCTACTACAATTCTGATTTTAATGTTACACTGAGTGCGAAGGATTCAGATGCTTATTCCGGAATAAGCAAATTGGAATATTGGGTTTACAAAAATGGTGAGACAGTAACAGCTCACGATGTACTCTATTCCTATAAATCGGGTGATGAAATTTTACAAGAAAAATCTGTTGATGATGTAAAAATTGATGCAGAAAAAAATAACAGCGACAATGTAAAAATTGTATTGAAGGTAACAGACCTTGCAGGTAATGAAAACGAGGCATACAAGGATGTAAAAATCAATACCACAGCACCGACTGTAAATGTAGAAATCAACGGTAACACCAATACAAGTTTTGAAAAAGGTTATTACACTCAAAGAACTGCAACCGTAACAATTATAGACAGAGACTCAACATTTGATGCAACAGCTGCAACTGACGGAATCGTAATCTCTGCTAAAAACATTAACGGAGAAGAAATATCACTTGACAAAACAAAGATGATTTCTGAGTGGGATACCAACGGTGATA
>OBYC01000689.1_pt1 | contig 21308 bp, 14 predicted proteins | sample 1550651 | NCBI WGS metagenome assembly OBYC01 (sample SAMEA2580181, study PRJEB22360) | human gut metagenome | biome: human gut; feature: human-associated habitat; material: faeces | place: Denmark | collected 2008/2010
TCGCTGAACGCCTGTTCAAGCTCGGCGAGCACTGGCATCTGGATCACCGGCTGGGGGGGTTATTCCGCCGTATCAAACATTTTTCCATGCTGCGCACGCTGCTGGTGATGGCAGGGGTGATGGTCATTACGTTCCTGCTCCTGCGCTCGCTGTACGGACTCTTTTTCAACGTGCCGCTGCTGGTGGTGTGGATCCTGCTTGGGGTGCTATGCATTGGCGCAGGCAAGGTGCGTTTACACTATCACGCATACCTGAAAGCCGCCTCCCGTGACGATGCCCATGCGCGCGGTGCCATGGCGAGCGAGCTGACGATGATCCACGGCGTGCCGCCGGACTGCGACGAGCGCGAATTCCTGCGCGAGCTGCAAAACGCGCTGCTGTGGATTAACTTCCGTTACTATCTTGCGCCGCTGTTCTGGTTTGTAGTGGGTGGCCCGCTGGGGCCGGTGCTGCTGATGGGATATGCGTTCCTGCGCGCCTGGCAGACCTGGCTTGCCCGTTATCTGACGCCGCATGAACGCCTGCAGTCCGGTATTGACGCCATCCTGCACGTGCTCGACTGGCTCCCGGTGCGTCTGGTCGGCGTGGTGTACGCGTTAATTGGTCACGGTGAAAAAGCGCTGCCCGCATGGTTCGCCTCGCTTGCCGATCGCCATACGTCGCAGTACCAGGTGCTAACGCGTCTGGCGCAGTTCTCGCTGGCGCGTGAGCCGCATACCGACAAGATTGAAACGCCGAAGGCCGCTGTCTCCATGGCGAAGAAAACGTCGTTTGTGGTGGTGGTTATCGTGGCGCTGCTGACGATTTACGGCACGCTGGTGTAGGCCAGCGCGCCGCAAAGGCTAAAGCGTATCCGCGGGCGGGATGCCGAAATCAGGCATCCCGTTTTCATTCCAGCGGACGAGCTTCAGTCGAGTATGGCGATTCGGATCGTACAGCGGGTCGCCCTCAATTTCGGTGTAATTCCGCGCGTGATATACCAGCACATCTTCTCCTTCCGGCGTTTGCGTTAAGCTGTTGTGCCCCGGGCCGAACTGGCGATTTTCATAGCTGGTAACGAACACCGGACGCGGGGATTTGTGCCAGTTTGCCGGATTTTGCGGATCGGCATTCAGGTCTATCCACAGTAGCCCCATACAGTAGTTCTCGTCGGTCGCGCTGGCGGAGTAGCTGATAAACAGCTTATCGCCGTGAACCAGCACCGCCGGGCCTTCGTTGACCCAAAACCCGCGACGCTCCCAGTCATACTCCGGCTTGCTGAGCATCACCGGCTCGCCTTTCAGCGTCCAGGGGTTCTCCATTTCACAGAGATAAAGATTGGAGTTTCCGGTGATGTCCGGCGCTTTTTGCGCCCACAGATACCAGCGTTTCCCCTGATGAACAAAGGTGGTGGCGTCCAGAGCGAAGGTATCGAAAGGCGTTTTGATTTGCCCTTTCTCCACCCACGTGCCGGCTAGCGGATCGCCGTCGGCACATTCAATGGCGAACATACGGTGCTGGAACATTCCGAGCGCGTCGAGCGCCTGGGTGTGCGTCGCAGCAAAATAGATGTACCATTTCCCGTCAATGTGATGCAGTTCCGGCGCCCAGATCAGCTGGCTCATCGGGCCGGTGTCGGGCTTGCGCCAGACCACCACTTCTTCGGCATTACGTAAGCCTTCAAGAGACTCTGCGCGGCGGATTGCCAGCCTGTCGTACTCCGGCACGGAGGCGATAAAATAGTACAGCCCCTCGTGGCGTAAAATGTACGGATCGGCGCGTTGTTCAATAAACGGGTTTGGCCAGGTTTGCATTCGGCTTTCCTTATTTTGTCTCAGCGACTTTGAGTTCCTGATAATCGTTCAGCTCGCGGTAGTTATTGCGACGCTTTTCCAGATCGGACTGGATCTGCTTCATGGTTTCGCGGTCCACTTTCAGCAGGCGCACCACGCCCGCGGTAATCAAGTATCCAATGCCGGGAATGACGGTAAAGAGCAGCACGATCCCATTAATGGCGTTCGCGCTCTGCGCTTTTGCGCCCGCGTCATAACCGTACCAGGAGAGCAGGAAGCCGACCATCGCCCCGGCAATCGCCAGCCCCAGCTTCAGGAAGAAGATGTTGCCGGAGAAGCTGATCCCGGTGATGCGCTTACCGGTCTTCCACTCGCCGTAGTCGTCCACGTCGGCCATCAGCGACCAGTGCAGCGGAGACGGGATCTGGTGCAGGATGTTCAGCAGGAAGTAGAGCACCACGATGGTGACGGTGGCTTTCGGGTCGAAGAAATAAAAGGTGGTTGAGAAAATCGCCAGAACGATATTGGTCCAGAAGAAGACCTTGAGCTTACACCAGCGGTCGGTCAGCACTTTTGCCAGCACGCTGCCGAGCATCATGCCGACCACGCCCAGGCTGATAAACAGCGTGGCGAAATGGGTGCTTTGGCCCATCACCCAGGTGACGTAATACATGGTGGCCGCCATGCGGATAAAGCCCGGGCAGACGTTGCACAGGGTCAGGAGCAGAATGCGTACCCACTGGTCGTTCTTCCACACGTCTTTCAGATCGTTTTTCAGCTCGTCGTTGGTCTGTACCGCCGGACGCACGCGCTCGCGCACGGTGGCGAAGCAGAACAGGAACATGCAGGTCCCAATCAGCGCCAGAACGGTCATCGCCATCTGGTAGCCTTTGGCTTTGTTATCCCCGCCAAACCAGTCGGCCATTGGCAGCAGCGTTAATGAGAGCAGCAGCGTGGCGATGCCGACCAGCACGAAGCGATACGACTGGCAGGCCACGCGCTCTTTTGGATCGTTGGTGATCACCCCGCCCAGCGAGCAGTAGGGAATGTTGATGGCCGTATAGGTCAAAGAGAGCAGGAAGTAGGTGACAAACGCATAGATAACTTTGCTGTTATAGCTCCACTCCGGCGTGGTGAACATCAGAATGCTGAACAGCGCGTAGGGGAAGGCGATCCACAGCAGCCATGGACGAAACCGGCCATATTTACTGCGGGTACGGTCGGCAATCGCCCCCATGATCGGGTCCGTTACGGCGTCAATCACGCGCACGGAAAGCAACAGCACGCCGACCAGCGCAGGGGCGAGGCCAAAAATATCCGTATAAAAATAGTTAACAAACAGCATGATGGCGCCGAAGATGATATTGCATCCCGCGTCGCCCATCCCATAGCCGATCTTTTCTTTTACTGACAGTGTGTTGTTATCCATCGACAGCTCTCCGGTTTACGGTATGGAGAGAATTATTTGCTGGCAAAGGAATATATGCGTTGCAGTATCAGGGCGGTGATATGGATAAATGCGCTGTGGGCATGAAAGTGTGAGGGAGGTAACAACGCGCGGCACCCGCAAAAGCAGGTGCCGCGAAGAGAGGCTTAGTGTGCCTTCATGGCATTACGGCTTTTCTGACTGAACAGATAGCCCACGCCCAGGATCGCAATCCAGACCGGGATCAGGTAGACGGAAATCGCCATACCCGGGGTGATCAGCATAATCACCAGCACGGCTGCCATAAACAGCAGGCAGATCCAGTTACCCAGCGGATAGAGCAGGGCAGGGAAGCGCGTGGTGACGCCCTGCTGCTGCTTGGCGCGGCGGAACTTCATGTGCGCCAGGCTGATCATGGCCCAGTTGATGACCAGGGCAGAGACCACCAGCGCCATCAGCAGGCCAAACGCCGATTCCGGAGCCATGTAGTTAATGAGCACGCACAGCGCGGTCACAACCGCCGAAACCAGAATTGTGTTTACCGGCACGCCGCGTTTATCGACGTTGAGTAGCGCTTTTGGCGCGTTGCCCTGCTGGGCCAGGCCGAACAGCATGCGGCTGTTGCAGTACACGCAGCTGTTGTAAACGGAGAGCGCTGCGGTCAACACCACGATGTTCAGGGCGTTGGCGACAAAGGTGTCGCCCAGCTCGTGGAAGATCAGCACAAACGGGCTGGTGTCGGCGGTCACGCGCGTCCACGGCAGCAGGGAGAGCAGCACGGCCAGCGAGCCCACGTAGAAGATCAGAATGCGGTAGATAACCTGGTTAGTGGCTTTCGGAATGCTTTGCTCCGGGTTGTCGGCTTCAGCAGCGGTGATGCCCACCAGCTCCAGGCCGCCGAAGGAGAACATAATGATGGCCATCATCATTACCAGACCGGTCATACCGTGAGGCAGGAATCCGCCCTGTTCCCAGAGGTTGCGCACGGTTGCCTGCGGGCCGCCGTTGCCGCTGAACAGCAGCCAGCCGCCGAAGATAATCATCGCCACTACGGCAATGACCTTGATGATGGCAAACCAGAACTCCATTTCACCGAACACTTTTACGTTGGTCAGGTTAATGGCGTTAATAATGACGAAGAAAGCGGCTGCGGAAGCCCAGGTTGGGATCTCGGGATACCAGAACTGAATGTATTTCCCGACGGCGGTAAGCTCAGCCATGGCAACCAGAACGTACAGGACCCAGTAGTTCCAGCCCGAGGCGAAACCGGCAAAGCTGCCCCAGTATTTATAGGCAAAGTGGCTGAAGGAGCCTGCGACCGGCTCTTCAACGACCATTTCACCCAGCTGGCGCATGATCAGAAAAGCAATGAAACCCGCAATCGCGTAACCCAAAATAATGCCCGGACCGGCAGACTGGATAACGGATGCGCTGCCCAGAAACAGGCCGGTACCAATCGCACCGCCCAGTGCGATGAGCTGTATATGGCGGTTTTTAAGCCCGCGCTTTAGCTGATCGCCGTGCTGTTGAGCTTCCATTTGAAACCTCGTGTGTGGTTGTTATGTTCACGCTGTGCGTGTGTAATTATGAAAATCCATATTCTGTATTTATTTCTTTACGGTTAACGAGACCGAAAAAAGCGGAGATGGCTTCCGTAAGCGCAAGAATAGTGGTAAGCGCCTGCGAATGCACCTGCTTTATGAAGGGGTGATGACGACTTGAATAAAAAGAAAGCATTTGTAAATCGGCCCGCTCGTTGTTCCTCACCCAACCTATAGAATAGAAATGCGCCTTAAGTGGGCGAATTTTCATTATTTGCCTTGTTGAATCGCTTCAGATTGCAAAAACCCTCGTTTCATTATGGTTAAAACTCCCTCTTTGGGAGTAATCAACTCATTTGTGCAAAGTTACATTTCTGAAACGTTATTTCTGTAAGGTTGTTAAAATGTGCAGGGTTTACTGATTTCAATCAAAACCAATATGGACAGAAGGTGAATACTTTGTTACTTTAGCGATACGAAATAGAAATTGGTAAGACCAATTGACTCCGGGCAAAAAGGCGTAAGACAGGGAATATGGCCTACAGCAAAATTCGCCAACCAAAACTATCTGATGTGATTGAGCAGCAGCTGGAGTTTTTAATCCTCGAAGGGACTCTGCGCCCGGGTGAGAAACTTCCGCCAGAACGCGAGCTGGCAAAACAGTTCGACGTTTCACGTCCCTCTCTGCGTGAGGCGATTCAACGTCTCGAAGCAAAGGGCTTGCTGCTTCGTCGCCAGGGCGGCGGAACCTTTGTGCAAAACAGCCTGTGGCAGAGCTTCAGCGATCCGCTGGTAGAACTTCTCTCTGACCACCCAGAATCCCAGTTTGACCTGCTTGAGACCCGTCACGCGCTTGAAGGTATTGCGGCCTATTACGCCGCCCTTCGCAGCACTGATGAAGATCGCGTGCGTATCCGCGAACTGCATCAGGCCATTGAACGGGCACAGCAGTCCGGCGACTTAGACGCCGAGTCCAGCGCCGTCGTCCAGTATCAAATTGCCGTCACCGAAGCGGCCCACAACGTGGTGCTCCTCCATCTGCTACGCTGCATGGAGCCCATGCTGGCCCAGAACGTTCGTCAGAATTTTGAATTGTTGTATGCCCGTAGGGACATGCTCCCACTGGTAAGCAACCATCGCACCCGAGTATTCGAGGCGATAATGGCCGGGGAACCGGAGCAGGCGCGCGAAGCGTCGCACCGCCATCTGGCTTTCATTGAGGAAATCTTGCTGGACCGCAGCCGTGAACAATCGCGTCGCGAACGTTCATTACGCCGCATACAGCAACGAAAGGATTAAGCGCCAGGTACTTTTAGAGCGCGGCAACTAAACGCAGAACCTGTCTTATTGTGTTTTCTGGCGAAAATACAATGGGACAGGTTCCAGACAAATCAACGTATTAGATAGATAAGGAATACCCCCATGTCAGAACGTCTCCAAAATGACGTGGATCCGATCGAAACTCGCGACTGGCTACAGGCGATCGAATCGGTCATCCGTGAAGAAGGTGTTGAGCGCGCTCAGTATCTGATTGATCAGCTGCTTTCTGAAGCCCGCAAAGGCGGCGTGAAGGTTGCTTCAGGTGCAGGGGCTAGCAACTACGTAAACACGATTGCCGTCGAAGACGAACCGGAATACCCGGGCAATCTGGATCTGGAACGTCGTATCCGTTCTGCAATCCGCTGGAACGCCATCATGACCGTTCTGCGCGCATCCAAGAAAGACCTGGAACTGGGTGGCCACATGGCGTCCTTCCAGTCTTCTGCGACCGTTTACGAAGTGTGCTTCAACCACTTCTTCCGTGCAGCGAACGAGAAAGACGGCGGCGATCTGGTGTACTTCCAGGGCCACATCTCTCCGGGCATCTATGCACGTGCATTCCTGGAAGGTCGTCTGACTGAAGAGCAGATGAACAACTTCCGTCAGGAAGTACACGGTAAAGGTCTGTCTTCTTACCCGCACCCTAAACTGATGCCTGAATTCTGGCAGTTCCCGACCGTATCTATGGGTCTGGGCCCAATCGGTGCGATCTATCAGGCTAAATTCCTGAAGTATCTGGAACACCGTGGCCTGAAAGACACTTCTGAGCAGACCGTTTACGCCTTCCTGGGCGACGGCGAAATGGATGAGCCAGAATCGAAAGGCGCGATCACCATCGCGACCCGTGAGAAGCTGGACAACCTGTGCTTCATCATCAACTGTAACCTGCAGCGTCTGGATGGTCCGGTAACCGGTAACGGCAAGATCATCAACGAACTGGAAGGCATCTTCGCGGGTGCTGGCTGGAACGTGATCAAAGTCATGTGGGGCGGTCGTTGGGATGAGCTGCTGCGTAAAGACACCAGCGGTAAGCTGATCCAGCTGATGAACGAAACCGTTGACGGTGACTACCAGACCTTCAAATCCAAAGACGGTGCCTACGTGCGTGAGCACTTCTTCGGCAAATATCCAGAAACCGCAGCCCTGGTTGCAGACTGGACTGATGAGCAGATCTGGGCCCTGAACCGCGGTGGTCACGATCCGAAGAAAGTCTACGCTGCACTGAAAAAAGCGCGCGAAACCAAAGGTAAAGCGACTGTAATCCTGGCCCACACCATCAAAGGTTACGGCATGGGTGATACCGCAGAAGGTAAAAACATCGCTCACCAGGTTAAGAAAATGAACATGGACGGCGTGCGTTATATCCGCGACCGTTTCAACGTTCCAGTGACCGATGAGCAGGTAGAAAACCTGTCTTACATCACCTTCCCTGAAGGTTCTGAAGAGCACAAGTACCTGCACGAACGTCGTCAGGCGCTGAAAGGCTACCTGCCAGCTCGTCAGCCTAACTTCACCGAGAAGCTGGAACTGCCAGCGCTGGAAGACTTCTCTCAGCTGCTGGAAGAGCAGAACAAAGAGATCTCTACCACTATCGCTTTCGTTCGTGCCCTGAACGTGATGCTGAAGAACAAGTCGATCAAAGATCGTCTGGTTCCAATCATCGCCGACGAAGCGCGTACTTTCGGTATGGAAGGTCTGTTCCGTCAGATCGGTATCTACAGCCCGAACGGCCAGCAGTACACCCCGCAGGACCGTGAGCAGGTTGCATACTACAAAGAAGACGAGAAAGGTCAGATCCTGCAGGAAGGTATCAACGAGCTGGGCGCAGGCGCATCCTGGCTGGCTGCTGCGACCTCTTACAGCACCAACAACCTGCCGATGATCCCGTTCTACATTTACTACTCCATGTTCGGGTTCCAGCGTATCGGTGACCTGTGCTGGCAGGCAGGCGACCAGCAGGCTCGCGGCTTCCTGATCGGTGGTACTTCCGGTCGTACGACCCTGAACGGTGAAGGCCTGCAGCACGAAGATGGCCACAGCCACATTCAGTCTCTGACTATCCCTAACTGTATCTCTTACGACCCGTCTTACGCGTACGAAGTGGCAGTCATCATGCATGACGGTCTGCAGCGCATGTACGGTGAAGCGCAAGAGAACATTTACTACTACATCACGACCCTGAACGAAAACTACCACATGCCGGCAATGCCAGCAGGTGCCGAGGAAGGTATCCGTAAAGGTATCTACAAACTCGAAACCATCGAAGGTAGCAAAGGTAAAGTTCAGCTGCTGGGCTCCGGCTCTATCCTGCGTCACGTTCGTGAAGCAGCGCAGATCCTGGCGAAAGACTACGGCGTGGGTTCCGACGTGTACTCTGTGACCTCCTTCACTGAACTGGCGCGTGATGGCCAGGATTGTGAGCGCTGGAACATGCTGCACCCACTGGAAACTCCACGCGTTCCGTACATCGCTCAGGTGATGAACGACGCGCCAGCGGTGGCGTCTACTGACTATATGAAACTGTTCGCTGAGCAGGTTCGTACTTACGTTCCAGCTGATGATTATCGCGTTCTGGGTACTGACGGCTTCGGTCGTTCTGACAGCCGCGAAAACCTGCGTCACCACTTCGAAGTTGATGCTTCTTACGTGGTTGTAGCAGCACTGGGCGAACTGGCTAAACGTGGCGAAATCGATAAGAAAGTGGTTGCGGACGCAATCACCAAATTCAACATCGATGCAGAAAAAGTTAACCCGCGTCTGGCGTAAGAGGTAAAAGAATAATGGCTATCGAAATCAATGTACCGGACATCGGGGCTGATGAAGTTGAAATCACCGAGATCCTGGTCAAAGTAGGCGACAAGGTTGAAGCTGAACAGTCGCTGATCACCGTAGAAGGCGACAAAGCCTCTATGGAAGTCCCGTCTCCTCAGGCTGGCATCGTTAAAGAGATCAAAGTCTCTGTTGGCGATAAAACCGAGACTGGCAAACTGATCATGATTTTCGATTCCGCCGACGGTGCAGCAGCTGCTGCACCTGCGCAGGAAGAGAAGAAAGAAGCCGCTCCGGCCGCCGCTGCTCCAGCAGCTGCCGCAGCAGCAAAAGAAGTGAACGTGCCTGACATCGGCGGTGACGAAGTTGAAGTCACTGAAATCCTGGTGAAAGTGGGCGATACCGTTGCGGCTGAGCAGTCACTGATCACCGTAGAAGGCGACAAAGCCTCTATGGAAGTGCCGGCTCCGTTTGCGGGTACCGTTAAAGAGATCAAGATCAACACCGGTGACAAAGTGTCTACCGGGTCGCTTATCATGATCTTCGAAGTGGCGGGTGCAGAAGGCGCTGCCGCGCCTGCGCAGGCCGCTGCTCCGGCTCCGGCTGCTGCACCAGCAGCTGCTGGCGGCGCGAAAGACGTTAACGTACCGGACATCGGCGGTGACGAAGTTGAAGTGACCGAAGTGATGGTTAAAGTGGGCGACAAAGTTGCCGCTGAACAGTCACTGATCACCGTCGAAGGCGACAAAGCTTCTATGGAAGTGCCGGCGCCGTTCGCGGGTACCGTCAAAGAGATCAAGATCAGCACCGGCGACAAAGTGTCTACCGGCTCTCTGATCATGGTCTTCGAAGTGGAAGGCGCTGCGCCTGCGGCGGCTCCGGCTCAGGCTGCTAAACCAGCCGCTTCCCCTGCTGCTAAAGCAGAAAAATCTGAGTTCGCTGAAAACGACGCTTACGTCCACGCTACCCCGCTGATTCGTCGCCTGGCGCGCGAGTTCGGTGTGAACCTGGCGAAAGTGAAAGGAACCGGCCGTAAGGGTCGTATCCTGCGCGAAGACGTTCAGACCTACGTGAAAGACGCGGTGAAACGCGCCGAAGCTGCACCTGCTGCAGCCGCCGGTGGCGGTATCCCGGGCATGCTGCCATGGCCGAAAGTGGACTTCAGCAAGTTCGGCGAAATCGAAGAAGTGGAGCTGGGCCGCATCCAGAAAATCTCTGGTGCTAACCTGAGCCGTAACTGGGTGATGATCCCGCACGTTACGCACTTCGACAAAACCGATATCACCGATCTGGAAGCGTTCCGTAAACAGCAGAACGCTGAAGCTGAGAAGCGCAAACTGGACGTGAAATTCACCCCAGTAGTCTTCATCATGAAAGCCGTTGCTGCTGCCCTTGAGCAGATGCCACGCTTCAACAGCTCCCTGTCCGAAGACGGCCAGAAGCTGACGCTGAAGAAATACATCAACATCGGTGTTGCGGTTGATACGCCAAATGGTCTGGTTGTTCCGGTCTTCAAAGACGTGAACAAGAAGAGCATCACTGAGCTGTCCCGTGAACTGACCGTGATCTCCAAGAAAGCGCGTGATGGTAAGCTGACTGCTGGCGAAATGCAGGGCGGTTGCTTCACTATCTCCAGCATCGGCGGCCTGGGTACCACCCACTTCGCACCGATTGTTAACGCGCCGGAAGTGGCTATCCTCGGTGTGTCCAAGTCCGCGATGGAGCCGGTGTGGAACGGCAAAGAGTTCGTGCCGCGTCTGATGATGCCAATCTCTCTGTCCTTCGACCACCGCGTGATCGACGGTGCTGATGGTGCGCGCTTCATCACCATCATCAACAACATGCTGAGCGACATTCGCCGCCTGGTGATGTAATCGAAAAGCCGGCCAGTCGGCCGGCTTTTTTCTGATAATCTCATGGTGTTTGTGAGGTTATTGGCGAAAGCGACAATTCGTGAGCCGTTTGTTGTTTCAAAATTGTTAACAATTTTGTAAACTGCGGGCGGATAGAACGACCCGGTGGACGACGGGTATAAATTAAGAGGTCATGATGAGCACAGAAATCAAAACTCAGGTCGTAGTACTTGGGGCAGGCCCGGCAGGTTACTCCGCAGCATTCCGTGCAGCGGATTTAGGTCTGGAAACCGTCATCGTAGAACGTTACAGCACCCTCGGCGGTGTTTGTCTGAACGTCGGCTGTATCCCTTCTAAAGCGCTGCTGCACGTGGCGAAAGTTATCGAAGAAGCCAAAGCGCTGGCTGAACACGGTATCGTCTTCGGCGAGCCGAAAACCGATATCGACAAAATTCGTACCTGGAAAGAGAAAGTTATCACTCAGCTGACCGGCGGTCTGGCGGGTATGGCCAAAGGCCGTAAAGTGAAAGTGGTAAACGGTCTGGGTAAATTCACCGGTGCGAACACCCTGGAAGTGGAAGGCGAAAACGGCAAAACCGTGATCAACTTCGACAACGCGATCATCGCGGCAGGCTCTCGCCCAATCGAACTGCCATTCATTCCGCATGAAGATCCACGCGTGTGGGATTCCACCGATGCGCTGGAGCTGAAAACCGTTCCTAAGCGTCTGCTGGTCATGGGCGGCGGTATCATCGGTCTGGAAATGGGTACCGTGTACCATGCGCTGGGTTCAGAGATCGACGTGGTTGAAATGTTCGACCAGGTTATCCCGGCTGCTGACAAAGACATCGTTAAAGTCTTCACCAAACGCATCAGCAAGAAATTCAACCTGATGCTGGAAACCAAAGTGACTGCCGTTGAAGCGAAAGAAGACGGTATTTACGTTTCCATGGAAGGCAAAAAAGCCCCATCCGAACCGCAGCGTTACGACGCCGTGCTGGTGGCTATCGGCCGTGTGCCGAACGGTAAAAACCTCGACGCGGGCAAAGCTGGCGTGGAAGTGGACGACCGTGGCTTTATCCGTGTTGACAAGCAGCTGCGCACTAACGTGCCGCACATCTTTGCTATCGGCGATATCGTCGGTCAGCCAATGCTGGCACACAAAGGTGTTCACGAAGGTCACGTTGCCGCTGAAGTTATCGCCGGCATGAAGCACTACTTCGATCCGAAAGTGATCCCATCTATCGCGTACACCGAGCCAGAAGTTGCATGGGTCGGTCTGACTGAGAAAGAAGCGAAAGAGAAAGGCATCAGCTATGAAACTGCCACCTTCCCGTGGGCTGCTTCTGGCCGTGCTATCGCTTCCGACTGCGCAGACGGTATGACCAAACTGATCTTCGACAAAGAGACTCACCGCGTGATCGGTGGTGCGATTGTCGGTACCAACGGCGGCGAGCTGCTGGGTGAAATCGGTCTGGCTATCGAAATGGGCTGTGACGCTGAAGACATCGCGCTGACCATCCACGCTCACCCGACTCTGCACGAGTCCGTGGGCCTGGCGGCAGAAGTGTTTGAAGGCAGCATCACCGACCTGCCAAACGCGAAAGCGAAGAAGAAATAAGTTTCTTCAGATGAAAAAAAGCGGCCAATGGCCGCTTTTTTTATGCGCTGCGTTCAGGGCGCCGCAGGCTGCCAGGTTTTATCAGGGTTATAGGCGGCTAGCGCCCGGGCTTTCTGCTCTGAGTCGCTGCCGAGATCGGACTGATACACCTTGTCGTCCTGGTTTATCACAAAGCTCATGACGCCCGTCTGACCGTAGCTAACCGGCCAGGCCACCATCGCGAAACCGTGATTATCCGGCAGGATGCGGAAGCGATAGCCGTGATAGCCGGTACCTGGCTCTTTCGGGCTAAATGCCGGGCCGAGCGGGCTGGGCGCTTCGCCGGGCGAGGCTGGCCAGTACAAACCGTCTTTTTTGCCTTTCGAGCTGACAATCTTCTGCGCGTATTTCTGGTTCATCGCAAAATAGCTTTGCTGCGCATCAACATAGGCATGCAAGGCTTCAATGGCGGCGAGCTCGTTACGCCCGATTTCACGGGTCAGGATCTCTTCAGCCCCTTCTTTGATGTCGAACTGCCAGCCTGCAGAGGTTTTGATCACCGGGATGGGAAGCTGCCAGCCGCTGTCTCCGACAACCAGGTGCGCCGTATCTCCCTCGACAACCGTGGTATGACGGACGTTCCAGTCGCGCAGGAAGCGATCGACAGCATCCGGATCAACGCCTTCGGGGGGCAGAAAATCGCGCCAGTTCTCTCCGAGCAGGTCGGTCATCGCGCTCTCGTTTTGCTCACTGATGGCTTTGGTCAGCGCATCGGTTGCCTGAGCGGGGGTGCTAAAGGACTGCTGCGCCATCACCGGGGCCGAAAGCATAAATAACACCATTCCGCTGAGTAGTTTACGTTTCATGTCGGTTCCCTTAGCGATGTCGAATTTCACGGCGTTCAGCACGTCCACCGGACGCCTGACGTGGCTGCTGCTGGCGCGCAGCGAGCTGTCTGCTTTGCGCACCGCGCTGCTGCTGCGCCTGCCAGTTCGCGGAGCGGCTGTCGTTACCGCTCAGCGCATTGGCCCGGGGCTGACTGTTTCGCTGCTGGAGAGAGCGTTGCTGCACGGGCTGCGAAACCCGCTTCTCATGTCTCTGGGCGGTGGTCTGGCGGTTTTCTCGCTGCTGCGCGGTACTCCGCTTCGCCGTCTGCGGTTTGGTGTCGTAGCCGCGGTAGTTGTTGCGCTGCGAAATCTGCTTCAGCTGTTCACCTGAGGCCTGACGCTGCACGTCTTTCGTTCCGGTGCGCGCCGTTTGCGGGAAGGTTTTGCCCGTGGATTTCTCCATCTGGCTCAGCGCGGCCTGACGCTGGCTGTCGCGATTTACCGGTTTTTGCTGCGTTGAACTGAGCCCTGTGGCTGTGTTGGTGGCGTGGAAGCGAGTGTTGAGCTGGTTAGTCGGATAGGGCACGCCTTCCCGATAGGCCGGGTTGTGCTGCCAGGTGCGGTTGGCGTCCGTCAGGCGCTGTCCGCTGATTTTATTGAAGTTCTCAACGTTGATATTGATATTGTTATCACCGTTGCGGTTATAGCCGCCGTGATTATCCCAGTCGTCATGGTGATGATCCCAGTCATCGTCATCATCCCAGTCGATGCTGCTGAAGATGGCATAGGTTGTGGCGACGCCCAGGCTGAAGCCTAAACCGTTTACGAAGCTGTTGCCAAACTGCTCCCCGGGCGTGGGCGGGAGATAGGTGGGCGGATAGGCGGCGTTTGGCCAGGTCCCGTAAACCGTATTGGGGTTATAGGTCGGGACGTAAACAACCTGCGGGTCGGCAGATTCAATTTTGATTACCGTAGGCGCGGACGTCGTCGTGGTCGTGGTTTCGGCGGTGCTGGTTTTCGCTGGCGCCGGTTTTGTCACGGTGGTGACCGTCTGCTGAGGCGTGGATTGTAACGCGCCGGTCTTCTGCGCCAGCGCGCGCAGGCGCTGAACGGAATCCATCACGTCCTTCGGCTGCGCGAGAAACGCATCACCCAGATTTTGTACCCACGGCGGGTTTTCACCCATCAGGGACATAAGCTGAGGAAACGCGACCAGCGATTTTACGCTGGGATCCCAGGGCTGGCTGGCAACGGCCTGAATCGCCGCGTCCCCTTCCATTTTAGGATTGTCTTTCGACCACTGCGCCGCCTGGATCACGTTGGCCGGATAGGTCGAGGCCATCAGGATTTGTGAGAGCAGGGCATCGGGGTAGAGCGCAACAGGGGCGACCCACTGATCGATTTGCGCGGCAGTGTAGGCTGGCGCGACAGCAGGGGCGGACTGGGCTGCGGCAGGCGCTGCCGGTGGAGCCGGTTGTTGTGTGACGGCGGCTGGCGCAGCGGGCTCCGTGGCGCGGCCTTTGACAAACATGACGCCCGAGGCGGCAAACAGCCCGGCACTGCACACAAGGACGAGCAGATGTGGCTTAAAGGGCAACTTCATAAAATGACTCCAACGAGACAAGCGTTGTGCCGTGAGGCGTTACGGTTGGCGTGAGTATTATTCACCCGTCTTTTACTGTTTTGACTTTTATTGGGAAGCGTCCGGGACGTCCGGATAAAGAGTGTGAGTATTTATTACACAATTATATCTGATGAAGAAAAAACTGAAGCGTCACGGTGCAGAAGATACCGCAAAAAGATGCCCTGAATCCCCGCTACACCATGCTTAACGATTCAGCAAATTTTTTAATGTTGCTTTTTTGTAAACGGATTAACACTGTGCAGAAATCCTGCTATGCTGCCCGACGCGGTATCGGGCATTTACCCTACAAACTGCTGTCTCACAGGAGCGTGAAGAGAACGCCCGCCGCATATGACAATGAGAGCGAGGAGAACCGTCGTGCTAGAAGAATACCGTAAGCACGTAGCAGAACGTGCCGCCGAGGGAATTGTACCCAAACCTTTAGATGCAACCCAAATGGCCGCGCTCGTCGAGCTGCTGAAGAACCCGCCTAAGGGCGAAGAAGAATTCCTGTTAGATCTGCTGATCAACCGCGTACCGCCTGGCGTAGATGAAGCTGCCTACGTAAAAGCCGGATTCCTTGCTGCTATCGCCAAAGGCGAAGCCACCTCCCCACTGGTTACTCCTGAAAAAGCCATTGAACTGCTCGGCACCATGCAGGGTGGTTACAACATTCATCCGCTGATTGACGCGCTGGATAACGACAAGCTGGCACCGATTGCCGCTAAAGCGCTCTCTTCCACGCTGCTGATGTTCGATAACTTCTACGACGTAGAAGAAAAAGCCAAAGCGGGCAACGTCTATGCGAAGCAGGTGATGCAGTCCTGGGCTGATGCCGAATGGTTCCTGAACCGCCCAGCGCTGGCTGAAAAAATCACCGTTACCGTCTTTAAAGTGACCGGTGAAACCAACACCGATGACCTCTCTCCGGCACCGGACGCGTGGTCTCGCCCGGATATCCCTCTGCACGCTCTGGCGATGCTGAAAAACGCCCGTGAAGGTATTGAGCCGGATCAGCCGGGCAGCGTTGGCCCGATCAAACAGATCGAAGCCCTGCAGAAAAAAGGATTCCCGCTGGCCTATGTGGGTGACGTTGTGGGTACCGGTTCTTCCCGTAAGTCCGCAACCAACTCCGTGCTGTGGTTCATGGGCGACGACATTCCGCATGTGCCAAACAAGCGCGGCGGCGGCCTGTGCCTCGGCGGCAAAATTGCGCCAATCTTCTTCAACACCATGGAAGATGCGGGCGCACTGCCGATCGAAGTGGATGTTTCTAACCTGAACATGGGCGACGTGATTGACGTTTACCCGTACAAAGGCGAAGTGCGCAACCACGAGACCAACGAGCTGCTGGCAAGCTTTGAGCTGAAAACCGACGTGCTGATCGACGAAGTGCGCGCCGGTGGCCGTATCCCGCTGATCATTGGTCGTGGCCTGACTACCAAGGCGCGCGAAGCGCTGGGTCTGCCGCACTCTGACGTTTTCCGTCAGGCGAAAGACGTTGCTGAAAGCAACCGCGGTTATTCTCTGGCACAGAAAATGGTGGGCCGCGCGTGCGGCGTTGCTGGTATTCGTCCTGGCGCGTACTGCGAGCCTAAGATGACTTCCGTGGGCTCTCAGGACACCACCGGTCCAATGACCCGTGACGAACTGAAAGACCTGGCGTGCCTGGGCTTCTCTTCTGACCTGGTGATGCAGTCCTTCTGCCACACGGCGGCCTATCCGAAGCCGGTTGACGTGACCACGCACCACACGCTGCCAGACTTCATCATGAACCGCGGCGGCGTTTCCCTGCGTCCGGGTGACGGCGTCATCCACTCCTGGCTGAACCGCATGCTGCTGCCGGATACCGTCGGTACCGGCGGTGACTCCCATACCCGTTTCCCAATCGGTATCTCCTTCCCGGCGGGCTCCGGTCTGGTGGCGTTTGCTGCTGCGACGGGCGTGATGCCGCTGGATATGCCGGAATCGGTGCTGGTGCGCTTCAAAGGTAAAATGCAGCCGGGTATCACCCTGCGCGACCTGGTTCACGCGATCCCGCTGTATGCGATTAAACAGGGCCTGCTGACCGTTGAGAAGAAAGGGAAGAAAAACATCTTCTCTGGCCGCATTCTGGAAATTGAAGGTCTGCCGGATCTGAAAGTGGAGCAGGCGTTCGAGCTGACCGATGCTTCCGCCGAGCGTTCTGCGGCGGGCTGTACCATCAAGCTGAACAAAGAGCCGATTATTGAGTATCTGAACTCTAACATCGTGCTGCTGAAGTGGATGATTGCAGAAGGCTACGGCGACCGTCGTACGCTGGAGCGTCGTATCCAGGGCATGGAGAAATGGCTGGCCGATCCGCAGCTGCTGGAAGCCGATGCTGACGCAGAGTACGCGGCGGTGATCGACATCGATCTGGCGGATATCAAAGAGCCAATCCTGTGTGCACCGAACGATCCTGACGACGCGCGTCCGCTGTCTGAGGTTCAGGGCGAGAAGATCGACGAAGTGTTCATCGGATCCTGTATGACCAACATCGGTCACTTCCGTGCTGCCGGTAAGCTGCTGGATACCCACAAAGGCCAGTTGCCAACCCGTCTGTGGGTGGCGCCGCCAACCCGTATGGACGCGGCTCAGCTGACCGAAGAGGGCTATTACAGCGTGTTTGGTAAGAGCGGTGCGCGTATCGAAATCCCTGGCTGTTCCCTGTGCATGGGCAACCAGGCGCGCGTAGCCGACGGTGCGACGGTGGTTTCCACCTCTACCCGTAACTTCCCTAACCGTTTAGGTACCGGAGCTAACGTCTTCCTGGCCTCTGCGGAGCTGGCGGCGGTTGCGGCGCTGATTGGCAAACTGCCAACGCCGGAAGAGTACCAGACCTTTGTGGCTCAGGTGGATAAGACGGCGGTGGATACCTATCGCTATCTGAACTTCGACCAGCTTTCTCAGTACACCGAGAAGGCCGACGGGGTTATCTTCCAGACGGCGGTATAAACAGCAAAACCGTCTCTACGAGACGGTTTTTAGTGTTTGCACCCTCTCCCGTGGGAGAGGGACGGGGTGAGGGCATCAGGCCGCAGGGTCTTGCTCTCACCTTTTTATTTTCATTCCTCCCACCTCTCCCGCTTTTTTTCTTCCTCGCTGCTGCGATAATTACCGTAATGGCTTTGCAGAGGAAAACACTATGGATTACGAATTTCTGCGCGACATCACCGGAGTGGTGAAAGTGCGTATGTCGATGGGCCACGAAGCCGTTGGACACTGGTTTAACGAAGAGGTGAAAGAAAATCTCGCACTTCTTGATGAAGTTGAACAGGCGGCAAATACGGTGAAAGGCAGTGAACGATCCTGGCAGCGCGCCGGGCATGAATATACGCTGTGGATGGATGGTGAAGAGGTCATGGTGCGTGCCAACCAGCTCGAGTTTTCAGGTGACGAGATGGAAGAGGGGATGAGCTACTACGACGAAGAGAGCCTGTCGATGTGCGGCGTAGAGGATTTCCTTCAGGTGGTAAATGCCTACCGCGACTTTATGAAACAGAAATAAAAGACCGGAGCATCCCTGCTCCGGCTTGCTCTTACACGGCCGGAATATTACGGCCGTAGTAAATCTCGCGCATCTCTTTCCAGAGCAGGTCAGTAATCGCCTTACGCTCTTCTTCGCTCAAATCTTCCGGCTTCGTGTGGAACATGTAGTGCTTAAGGTCAAATTCCTTAAGTAACATCTTGGTATGGAAGATGTTTTCCTGATACACGTTCACGTCCATCATGTCGTACAGCGATTTCATGTCCTCGGACATAAAGTTCTGGATGGAGTTGATCTCGTGGTCGATGAAATGCTTCATGCCGTTGACGTCACGGGTAAAACCGCGCACGCGGTAATCAATGGTGACGATGTCCGATTCCAACTGGTGGATTAAATAGTTCAGCGCGTTCAGCGGGGAAATCACGCCGCAGGTCGAGACTTCAATATCGGCGCGGAACGTACACAGCCCGCCTTCCGGGTGACTCTCCGGGTAGGTGTGCACGCAGATATGGCTTTTATCCAGGTGGGCCACGACCACTTCCGGCAGCGGGCCCGGATGTTCAGTTTTGTCGATAAGCTTCGGGTCGACCGGCTCTTCGCTGACCAGAATGGTCACGCTGGCGCCCTGAGGTTCATAATCCTGTCGGGCGATGTTCAGGATGTTTGCGCCGATAATGGAACAGGTTTCTGACAGGATCTCGGTCAGACGGTTGGCGTTGTAGAGTTCGTCGATATAGGCGATGTAACCATCGCGTTCTTCCGCTGTTTTGGCATAGCAGATATCGTAAATACAAAAACTCAGGCTTTTCGTCAGGTTGTTAAAGCCATGCAGTTTAAGCTTTTTCAATTAGCTCACCCCCTTAGTGGATAATGCGTCTTGCAGGTACTGCGGCAGAGCAAACGCTGCGGTATGAATTGCCGGATTGTAGTATCGGCACTGAAGACCGGCCTGATGGAAGCGGGCCTGAATAATTTCGGTGGAGAGATGGCGTAATACGTCGTTATCGGTCGCCCAGGCAAAGGTCATGATCCCGCCGTAGTACGTCGGAATGGCCGCCTGATAGAAGCTGACGTCATCGAAATAGGTGCTTAGCTTACGATGGCTGTCGAGCGCTTCATCCTGCTGCAGGAAGCAGACGCCATTTTGTGCGACGAAGATCCCGCCCGGGTTCAGGCAGCGCTTGCAGCCTTCGTAGAAGGAGGAGGTAAACAGCGACGCGCCGGGGCCGATTGGGTCGGTGCAGTCGGAGATAATGACGTCAAAGGTCTGCGAGGTCTGGTTAACAAAGTTAACGCCGTCGTCAATCACCAGGCTAAAGCGCGGATCGTCATAGCTACCGGCATTGTGGTTGGGCAGGTACTGGCGGCAGAAAGAGACGACGCCCGCATCGATTTCCACCATGGTGATGGTTTCAATGGAACGATGGCGGGACACTTCACGCAGCATTGCGCCGTCGCCGCCGCCGATAATCAGGACATGCTTCGCGTGACCGTGCGCCAGCAGCGGGACGTGGGTCATCATCTCATGATAGATGAACTCGTCGCGCTCGGTGGTTTGCACCACGCCGTCCAGCGCCATCACGCGGCCAAAGGCGGCGTTTTCGAAGATAATGAGATCCTGGTGATCGGTTTTCTCATGATAGAGCACGTTATCAACGGCAAAGTACTGACCAAACTGGTCATGCAGTGTTTCATGCCACAACGTGTGGTCGGCCATACGCGGACTCCTCCTTTGTTAACATCCGTTACGCTCATAAAAAATGAGCGAAACATGATAGCTAACTATAACCGTGGTTGCACGGCTATAGGTTTAACAGGGGGCGTCGGGAAGGTTATTTGACGTAGGCGAGCAGGCTGAGTGAGTCGCGAGCCAGCGCTTTGCATTTTTTGGCAGTGGGAATACCAATACCGCTTAGGTCACGGTAGCTGTCTTCGCCGAGCGCCTTCATGTCGAAGCTGTCGTAGTTGCTGAGATCCCACTGGTTTTGCTGGGCAAAAAAGACCAGCGCGCGGCGAATCTGCCCGTTGGGTAAATTCTGGTAGCCACAATCATTTTTCAGGAATACAAAAACCGCCGTTAAATCGGCCATATCTTCCGCTTCATTTTCACTTAGCGCATAGCTGTTCGCACACATTGCCATCAGGCTTCCGAACAAAATTGTCCTGAAAAACGTCTTCATTGCTTCTACCACTTCTTCACGGAAAATTAACGTTAGCATACTTGATGCCGGTGCGACGATCTTTATTATTGCCGCTTTACTTGACCTTCCGGTAAGGGGAGGGTTTATGCTCAAAAGATCGCCTGCTGGAAATAAGGAAATGAACATGCAACGTCGTGATTTTTTAAAATATTCCGCTGTGCTGGGGGCTGCCAGCGCATTACCACTCTGGAGCCGCGCGGTTTTCGCGGCCGACAGGCCTGCCTTACCCATTCCTGACTTACTGACCGCTGACGCCCGCAGCCGTATCCAGCTTGTGGTTCAGGCCGGTAAAACGACGTTCGGCGAGCACCACGCCACGACGTGGGGCTATAACGGCAATTTGCTCGGTCCGGCGCTTCAGCTACGTAAAGGGAAAACGGTGACGGTGGATATCCACAACACGCTCGCCGAAGAGACGACGCTGCACTGGCACGGGCTGGAAGTGCCGGGCGAGGTGGACGGCGGGCCGCAGGGCATCATCAAAGCGGGTGGTACGCGCAGCGTCACCTTTACGCCCGATCAGCGCGCGGCGACCTGCTGGTTCCATCCGCATCAGCATGGCAAAACGGGCCATCAGGTGGCGATGGGGCTGGCGGGGCTGGTGCTGATTGAAGACGACGAAAGCCGCCTGCTGCGTCTGCCGAAGCAGTGGGGCATCGACGACGTACCGGTGATTGTGCAGGACAAGAAATTCAACGCTGACGGGCAAATTGACTATCAGCTGGACGTGATGAGCGCGGCGGTAGGCTGGTTTGGCGACACGCTGCTGACCAACGGCGCCATTTACCCTCAGCACGCCGCGCCGAAAGGCTGGCTGCGCCTGCGCCTGCTCAACGGCTGTAACGTGCGCTCGCTGAATTTCGCCGC
>OBYC01000697.1_pt1 | contig 20813 bp, 13 predicted proteins | sample 1550651 | NCBI WGS metagenome assembly OBYC01 (sample SAMEA2580181, study PRJEB22360) | human gut metagenome | biome: human gut; feature: human-associated habitat; material: faeces | place: Denmark | collected 2008/2010
ACGGGCGGTGGTGTGAGAGGGTGTTCGCTGGAACTCAGCGAAACCCTACTCGATTAGAAATGAGAAACGTTACTTCAAGTCTTCGGGAACTTTGCCGCCGTTTTCGGCAAGCTTCTGCATAACGGCCTTAATCAGCCAAACGTTCATCTGAGAATAGTCACCGCCGATAAGGTTTTCAGGGCAGCCGAGTTCTTTTGCCAGCTCTTTACGATTAGCTAAAGATGGGTCCATTCCAAGAAGCTTCATAAGGTCAACAATAGAAGTTTTCCAGTTGAGTTTCTGTGGGTTCTTGGCTGCCAAAGCTTCGCAGACAGCAGCGACGTCTACGATTTCGGGCGATCCTGCAGGAGTTTCGGCTGCAGCTGGGGCAGCAGCTACAGTTTCAACGGCAGCGGCTTCTACGGGAGAGACCGGTGCTTCCGCTGCAGCAGCGTTTTCCCCTGCAACAGCTTCAACGGCCTTGTCTTTCACAAAACCAAGTTTCTGAAGAATTGTATTGAAAAGTCCCATAATTCACTCCTTTATCAATGGTGTTGGCAAATCTTTTCGCGCCGATTTCTCCGCAGGATGAATGACGCCGGTAAGACTTTTATCATCAAACTGTAATTCAATTGCGAAAGGATGGGTTTGGAAAGCCACCATCATGAGCGCACCTGAAAAACTCGTTACATCTGCGCTGAGTCGGTCGTTCTAAAATTTCGACAGCATAAAGAAAAAGTATTGAAAGATGAAAAAATTATTAGTACTCTCCTGCTTGGCGGGCACCGTCTTGTTCTCCTCGGTCCCGAAGGCCGCAGACTTTGATCGCGTTTACGAAACAGGAACACCTCTGAAGGCGCCGCGCACGATGCCGAATTTCCGAGAGCTCAAGTACGCTCTAAAGATGCCGCAGTTTGATCTCAAAACTATTTACGGAACAGACGTAAATTTGTCGGATTACAAAGGAAAGGTGATCGTTTTAAACGTTTGGGCTACCTGGTGCCGCCCCTGCGTCGCGGAGATACCGGAACTGATTACAGCACAGAAGGCCTTTAAGAACTCTGATGTCCGTGTTATTGGAGTTGCTGTTGACGGAGGGAATGTGGATCTTAAAAAATTCCTCGACAAGATCCGTGCTTCGGGTTTTGAAACCTTCATTGACAGCAACCAGGCGATTCCCGGGAAGATGGGAGTTTCTGTGGTCCCCACCAATTTCATAATTGACGGCAACGGAAATTTAGTGGCTTACGCTGAAGGTTATCTGCCATGGGAAAATCCTCAGATTATTTCTTTCCTGAAAGAAATCGGCAAGAAATACGCGTCCGGTCCTTCTGCGGCTAAAAAGCCGGCCCAAGCCCCTGTCGGTTCCGTTTGATCTGTTTTCAAAATTAGTCAGTTTTAGGTTAGCAAACTTAAAGCTTACTTTAACTTTTTGAACCGAAAAGAGGCGTTTTGAAGCCCTAAAATGACAAGACTTCACTAACTTCCTTGTGCTTGTCATGAAAACTGCCCAGTCGTCCCGAATTCTTCAGCTCACTAAAGAACTTTGTGCCATTCCTTCCGTTAGCGGTAGCGTCGCAGAAGAAAACCGCTGTGCGGACTTCATTACGTATTGTATGTTTTGCCTTGCACAAAAACATCCCGGACGCGTGCGAGTCTTTGAACCGGTCTGTGAGCGGGACCCCCTCGAGCGTAAGGCGGTTTTCGGACTGCTCCGAGCCGCCGTTCCTACCGATAAAACTGTTGTACTGACAGGTCACTTCGATGTCGTCGATACGCAGAACTGCGGTGATAAAGTACAGACGGCTTTCGATTTAGAACGTTACACGGAAGCACTTCGTGAACAGCCTCTGGATGAAACTGCTCGGAAGGATCTTGAGAGCGGCAACTGGCTGTTCGGGCGCGGCAGTATGGATATGAAGGCGGGCCTTGCGCTGTTTTTGGCTTCCATGGAGGAGTGGGCAGATGACCCGACTCTTGCCGTCAATATTCTTTTTTGGGCGGTTCCGGATGAAGAAGCCAACAGTGCCGGCATGATCGGTTCGTTAAGAGCATTCCTGCATATATGTGAAGAAGAACATTTGAAAGTCGTCGCTGCTCTTACCGGTGAGCCTTGTTTTTGGACGGCGGAAACCAAGACGGTACCGGCCGTGCGACCTTATTACACAGGAACCACCGGCAAACTTATGCCGTTCTTCTACGCCTTCGGCAAATCCGCACATATCGGCAATTATCTTCACGGCTTCAGCGCAGCGCTCTTAATTAGTGAAATCGTTTGTCTGGCAGAAGCCGACACCGCTTTATACGAGGGTTCCGGATTGGATCTTTTAGCACCTCCCGCCTGCTTAAGTATGGAGGTGCACCGCAACGGTTATTCGGTCACTGTGCCTGAAGAGGCTTCCGCTTACTTTAATGTTCTGACCGCCGCAAAGAAACCGGCGGATGTCCTTCGTTGGGCTCAAATGACAGCGGCGCGGGCTGCCGCGCAGGCCAGAAGCAAACTGATGCGTGCACTGCTGTTTGCCCAAGATAAAGGTGCAGACTTTCCTGACATTGATGAGGTCAATGTTGTTACCTTCGGGATGCTTCAGCGGATGGCTCGCCAGAAGACGGGGGAATCCTTCGAAGAAAAAAGAGATCATTTTTATCGCTCGCTCCCTAAAGATCTGGACATTCGGGAGGCGGCCCTGAAAGAATGCTCCTGGCTGTTTTTACAGGCTCAGATGCCACGGCCGACAATTGTAGTCGGGTTCCTGCCGCCGTACTACCCGGCTCGGCTGAATCGTCGACAGTCGCCTGATGAGCAAAAACTTAGAAAAGTGATGGAAGAGATGACGGAGCAGGCAAAAGTCTTGAGCAAAGACGAAGCAGTCCGTCTGCACGAGGTTTTCGGGGGCATTACGGATTTGTCCTTCCTAGGCTTTGAAGAAATGAGAGAAGGGGCCAAACAAGTCGGCGAGAACATGGCCAGCTGGAAGAAACTCTTTTATTTGCCGACCGATCTCCCGGGCGCCTTGGATATTCCGATTGCCAACATGGGGCCGGCAGGCCGAGATGCGCACCGAAGCACCGAACGTTTAGAGCTTGATTACTCTTTGAACATTGCGCCGAAGCTTTTGGCCGAAACGATTCAAAAGCTTTCCTAAAAAAGAAGGGACGGCTTCCCGAGTTTGATAGTTATTTTTGGGCCAAAGCCAGACCAGATCTGAGTTTGAGCCAAAAAATTTTTACCGTTAATGTAGTCTAAATGTAGCACTATATGATATAATTAAGAGTATCTCAGTCTTGGAGGGTGACAATGCCTCTGCACGTTTCAATCGTTTCGGTTAAGAATTACAAGTACATCCGTGTTTATTCAAGCTATCGAAATGAAAAAGGACAGCCTCGCTCCAGACTTATTGAAAATCACGGGCGGCTTGATGCTGCACTGCTCAAGGATCCTCAATACGTTGAGAAATTAAAGGAGCGTATTGCCAAGGAAAATCAGCTTGAAGCGAGCACCAAAGCTCAAGAAGTAGAAAAACAAGCCAAAGAGAGAATGGATAAACTCTCCCAGGCAGCCAAGGGACTCAACGACAAGCCCGGATGTTTTAAGACTTACAACGTCGGTGCCGCACTTATCAGAAAGGTCTGGTCCGACTTGAAGCTGCCGGAGATGTTTAGGCACCTACAGCGAAGCAGAAAGATTGAGTATTCTTATGATCAGACGGCTTATCTGCTGACAGAGCAAAGACTGCTGCAGCCGACGAACAAATTGAGAAGCTTTGCCAATCGCTCCGGAAGCATTATTGATCACGCAAAAGTCGATCACCTGGAAGATTTATATAAAGTTCTGGATCTCCTCCAGGAAGATAAGGCCACCATCGTGAGGCATCTGAACAAAGAAATCCAGAAGAAAACCAAGAGAAAGGTAACGGCAGCTTTTTACGATGTGACCACCTATTCCTTTGAGAGCCGCTGCGTATCTGACTACAAAGACTTTGGAATCAGCAAAGATCATAAAGTCAATGAAGTTCAGGTTGTTCTCGGGTTAGTCATGGACGAAAACGGCATACCCATCGACTACGAACTCTTTAACGGCAATACCAACGAGTTCGGGACAATGGTTCCGTTAATAGAAAAAATAAAGAAAACTTATCACCTCAAGCAGCTCATTGTCGTAGCAGACCGCGGTCTTAACAGCTGTCAGAATCTGTTTGATCTTAAAGATATCGGCTGCGATTTTGTTATTGCTCAGAAATTCAAAACTACTTCCGAACACTTGAAAGAGCAGATCCTGGACCAAGAAAACTGGCAGCAGTTCGTTTACAACGATGATGGAGTAGAGACTTGCCGATATAAGACGTTAGACGTAACGCAAGAGCTGCACGAGATGAGAGAAAGTCCGACGACGCATCGCAATTACAAGACGTCTAATGTCCTTGGCACTATGAATCTCAAATGGGTTGTCTCTCATAGTCCCTCGAGAGCCGCAAAGGATAAAGCAGATCGGGACAGAGCCATAGAAAAAGCCAAGAAGGCCGTCGCGGATCCTAGCCGACTTAAAAACAGCGGTTACAAGTCTCTCGTCAAAGTGCCGAAAGGCAAAGGCTCTCCCACAATTAACTGGGAGAAGATCAACGAACAAGCGAAGTGGGACGGTTATTACGTAATCTGTACCAATTTAAACATATCTCCGCATGATGCTACTGCCATCTATCGAAAGCTCTGGCAAATAGAAGACTGCTTCAGAGTCAGTAAGACATACCTCGAGGCTCGTCCCTGCTTTGTCTGGACCGATCCTCACATCTACGGTCACTTCCTGAGCTGCTTTATCAGCCTAGTCATTGAAAAGTACATGCTTTATACCTTTAAGAACGAACTGGGCAAAGAAGAGATAACTCACGAGAAGATGCTGGAAGCCTTGAGGACTGCTGAGGTCGTCTATGACGATATCAACCCTCAGGTACCCTTCTATATGAGGCTTTATGAGGTCGGTTTATTTGATCGGATGTCGGCACTGTTTAATTTGGAAATCCTTAACCGAGTTGAGAATCCGTCAGCCTTAAGGAGGAAACTGCATTTGCCGCTAACAAAGGTTGTAGCTACTCCGACGTAAATTTTAAAATTCTGAGAAGCCTGATGGATTCTAGCTTCTCAATGGATAAAGCTAGAGTCCACTGTCAAACTCGGGAAACGATTCAAAAGCTTTCCTAAAAAAGAAGGGACGGCTTCAGCCGTCCCTCTGGCGATTCAGTGCTTAATTATTTTCCGAAGGTGTCCTTCAGAGCAACTGCAAGGTTGAATACCAGGTTGTCCGAAGTGAAGTCCTTCTGATCAGCCACGTAATAACCGTTTCTTTCGAACTGGAAGCGGTCTTCGGGTTTGGCGTCTTTCAGAGAAGGCTCAACGTAGGACTGCATCACAGTCTTACTGTTCTTATTAATGAGCTCACGGAAGTCCACTTCACCGGCATCGGGTTTCGGAACAGTGAACAGACGGTCATAAAGTCTGATCGTTGCGGGAAGAGCATCTTTAACACTCAGCCAGTGAATGGCAGCCTTGGTCTTAATAGAGTTGGCGCCATCGGTACCGCTCTTGGTTTCCGGGAAGTATTCAGCGTGGACGGCTGTGATCTTGCCGTCCGAATCTTTTTCTACAGAGGTGGCCTGAACGACGTAGGCGTGACGCAGACGAACGGGCATTGCCGGTTTGTCAGCAGTTGCCAGTGTCAGGCGGCGATAGCCTTTGGGCGGTTCTTCCGCGAAGTCGCTTCTTTCAATCCAAAGTTCTTTTCCGAAGGAAAGCTTGCGAGAGCCGCGTTCCAGACGCTGAGGGTGATTGGGAGACTCGAATTCTTCGACCTGATCTTCCGGATAGTTATCAATGATGAGTTTGATCGGATCCTGAACGGCGATACGACGATCGGCTTCAGCATCAAGCACATCTCTCAGAGAACCTTCGAGAACAGAGTAGTCGATCCAGCTGCCGGTCTGTTTAGAAACCCCGACGCGATCGCAGAACAAACGCATGGCTTCGGGAGAATAGCCGCGGCGGCGCAGACCGACGAGAGTCGGCATGCGGGGGTCGTCCCAACCATCGACGAGGCCTTCTTTGACCAAGGCGATCAGTTTGCGTTTGCTCATGACCACGTAAGTCAGATTCAGACGATTGAACTCGTACTGATGCGGAAGCAGGAAGAAGTTCGGTTTAACGGTTGCGCTTAAAACGTCCTGCAGCAGCGGAGTGAAAACTTCCGGTTTGGCAGCAACGGCGTTCACGATGGCGTGCGCAGAAGCATCGTTCAAATTTTCGGGATTGGCCTTGATATCAGCTAAGAGAGAAGCGAGTTCTCTTTCTGTTTCGGTCTGGCCGAGTTTCCATTTGAATTTGACAGCAGCTTCGGCAAAAGGCTTGATTTCTTCGAAGCTCTTTTTCTGGAGGTCTGCCAGGACGGCTTTTGCTTTTTCAAAGAGCGGAGCGCGGGTAATGGGCACGGATCTTTCGGTTGCCCAGTTATAGAAAGCGCGCTGATCTTCAAATTCCAACGTGCAGATTGAATGAGTAATGTTTTCCAGAACGTCTTCGAGCGGGTGAGCGAACGTGTACATCGGGTAAATACACCATTTGTCGCCTGTACGATGATGTTCGGCAAAACGAATACGGTAAATAGCCGGATCACGAAGATTGATGTTGCGGGAGCTCATGTCAACTTTAGAGCGGAGAACCATGCTTCCTTCCGGATGCTTGCCTTCCCGCATTTCACGGAAGAGGCGCAGACTTTCTTCCGCCGGACGATCCCGAAACGGAGAGTCGACGCCGGGTGTGTGAAGTGTGCCCCGGTTTTCTTTAATCTGTTCAGCCGTTTGTTCATCGACGTATGCCAAGCCGTTTTTAATCATATGCTCGGCAATCTCGTACATATAGTCGAAGTAGTCGCTGGCGAAGTAGAAATTGGTTTCTTTGGCATCCTTCCAGTCGAAGCCGAGCCAGTTAACAGAGCCAAGAATGGAGTCTACGTATTCCTGGTCCTCTTTAACCGGGTTAGTATCGTCGAAACGCATGTGGCACCGTCCGGCATAGTCTTTGGCTAGACCGAAATTCAGGCAGATACTTTTAGCGTGACCGATGTGGAGGTAACCGTTAGGCTCAGGAGGAAAACGAAGCCGAACTTTTGCCTCATCGATCGGTCCTTCCATCTGCTCCGTGTAAGTGCCGGGATGTCCACACCAATGCCTGGGATCGTTTACCCCTTGTTTCAAGTCTTCGTTAATAATGTTGCGAAGAAAATTAGTGATGTGGCTGCTCTGAGCCTTTTCTTTGTTTTCGGTCATCGCTGTAGTAAAAAAGAGAACTAATTTTTCTATTCTACCTTTCTGTGTTTATTTGCGCCGAAAATACGAGGTTCTCAGCATGCGTTAGATCAAGAAGAAGAGAAGAAACATCGAAGGAAGAAAAGTTCAGGACGTGAAAAAATACAAATTCGCGAAGTATTAGGGATAACGAGCATTAGTCAATAAAGAAGTTTCAAGTATGGAAAAATCAAAATCGAGAGAAAATTACCCTCAGTTAACTTTCCATATAAAAAGACTTGGTTCTTCATTTTTAATTCTCATAACTTAGTTTACATTTTTATATATTTTCTTAATTTAATAAAAGAATTAGGCAAAAATATGTTTTTAACTAACTAAAAACCGAACTATTAATCGCATTTGGGTTATTTATAAAAAGATGAAAATTTGTACGTAAATAATTTCGGAAATTCAAGAAGATAGAGTCTACAGAGGAGGTTCGAGAATCTAAGACATTTGTCTTATAGGATTAATCTTTCTTAGGGATTACGATCGAGGGCAGTTAAAGAGATTACAACTCTTAACAATCCCCAATAACCTAAGGACAAGAAATTAAGATGTCTGACAAAATCGTAAATCTGTCCGTCTCTCGACGGGCACTTATGAAAGGAGGAGCTTTGGCTGCAGCCGCTGCCGCTTCTCCATGTCTTCCGAACTTGGCGTTTGCCGAACAAATTAAAAAACTCGAACAGGAAGGTTGGACAAAACGTCCCGTTGCCTGCACGATGTGCGGTGCGTTCTGCGGTCTGATTGAGATGCGTAAAGAAGGTGAGCCCGTTTCCGAAAAAACTGTTCGTATTTTCCCTAATCCGGGACACCCTCAACAGGGCTACTGCGGCCGATCCGCTGCAACTATGTGGGTTTGGAATCACCCGCTTCGTTTGAAAAAACCTCTGAAACGTGTCGGGGAAAAGGGCGAAGGAAAATTCAAGGAAATTACATGGGATGAAGCGTTGGACGGCATCGCCGGTCAGCTTAAAACGATCGTTGAAAAATATGGAGAAAGCAGCATTGCTTCAACTTCCCATACTTTCTCGGGCTTCAGCAAGTGGATTACGCTACCGCTGGGCTCTCCGAATAGTATTGGCCATGCTTCTTCCTGCAATGCGGGTGGTATCAGCGGTCGCCAGTGGGTCTTCGGAAAAGGCTTTGACGGTGCCGGCAAAATGGAGCCCGATTACGCCAACTTGCGTTATTTGCTTCTTATCGGCCGTTCTATGGGAGCCGCTATGGGAGCGCTCCATACTTTGAATGTTGCTCGTGCAAACGGGGCCCGTGTGGTTTCCATCGACCCGAGGATGCCGGACATCTCTTACGGTGATGTGGACTGGGTTGGTATTCGTCCCTCGACGGACGCTGCTTTCGTGATGGGTCTGATTAACCGCATGATTCAGGACGGTACAGCCGATTTTGATTTCATTCAGAAGCATACCAACGGCGCTTATCTTGTCAGAGAAAACGGTCATCCCTTGACTCAAGCTGATTTCGTCGCAGGCGGGGATAAAACAAAATACGCCGTTGCCAATGCTGCCGGAGAAATTTCCTTCCGAGGACTGAAGAAAAATGAAACCGGAGAGATGGTTTTTGACGAAGATCCTTCTTTCAAGGCTGTCCTTGAAGACGTCGCTCCGGTCAAACTTGTTGACGGGATCACGATTCCCGTTAAAACCGCTTTTGAAGTCGTCAAAGAGACAGCGGCTCCTTACACACCGGAGAAAGTATTTGAAATCACCGGCGTTGAGCCTGGCATCCTGCTCCGTATCGCTAAGGACTTCACGAACCTAAAAGGCGTGATCGATGACGGCTGGTACACCTCTAAGAACGGAACCGACGTTCAGCTGTATCAATTGATCTGCATTGCCAACGCGATGAACGGCAATATAGATATTCCTGGAGGTTTGGTTGTAACAGTCGGGGCCGGCCTCAAGATCCCCAGTGTTTCTGCAGGCAAAGGTCCCAACGGCGAAACTTGGCAGATGGCTAAAGAAAAGCGCATCGACAAGATCGTTTATCCGGAAGCATCCGCAACTTTTAAGGTTGCGCTCCAGGCTGCTGTTACCGGCAAACCTTATCCGATCAAAGGTGTTTTCTTCGTGGGAACTACGATGTTCCATCGTGAGGCCAATTCTCAAGAACTTGCAGAACAGCTTAAGAAGCTTGAGCTTTGTGTCGTTCAGGATGTTCTTCCGCAGGAACTGGTTGACTATGCCGACTACGTGCTCCCTGCCACATATTTCATGGAAAGAAAAGAGATGGCTGGTGTTAAGTGGGCGCTTGACGGCTCCATTTATCTTTCCGACCCAGACCTTACGCCGCCGAAAGGTTGTGAAGCTCGTCACGACGTGTGGATCCTTTTGGAAATTCTGAGAAGAGCTTTCCCGGAAAAAGCAGCGCGCGTCGGATACAAGGAATGCAAGACGGCCGAGGAGTTCAATAAATACTTTGATGCCTTTACGAACAAAGGTTTTAATAAGTTCCTGGCACAGTGCGAAAGCCAGAAACCGGGCTGGGCCGCCAAGATCAAGAAGGATATCGAAACACAGGGCTGGTCAACGATCAAGACAAAGAAATACAACCAGTACCCGTATCACAAATCTTTTGGAACACCGAGCGGCAAGGTTGAAATCTATGCCTTCCAGAGCTTCAAGAACGAAGCCTACGAAAAGGCCATTGCTCCGATTTCCGGTTACATTCCTTCGCCAGCGTTCACCGCACCGAAGCAGAACAGCAATGAGTTCATCCTGGCTTCCGGAAAGAACTGCGTCACCTGTTCCGGCCTGAATATGTTTACGCAGCCCACTCGCTATTTGGGCGACAGAACCGTTTGGATGAATCCGGTTGATGCACAGAGACTGGGTATTAAAAACGGGGATATGGCCGAAATTGAAGGTATCGATACTAACTATGTCGGCCAAGCAAGAATTACCGTCACCAATAAGGTTGTACCGGGTGCAGTTTTTGCCTTCGGTTTCTCCGGAGGCAACAGAACTAAGCACCTTGTAAACGACCCCGAATACCAATTTGTGAAAGAAGGTATTAACTCTCATTGGTATGCGACAGGTTATGCGCAGCCGGTCTTCGGCAATGTTGCGAATAACAGTTCCGTGCGCATTAAGAAGGTAAGAGACTAAATCATGGTTCAAAAGAAAAAACAATTAGCGCATCTTTTTGATGCCACACAATGCATCAGCTGCGGTGCCTGCATTTTGGCCTGTTCTCAGACCAATTTCCCTGAAATGCACAACCAGAGCATTCCGGGGAGAAACTGGCCCGCATCCAATATTCGTATTTTCCGTTCTGAAGAACGTCGTCCGGTCAATCTGCTGGTTCAGTGCCAGCAGTGCGAAAACGCACCTTGCGTTAAGACTTGTCCCTTTGGCGCGAACTATTACGATGAAAACGGTCTTGTCAGAAATGATCCGGATAAGTGCGTCGGCTGCAACTACTGTATTGCCAGCTGCCCGTACGACGCTCGCTGGAGTCATCCGATCACGGGTCTGCCGATGAAATGTATCAGCCCGGGGTGCATGGAGATGATTAACGAAGGCAAGCAGCCGGCTTGTGTTCAGGCGTGCCCCGCGGAAGCCCGTCTCTTCGGAGATATTTTGGATCCACAGTCTGAAATCTCTAAAAAGATTGCTTCCAGCAGAACCGAGCTTCTCATGCCGAACAAAGGCACGAAACCTAACTTCTTTGTGGTGGTGTCCAAATGATCGAATTAACTTCTTTTACTCCTCAGCTCCAAGCCGCTCATTGGGGGTGGACGATTGCCATTTTCCTTTGGCTCGTCGGTCTCGCCGGTATGGGATTTTTTCTGAACTACTGGATCAGACAGAAGAACTTTGTTTATCTTCTGACGGTTTCAGGCATTCTCGGAACGCTCTTAGTGGTCAGCCACTTGGCTAGGATGCTTAATCTTCCGTTTGCCGTTTTCAGCGCTTTAGCGGACTTTTCCTTTAATTTCCAGTCTTGGATGTTCATCGGCATTTGTCTGCTTTCGCTGCTGTGCATCGGTTCCGTGTTCTATTCCATGATCTGCGCCAAGATTATTTTCAAGAGTGAATACTGGCAGAACATGACTAAGTCCAATTGGTTCAACGGAATTTTTGCTGCGCTGGGCGTTTGCAGCACGATTTATTCCGGCTTCCTCTTGACTCAGGCCGTCGGCATCTCTCTGTGGAATACCGCTTTGATTCCGCTGCTTTGGATCATGTCCGGCATGGCCAGTTCCATCGGCTGTATTGAACTTTTCATGATCATGAAATGGATCGATCCGGATACCGTTCGCTGGAGCAGAAGAACTTCCTTCTGGGTTGAAGTTGCAGAACTGTTCACCATTTTTGCCTTTGTCCACGTTGCTTTGGGTTCCGCGCTTGCCGGTGCCAGAGCCGGTGCAGAAGCTCTGATCAGCGGTCCTCATGCCGTGATGTTCTGGGTCGGCGTGATTATTCTCGGTTCTGTCGTGCCTCTGCTCCTGAATCTGCTGACACGCAGCCATAAGATTTTGGCCTGCAGTGCGATCCTCGGCATCATCGGTGCGCTCCTGCTGAGAGCTTCCATCCTCTTCTCCGGATACTACGATCCGATCATGTTCTAAGACTTGGCGCCGCCTCTCAGGTCTGGAGGCGGTAATTACTTAGTTGCTCCTTGATGCCAAGCGGCATCTTCGAAGGGCTGTCTTCGGGCAGCCCTTCGCCTTACTGGCTTGGCTGTTCTCTTCGCAAATGAGTTCTAGAAGAATTAGAGAGCCCGAATACATGTCCGAAGAAACGGCCTGAAATCGTTCTCCTTCCAAAATCGATTAGATGTCCCTGTGTCGGTTGTTTGGAGAAGATCTGTGAGAGAAAGAGGCTTTCTGAAAAGGTATCCAAAACATTGGATTTTAACCATCACAAGCTTCCCGAGCCGGAACAGAAGACATGTTTGAGTCTTATGATTCTGAGAGAAATGTGATTGCTATTGGAACTACAGAAAATAAAATTCTCGCCCCGATTTTCAATCGAGAAGCGGGAACTCCTTGTCCGTGGACACCCTCTCCGAAAAATCGAAGAACCCTCACGATGCTGTCGTATCCAATCATGGACACTCGGCGACAGGCGACAAACTTTCCGCTCTAGACTAGAGTTTCAGATTAACAAAATCCTAGTCAGAGCGCAATGTTTAGTCTTCCTTGAACGCTACCTCGCGGCCTTTCTTAATACTCGGTAAGAGGATGAGCAGCAGCAGGAAGATGGCCATCATCAATAGGACGAGAGAGATGGGACGCGTAAAGAAGGTCGATGGGTCACCGCGAGAAAGAAGCATTGCTCTTCTGAGGTTTTCTTCCATCATTGGTCCGAGAATGAAGCCCAGGATCAATGGCGCTGGTTCACATTTCAGTTTTGCAAATAGGTAGCCAAGTGCACCGCAGATTATCGTGATGTAGACATCAAACGGATTGTTATTAATGGAATACACGCCGATACAGCAGAAAGTCAGAATCATCGGATAGAGCAAGCCGTAAGGAACGCGCAGCAACTGAACCCAAACGCCGATTAAAGGCAGATTCAAAATCACAAGCATCAGGTTGCCGATCCACATTGAGACAACTAAGCCCCAGAAAAGTGTCGGATTAGAGCTCATGACCTGAGGTCCCGGCGTGATGTTGTGAATCATCAGCGCGCCGATCATCAAAGCCATCGTAGCGTTGCAGGGAATGCCGAGCGTGAGCATCGGAATGAAGCTCGTCTGGGCGCCTGCGTTGTTGGCAGATTCCGGACCGGCAACACCGGCAATGTTGCCTTTACCAAACGGAGGATTGGCGTTTTTGCCGCCGACTTTCTTCTCAAGCGTATAAGAAGCAAAGGAAGCGAGCAGAGCTCCGCCGCCGGGAAGAATGCCGAGGAAGGAACCCAGCAAAGTGCCGCGCGTGATGGCAGGCGCGGCTTTGCATAATTCTTTTCGGCTCGGCCAAATGGAGCCGACCTTTTCTGTAATGGAATCGCGCGTTTCGCCTTTGGACAAATTCACGATAATTTCAGTGAATCCGAACAGGCCCATGGAAATGGCGACGAAATCGATGCCGTCCTGAAGTTCGGCAATGCCGAAATCAAAACGGAAAGTTCCGGAATTGACGTCTGCTCCGATGATGCCGAGAAGCAGGCCTAAGATGATCATGGCAAAGGCCTTCAGTACAGAACCGTTGGCAAGCACAACGGCGCCGACAAGACCCAGAACCATCAGGCTGAAATATTCGGCCGGACCGAATTTAAAGGCAAGTTCAATCAGAGGAGGTGCGAAAGCAGCGACCAAGATCGTTGCAAAGCAGCCTGCAATAAAAGAGCCGATAGCCGCAATGCCGAGCGCGGTGCCGGCTTTGCCGTGACGCGCCATCTGGTATCCGTCTAAGCATGTGACCACCGAAGCCGACTCGCCCGGAAGGTTAACCAAAATCGCGGTTGTGGATCCGCCGTACTGAGAGCCGTAATAAATACCGGCAAGCATAATCAATGCTGAAGTCGGATCGAGCGTGTAAGTGATCGGCAGGAGCATGGCGAGCGTTGCCACCGGCCCGAGTCCCGGAAGAACGCCGATCAAGGTGCCGAGCGTGACACCTAAGAAACAGTAGAGCAGGTTCTGCAGTGATAAAGCAGTGGCAAAACCGACGGCTAAATTATTTAGTAAATCCATAATTCAGCCCCTTAATTCGTGAGAAAAGCCGGCCAGATGGGCACGGTTAAATCCAGGCCGAGGACAAAGATCAGCCAAACGGCAACGCTTAAAAAGACGCAGAGCAAAAGGGTCCGAATCCAGCGGAAAGGACGGTTGCCGAAAGAAGATAAGAAAACCATCACGGCAGTCGCAGGGATGAGACCTGCAGGTCTGAGCAGTACGGCAAAAATCGTAACGGATCCTAGAATCACAAAAAAGTTGTACCAGTCAAACTTTCCGAACTTGCCGCCGTCTTCCTCAGAGCTTTTAAAAAGAACGGATTTCGCAGTGATCAAAAAACCAAGGAAAAAGAGAAAACCGCCGAGCAGCATCGGGAAATAGCCTGGACCCATGCGGAAGGCCGTCCCGATGTTGTAGTTGTAAACAGAGTAGAGGCAGAAAAAACCTCCGAAGGCCATGAACATCAAACCGGCCCAAAAATCTCTTTGATCCTTGATCATAGGTAAAACGAAATTAAGGAAGGCCGGAGGCCGGCCTTCTAGGTTGTACAAATTGAGCAAAGTATTAGTCTACTTTCGCTCCGCTGGTCTTCACAATTTCTTTGTATTTGACGAGCTCGGCTTTTACAAAGTCGTTCAGCTGAGCAGGTGTACCGGCTTTTTCAACGGCGCCCATCTTGTCGAAGCGTTCAGCCATGGGTTTGGACTTAATGGCTTTAACAAAAGCCTGGTTGAGTTTTTCAACAACTTTCGGATCCATCTTGGCCGGTCCGAAGAAGGCGTACCAAGTGGAAATATCGAATCCGGGGACACCGGCTTCGGCCATCGTCGGAACGTTCGGCAGAGAAGGTGCACGGAACGTTGTCGTCACGGCAAGAGGAATCAATTTGCCGGCTTTGATGTTGGCGCTGGCAGAAGCCAGGTTGTCAAAGATCATCTGAGTGTCGCCGCTCAAGACGCTCATCTGAGCAGCTGCGGCGCCCTTAAACGGAATGTGAACGATCTTGATGCCGGTTGCGTTCTTTAAGAGTTCGCCGGACATATGGCCAGCAGAACCGTTGCCGCCGGAAGCATAATTAATAGCGTCCGGGTTCTTCTTGGCATACTCGATTAAATCTTTAACGCTCTTGATGCCTGTCTTTTGAGAGAATTCCGGTGTAATGACCAGAACGTTCGGTGTCTGAGCAATCAGCGTAATCGGAGTGAAGTCCTTGATGGGGTCATACGGCAGTTTGCTGAAAAGGTTGGGGTTTACGGCATGTGTTGCCAGAGCGCCCATGACGATGGTCTTGCCGTCCGGAGCTTGTTTTGCAACGTAGTCCACGCCGATGTTGCCGCCGGCGCCGGGTTTGTTTTCAACAATGATGTTGCCCAGGTCATGACGAGCTTCTTCAGCGACGGCACGGGCTGTGACGTCCAAAGGGCCTCCGGGAGGATAAGGAACAATAATACGAATAGGATCTTCAGCAGCGAAAGGAGGGAATGCTACGCAGCCTAATGCTGCAGCTCCAAGGGCACAGACGGAACGTCTAGTAAATTTGATTGTCATTTTTTACCTTTCTCATTTGTGGTTATCGGGTAGAGTTAACTATCTTTCTAGCATTCTATGAAAAAATCGGGGCAAAAACAGAAAGTTGACCACGAATTCTCATTTTCATCAGGGTAAGGGAGCATAATTTCTCGATTATTTCTAAATAAACGAGAAAATTAAGTTATGCTTGGACGGCATTGTGCAAAATAAATTCAAAGAGGAGCGATGAAAGCAGCTTACTCGTTTTTCCTGATCTTCAAGATTCAAGTTTCATGAAGCGTTAAGCACGGAGTCTTAGCATCATTCCTGAGATGTTTTTCTCTTGGCGCGCCCCGATTCCTTCGCGACGGCTTTCAGTCCTTCCAAGTTGATGATGCGAACGTGTCTTTGATTGATTTCAATCAGGTTCAGTTCATCGAAATGGGTGAGCGTTCTGCTGACGGTTTCGAGTTTGAGACCTAAGAAACTGCCGAGTTCTCCTCGAGTCATTCTCAGGACGAATTCGCTTTTTGAGAATCCTCGGGCTTCGAACTTTCTCGCAAGATTCAGCAGGAAGGAAGCAAGCAGCTGGGTTGAGTTGGTGCAGCCGAGAATGAGCAGGTTTTGATGCGCAGCGACGATTTTTCTTCCGAGCAGAAGACGAAATTGGCGCGCGATTTTTAGATCTCGGTCGCAAAAAGCTTCGAGTTCACGATAGCGCAAAGAACAGATTTCACTGTCCTCAAGGGCCGTGACGGTGCAGATATGGTATCCGGTGGGGATCGCTTCTGCGCCGAGCACTTCTCCGGTCATGTGGAAGTCGGTGACTTGTTCGCTGCCGTTCTCGTTTAGAACGGAGCTTTTAAATGAACCGAGCCTGGTGATGAAAAGCGTATCAAGGGGGTCGCCGGCTCTGAACAGTATTTCGCCTTTAGGAACTCTTCTTTGGGAGACGATATGAGAGGAAAAAATTTCTGTTTCTGCGTCATTCAGATCGGCAGACAGGCAGAAGTGCCTGAGATAGCAGCCGGCACAGCCGGCGCGATTTGCCGATAAAGATTGCGTGAAATTAGAAGCCATTTTCTCTAAATACTGTTATAAGAGGCAAAAAAGCTTTGCGGCCTTTGATGATTTGAGATAATTTCGCCTGTTGCAAAAATAATAACAGAACCTAGAAAAATCAAAAATTTTTTAAAAGGAACCCTGATGGAAACACAAGGAAAACTGAACGTTGAGTTCCCGGATCTTGAACTGCTCCAGAGATTCGATGTTCCGGGCCCAAGATATACCTCTTATCCCACCGCGGATAGATTTACCAAAGAATTCGGCGCCGAGGACTTTAAAAAAGTGCTTAATGCCCGCGGTACCGGCGACAATACGGCTGATTTATCTTTGTACGTCCATATTCCTTTCTGCGCGAATGTCTGTTTCTTCTGCGGCTGCAATAAGGAAGTGACCAAAGACCATTGCCGCTCCAAAGAATATCTGGAAGTTTTGAGCAAGGAGTGCGAACTGGTTTCGGCTCAGATCGGCGGCAACAAAGAAGTCGTTCAGCTTCATTTCGGCGGCGGCTCTCCGACTTTCCTGAACAATGAAGAAATTTTCCAGGTGATGGACATTATTCGTTCTCACTTCACGCTGGCGCCGGATGCAGAAATTTCCATTGAAGTCGATCCTCGTTCGACCCCTGTCGACAAGGTTGAAGTTTTGGCCAAAGCCGGTTTCAACCGTATGAGTATCGGCGTTCAGGACTTCGATAACCGAGTTCAGATTGCAGTCAACCGTGTTCAGCCTTTCGAAATGACCAAAGCCGTCCTTGACGCCGCTCGTGCCAACGGCTTTAAGTCCATCAACATGGACTTGATCTACGGTCTTCCGTTCCAGTCCCGCAAGACCTTTGAAATGACTCTGGACAAAGTGATCGAACTTTCTCCGGATCGTATCGCGCTCTATCACTTTGCTCATCTGCCCGAGCACTTCAAACCGCAGAGGCGTATCAATGCCGAAGACCTTCCGAGCACACCGGAAAAAGTCGGCATCATGATGGACGCTATCAAACGTTTGAGCGCCAACGGCTATCACTTCATCGGTATGGATCACTTCGCCAAGGTTACCGACGAACTCGCCAAGGCTCAGGAAAACGGTACCCTGCAGAGAAACTTCCAGGGCTATTCCACTAAGCCGGAATGCGACATGGTTGCGCTCGGCGTTTCTTCCATCAGTAAGGTCAACGGCTGTTATGCCGCCAACCCGCGTGATCTGGAAAGCTACTATGCAGCGATCCGCAGCGGCAACTTGGCCACCAACCGCGGTTATCTCTTAAATGACGACGACCGCCTGCGTGCCAAAGTCATCATGGAACTGATGTGCCAGTTCAAAGTCGTTAAGGCCGACATCGAGAAGAAATTCGGCATTAACTTCAATGAATACTTTGACTTTGAACTGAACAATCTCAAGCACTTCGAGGCCGAAGGTCTGGTTCGTCTGGAGCCTGACTTTATCGAAGTCACTCCGAAGGGCAAACTGCTGGTGAGAGCCGTAGCGATGAACTTCGATCGTTATCTGCGTGAGGACGAAAGAGTTCGCCGTTACTCCCGTATCGTTTAATGTCGAATTACGACACAGTTTCTTTTAGAAATTGAAGACAAAAAGCGAGCCTGGACACTGATAAAAAGGTGCTCAGGCTTTCTTGTTTTACCGTGGAAATCCGCGGTCTAAAAAGGCGGATGCAGAGAGCCTTCTGCTAAAATACCGCGGTTACACATTGCTGTTTCGACAGCTTACTTTGAGAAAATATAAATGTTCACTGCATCAGAAATACGATCTACGTTTCTGAAGTTCATGGAGTCTAAAGGACACACTATCGTCGCTTCCAGCCCGGTAGTCCCCGGTGACGACCCCACATTGCTGTTTACCAACGCAGGTATGAACCAGTTCAAGGATGTTTACCTTGGCTTTGACAAGCGTCCCTACACACGTGCGACGACCAGTCAGAAATGTGTTCGTGCCGGCGGCAAGCACAATGACTTGGAAAACGTAGGCTATACCGCTCGCCATCACACATTCTTTGAAATGCTTGGCAACTTCAGCTTCGGAGATTACTTCAAGCGTGACGCCATCAAGAATGCCTGGGAGCTTCTTACCGAACACTTCAAACTCCCTCCTGAAAAACTCTGGGTGACCGTGTACGCCGAGGACGACGAGGCTTACAACATCTGGAATAAGGAAGTCGGTATCCCTGCCGATAGAATCGTTCGTATCGGCGACAACAAGGGCGCTCGTTTCGCTTCCGACAACTTCTGGATGATGGGCGACACTGGCCCCTGCGGTCCTTGCTCTGAAATTTTCTATGACCATGGTCCCTCCGTTGCCGGAGGCCCTCCCGGAAGCCCTGACGAAGACGGCGACCGCTACATGGAAATTTGGAACCTCGTGTTCATGCAGTTCAACCGTGATGAAAAAGGCGTGATGCACAAGCTGCCCCGTCCCAGCGTGGATACCGGCATGGGCTTGGAACGTATTTCCGCCGTTCTTCAGGGTGTTCATTCGAACTACGAAATCGACCTGTTCCAGAACCTCATGAAGGCCGTCATTGATGAAGTTAAGGCTGCCGGCGCAGAGGACGTTGATCCGAACAGTCCTTCCGTTAAGGTCATTGCCGACCACATTCGTGCCTGCACGTTCATCATTGCCGACGGTGTTGTTCCGGGCAATGAAGGCCGCAGCTACGTTCTGCGTCGTATTGCTCGCCGCGGTATGCGTCACGGCTTTAAGCTCGGCGCCCGCAAGCTTTTCTTCAGCAACTTGGTTAAAGCCGTTGCCAAAGAAATGGGCGACCAGTACCCTGAAATTCGTAATCCGCATATTCAGGAAGTTTTGCGTCAGGAAGAAGTTCGCTTTTCTCAGACCCTGTCCAAAGGCTTGGATATCCTTAATGAAGCTCTGGCTTCCGGAACCAAGATCCTGGGCGGTGACGTTGCATTCAAACTGCATGACACCTACGGCTTCCCTGTTGACCTGACTGCCGACGTCTGCCGCGAAAAGAATGTTTCCGTTGACTTTGAAGGCTTTGATGCCTTGATGGAAAAGCAGCGTGAACAGGCTCGCGCCAAGGGCAAATTCAAGATGGCTCAGGGCCTCGAATACGAAGGCAAACCGACTGAATTCTTAGGTTACGACACGCTGACGGTTCAGGCCTGCCGCGTCGAAGCCATCTATAAAGACGGCGAACCCGTGAAAGACGCCGAAGCCGGCGACGAAGTCGTTGTCGTTTTTGACCGCACTCCGTTCTATGCAGAAAGCGGCGGTCAGATGGGCGACAAAGGTACGTTCAAGAACAAGACAACGATCCTTAAGGTTGACGATACATTCAAGATCAAGGCGAATGTCTTCGGTCATATGTGCTATGTCGCCGAAGGCGAAGTCAAGGTGGGCGACCTCTTCAGCGCTCAGGTCGACGAAGAAAACCGCGAAGCAACTGCCCGCAACCACTCCGTGACGCACTTGATGCACAAAGCACTGAGAGAAGTGCTCGGTGCTCATGTTCAGCAGCGCGGCTCCATGGTTAACGGCGACAGAACCCGCTTCGACTTTGTCCACACCTCTCCGATGACTCGTGAACAGATCAACGAAGTCGAAGACATCGTGAACAAAGAAATTCTCCGTAATGCACCGACTCAGACCAGAGTCATGCCGATCGACGAAGCTAAGAAGACCAACGCGGTCATGCTCTTCGGAGAAAAATACGGTGAAAACGTTCGCGTTCTGAACATTGGCTCCAGCTGCGAACTCTGCGGCGGTACACACGTCCAGAGAACCGGTGACATCGGTATGTTCAAAATCATTTCCGAATCCGGTATTTCCGCCGGCGTGCGTCGTGTTGAGGCCGTGACGGGTATGGCCGCTCTTCACTACGCTCAGAACCAGGAAGAGATCATCCGAGAAGTGGCTGAAGAACTCAAAGCTCCGGCTCTCGAAGTTGTCTCCAAGGTTGTGGACACCGTCGAACATCTGAAACGCACGGAAAAAGACTTGAACGCTTTGAAGGTCAAGTTTGCCCAGGCCGGCGCCGCTCACGTGGCTTCTCAGGCTCAGGATGTCAATGGCGTCGCGGTTCTTGTAACCGAGATGAAAGGCATCGAAACCAAGGAACTTCGCAATTCCGTTGACGGTCTTAAAGATCAGCTCAAGAGCGGCGTGATCGTTCTGATCAAGTCTGAAGACGGTAAAGCCAGTGCTGCGGTCGGTGTGACGAAAGATCTCGTCGGCAAGATCAAAGCCGGCGATGTGATGAAGTTTGTTGCTGAGCAGCTCGGCGGTAAAGGCGGCGGACGTCCTGACTTT
>OBYC01000699.1_pt1 | contig 20717 bp, 39 predicted proteins | sample 1550651 | NCBI WGS metagenome assembly OBYC01 (sample SAMEA2580181, study PRJEB22360) | human gut metagenome | biome: human gut; feature: human-associated habitat; material: faeces | place: Denmark | collected 2008/2010
GTGTGAGAGGAAAAAGAAAACTGAAAAAATATGGTCGATCTGCTGATAATGAAGGGATTACAGATGTAGGAGCACTAGAGGTTATTAAGGGGTGGATGATATAAAGGGATAATTAAAGACAGAGGTAGCATTAAAGAATCAAACGATGTAATAAGTTTGTGTAAACCTCCAAACTGATGTAAGATAAAATTACTCAGTTTGGAGGTTATTTTTATGGCAAGAAGCAATGCCAGACTGGAAGTATCAGGCGCAGGAAAGACAGAGGATGGACTGGTACAATATAATGAGGAAGTCAACAAGCTGGGAGATGATCTGAGGGAACTGTATGAAACCATCCGTGTGAACGTGGATGAAGAAGAGCAGTGGAAAGTATTTGACTTTGTAGAAGATTTTTTTATGGAAGAACTGGAAATCGGAGATTATATCAATGATATTAACAGTTACCATTTACATATGTTTGACAAACATGATGTGACAACAAAGAAGTTGGATGTTATAGTAGAAAAAGCAGGGAAAGTGGATGCAGTCGTATTGGGAAAATATGGGGATGGTGGTCCGACGGCATATACAAGCGTTGCCAAAGATATGGATGCGCAATATTTCCAACTTGATAATTGGGATGAGCTTGCAGCTCGTTATTCTGATGATGAGATTTGGAAAATTAATGAAAAGTTTCTAGATATCCAGACAAGTTCTGGGAGAGAAATATACTTATCGCATAATCCGGAAGACTATTTAGGTAAAGGGCAATTTTATTCTAGAGAACTCCAATATCTGCTAGATAATGGTTATAAGTTTGTTGATGAAGGGGGAATTTGGCATGCGGTTAGATAGTAGTTTTTATAATAAATATGTTGAGCTGTTTGACTCATATATGTGTAAAATATTTGGTACAGATATCGAAAAAACAGAAGCAATATGCAGTTTTGAAAACAGAGGTTTTTTTAGATTAGAATACAAGTATTATCCTCATAATTATAGAATTGTGATAGAAAATGATATAACACTATTTGATATATCAATTTTTGATGATGAACAAGCATCTAATTCTTTGCAGCGAATTTGTAAATTTAAAAATCATCTGAGTACAGAATGTATTGAAGAAGCAATTAATTTGCTAAAGTCTGTTTTGTTAAAAAATGAATTTAATTTTTATTTTCATAAAGATGGCAAGTTATACAAGAAGAATGCTGAAGGTATAAAAAGGGTCAAAGACATAAAGGAGTTATTGAATGAACGAGAAAAGCGTTGTAAGTAAATATTTGGAATATAGAGAAAATGTACTGAAGTATACAAATATTGATATGAATTTGGAATTAGAAAATGATGAGCAAGTTTTAAAGAGTATGCAATTAGTGGATGATTATTCATATTATGAAAGTTCCAATGTCAGAGCCTATTTGAAAACTGGTACACCGAATAATAAATAACTGACACCTTGACTTGGCTGATTTTTCATCTGCTGCGTTGTCGTCAATCGACGTAGCCACCGCTACGCCTCATTCCTCCGCCTTGCATATGAAGTAATCATCCGGCGTCAATGTATCAGAAACTTATTATTCGATGTACCAGAAGAGGGGGATATTTTCAAGAACTAACAAATAAATCTCGGGAAGAGAGATTTTTAAATATGTTAATGGAAAATGTGTTTATTACGATTTCCAAAAAGATGAGGGACCAGCTGTCATGAGCCAGATGAATTGTATGTTTCACCTAGTCAATTTTGGAATGAATATAATAAACCATGGCTAGATAATGCCATTGAAAGAAATGATATATTTAAAATAGCTACAGAACCTACGTGGGATAATTTGACCCGTGTAAATATGTTTATAGGAAAAACAGAACTTACTGGTTTTGGTAGAGAGTATACATATTTGAAGAAGTATGGATATTATTTTGATACTGTTACTAAAACAATGGTTAAGTAGGGAAAAAAACATGGATAATTTATGGACAAATATTAATGATAATATACCAATGTATATGAACAAAATATGTAAGGAATATAATTTGGTGTGTGTAAAAATATCTCCGTTAAAAACAGCTATGATTGGAGATGAATTTGCAATTATGATTGCAATAGACAGATTTGATATAGAAATATATTATTTGTATAAAAAGGATCCAGATATGGGAAAATATCCCTGCGGAAGTTTTTTTGCACAAGCATATGATAGTCAAGATAGAGAAGATTTATTGAGTGGAGAAGGGGCAGATATATATATATCAAAAATTGTCTGCTGATGAAAAGGAGGTATTTGATGATGGCTGGGTTTTGGATACAAAATCATTGCCATAGAAAGAAGAAAATATGAATAAATATGAAATATTAGAAGGAAAGTTGACTGCTATAAATGCATATATTGATACTATGTGCTTAGAAAGTAATGCTACAATGGAATATTTGAAACAGTATAAGGAATATGTAAATGAATTAATTATTGCTATTCAAAATAGAACAATAAGAAATTCAAATGGTGCTGTGATGGGACTTCTTAGAGGTGTTTCAGATTATGATGAACTTTGTGCCGATGATACTTTTTGGCAATTAGTAACAGATGCAGATAATTATTATTGTAATGAGTGTCAATCATTTTAATTATGTTTCCACATAAGGACAACCACTACAAAAATTTTCAGTCTTTAAATTAATCGTAATAGCTGTCGTCGAAGGGGATGTATCCATGGGGATTAATTTAAAGATAAGCAGATGTAACAGTCGGCTTTGGGAAGTGTATTCATTTTTCGGGGTAGGAGCATCGGCTTGGATAATTATAAGTGGGATGCTGGAACTATGACAATGAAACCACGATATTAAAGGAGACCAACAATGAATGCAGATGAATTATATGATTTAGTGGAAGGTTTTTTTGGATATAAAGCAAAGATGAGGTATATTAATTCCGCAACAAAAGAAGTCGCATGTATATTATATGATTCCTTTTGGCTAAAATGTGATTTGGATGACCAGTATGGAAGATTTGGAGCGGGCTTGGAAATAGGAAAGGAAGGTATAATAACAGAATTTTTAGGAAAAAGATGTTCGTTAAATAGTGATGTTGAGTCTATAAAAAAGAGTTTACAAATTATTGATGAGTATTGCCGGCTTCGTTTGCCAGATAAGTTTTTAGATGTATATTATAAAGCTTATGTGTTGAATCAATATGAAGATTGCGATATATAGAAAATTTTAACTTTAATTATGGTTACACTTTCGGACTCCCAAAAACCTACAACTCCTTCATGTCTATTAATTAATCATTCATTGGTTTTCTTGCACTGATCATCCGGTGCAGGATATATACAGCCTTAAAGGAGAATTAAGTGTGGATAAAAACGAATTAATTTCTAGTATGTTATCATTTAAAGATAACATAGGCATGTGGAAAATAGTATTAAATCAAATTACAGATGCAGATTTTGTTATAGGATATGGTTTTGATAATAATGAAAAATTATGGAAGGTTTATCAAAATAATGAAAGAGGAATGAAGGCAGAATGGACGTTTGAGAATGAGGAAGAGGCATTAGAGAAATTATATAAAAAAGTAAAATTTCAGTACAAAATAATAAATTAAATAACTAGGCAAATTATAGACTTAAAGGTGGAGTTGAAGCATTACCAGAAGGTCTGCAAATTAAGTAGAATGGAGATAAGAATCATGGTAAAAGAAAATAAAGTATCTTTATGGTTGGGATTTTATGAAAATGCTGATGATTTTAAGAATTACATAAAGGTATCGTATGACGAGGATGGCAATTATATTCCTTCAAACTTTCAAGAAAGCTATGCAATTAAAAGCTATGATTTAGATGCAATAGAAAGTGATTGGATTTCAGAAAGATGTTCAGATGTGGAGTCGCTTTTAGTGGGATTCTCAGGAGATTATGAAATCATACCTCAATTTCAAAAAATGCTGGAGCATAAAAATATTCAAAATTATAATAGCATTGTTCTTTTATATAATTTTGAGTATACAGGTGTTGATTATGTTGATGAGAAATTGGAGTATATCGGATGCGCAGATGTTACATTATAATACATGAAGATATATAACAAATTTGTAATATTTCCCGGGAGTGTTCCAAAGTTTGTGTAAACCTCAAAACTGATGTAAGATAAAATTAATCAGTTTTGAGGTTATTTTTATAGCAAGAAGAAAAGACAGCCCACAAAAAGCAGCAATGAGACAAATGATGAATGATGCGTAACTATCTGAAAATAATGATATCAGCATCAAAGACGGGCATGGAGTAGTGAAGACTTTGACAGTAGTATGTTAGAAATAATAAGTAAATTATTTGGAAAGTAGGTGAAGTAATGGAAAGGATAACACAAATTATAAATGATTGGGATCCTATTGGATTTTTCCCAATGGCTCCTAAAGATGAATATATTAATGAAATAAAAAAGATAAATGAATTTGTTAGCTCTAATTGCAATTTACAAGCTTGTACATTGGCGCAAGAAATAAATAAAATATTTGTAGAAACATTTGGAACGGATGTTTATGATGAAAATTTGGAACAATGTACAATAGTTGCAAAAAAAATATTAAGGGTGGAGATGTAAATTATCTTAAATTCTTAATGAAACAAAAGTGTGGAAATTCCAATGATAATTCTAAGCACACATGTTACGATGACACCAAACAGGGGCATGAAAAATTTTTATAATACCAAAGTAGACGGGGTAAAAGTGTTCAGGTATTCGGATGAGACAGCCGAAGCAGTTGCATCCGGAGAAAAGCTGTTAAAGGAAAGCGGGACAATATACGAATCATTTGCCGATATGATGTCACCGGAGGATGCAAAAAGATATTTAGATTTTCTGGAGAATGGAAGCAGAGAAGGATTGACAGGTGCCGAACTGGCAGGAGTGGAAAAGGCAGATGCATTGTTGGTATCCCGAAAAGTTGAATATGAGGGTGTATGGGATTTAAGGAATGCGGGAGATGTGCTTGAGAGTGGCTTAAACTCTAATCTATTAGACGAATTAGCTAATAGTGGAGTAAAGTATAATCCAGAGGATATCGTTGCAATAACAAAGACTGCGGATGGGAAATTAGTGTGGTTAGAAAATGGAACAGATACTGTGGGATTAAATCACATTATTACTGAGCATGCTGACGATTTTCTAAATAAAGGAATAATGCAAGAGCAAATTCCTGATTATGTAATGAATGCACTAGAAAATGGAAAAATCGTTGGATATCAGGGAAGAGGTACTGAAAGACCTATATATGAATTTACATATAACGGAGAAATTCATAAAGTTGCTATTACAGTAGGTAATAATGAATTTATAGTTGGTGCTAATCCAAAGTAGAGAGGAATGTGTATGAAAGTAATAAAAATCAAATTTGAATATGGATGCTTCCCTGTGTGGATTTATGGTGAAAATAATGAATTGATAGAGAATGATTTGCCACCATATTTAATAGGAGATAGTGATATAGACCCTAAATTTTTAAATATTCAAAAAATATATGATAGCTTGTATTTGGATGATGGAAAAGAATTCAAATATATTGGATTTAAAGAGGCTGAAAAGAGAGAAAATTTTTTCAGAGAATTGCTTTTGGTAATCAATCTTCTAAAGAATAAACTGAATGATGAGTATATCATTGAGGATAATATGGATTTTTTAAGGAAAACTATTAATTAAATTTATTATGGTTATACTTTCGGACTCTCAACAACCTACAACTCTTGCACGTCTATTAATTAACCATCATGGCTGTTGCGAAGCAATTAAGAATCCATGATGTTAATTAATAGACGCTAGCGAAATTTTGCCGAGTTGGGTATACGAACGAACATTACAAAATCAAAATAGAATATTTAGTTCCAATATGCTGATGTAACGCACTCTTAGTAACAGATTGTTGCGAAAGGGTGCGTTTTTCTGTGGAAGTTTACTGTAAATGGTAAGGATTTTTATAAAATTCAGTCTTACAAGCGGTATTTCAGACATAAAAATTGGTCTAAAAAGCGGTGGTAAAAACATCTAAAAATACAAAACACGTCTATAAAATTAATTTCGCCACCGCAGTAAACATATGCAGGGCATATCTCAAACACGGCGGTAACGAAACAGAGACCATGCTTCTCATACAAAAGTATCTGACAGGGAGTATCCCAAAGTTTGTGTAAACCTTCAAACTGATGTAAGATAAAATTACTCAGTTTGGAGGTTATTTTTATGGCAAGAAGCAATGCCAGACTGGAAGTATCAGGCGCAGGAAAGACAGAGGATGGACTGGTACAATATAATGAGGAAGTCAACAAGCTGGGAGATGATCTGAGGGAACTGTATGAAACCATCCGTGTGAACGTGGATGAAGAAGAGCAGTGGAAAGTATTTGACTTTGTAGAAGATTTTTTTATGGAAGAACTGGAAATCGGAGATTATATCAATGATATTAACAGTTACCATTTACATATGTTTGACAAACATGATGTGACAACAAAGAAGTTGGATGTTATAGTAGAAAAAGCAGGGAAAGTGGATGCAAACTATGCGGCACAGATAGAAGGATACTGCAGCCTGCTTGGAGAATACGGGAAAAAATTTGAGACTGTATGTGCCATGCTTGCGCTTGATCTTATCGGGGTAAAAGTGTTCAGGTATTCGGATGAGACAGCCGAAGCAGTGGCATCCGGAGAAAAACTGTTAAAGGAAAGCGGGACAATATACGAATCATTTGCCGATATGATGTCACCGGAGGATGCAAAAAGATATTTAGATTTTCTGGAGAATGGTAAAAAGACTATTCGATGGTATGATTCTGAGGGTAAAGCATATAGAGATGTTGATATGAGTGACCATGGAAATTCCAAAGAACATCCAGAAGTCCCACATGAACATACATGGGAATATAACAATGGAAAACCAAAAAGAAATTAAGGAGAAGAGATGAAAGGTTGTATAATAAAAAATGATGAGATTTCTATAAAAGATATTTGCAATATTATTGGAGATGTGGACAACTATAATTGGCTTATTACAAATATTGAATGTTATCCAAGTGACGAAGAGATAGTAAAAATTTTGGATAATGAATACTGTTGGATTGAAGGAAGAAGCTTGTTAGATTTACTAGCTAAAGAGGAGTTCCAATGGATATGGGGGGTCTTCTCTGCTTTCCCTAAAGAAATAAGACTTGAAGAAGTATTAAAATATGATTATCCGTATGCTGATGGATATAAAGGATTTTGGGAAAATCCAATAGCATTGCAACATCCATTAGCAGTTTCAGAAATTGTGGTTTGGGATGGTTCATTAATATTAGTAATATCGAAAAAGAGTGAAGTTGTTAATGCTCTTATCGAAAACAATATATTTGCACAGGATTTAGAAAAATATAATATGGAATAATTTTAATTATGGTTATACTTTCAGACATCTAATAGCATCACTACAACCCATGCATATCTATTAATTAATCATCATGGTTGCCCAAAAGCAATTAAGTATCCATGGTGTTATAAATGACACTAAAACTTTGTTGAGTTAGGCATACTAACTATCTGAAAAATAATGATATCAGCATCAAAGAAACCGATAACAGTAGAAACGGTCATTCCAGAAAAAACATGCACACCAGTTATGGAGATATGGATGTAGCTATCCCAAAAGATCACAATGGTAACTATGAGCCTTAATTTCATATGCATGAATTATACGATATTAATATTTCTGACAGTAATGTTGAAAGTGCATTAGGATATAATCAATCGAATGCAGATGATTTAATGAGACAAATATATGAGAAATTACCGAGTAGTGAGGCTGTAGTAGGAAAAATGGATTAGTATGGTTAGAGGCGCAGGAAAGACAGAGGATGGACTGGTACGATATAATGAGAAAGTCAACAAGCTGGGAGATGATCTGAGGGAACTGTATGAAACCATCCGTGTGAACGTGGATGAAGAAGAGCAGTGGAAAGTATTTGAAGTTGTTGAACCAATCAATGTGAAGGCTGGTGAAATAGCACCATGGTTTGATGAATCAGGTGGAGGGATACAATATTTATTACCTAATACGGTAGATGAATTACTGGATGCAGGCATATTAAGGAGGATTAAGTAATGACAATAATAGAATTAGAACGTGAACTACTACAACTGGGAATATCGGATGATTTGTATTCTATAATGACGGGTGGATTACCTAATGAAAAACTATGTATCGTAAAAGAGGATAAATGGCAGGTTTATTATAGTGAACGAGGAAATAAGAGTGGATTAAAAATATTTGAAACAGAAACTGAAGCTTGTGAATATTTTTTAGGTGAAATAAAAAGATATGCAACTAAATAGTTTTAATTAGGGATATACTTTCGGACATTCAACAACCTACAACTCCTACACGTCTATTAATTAACCATCATGGTTGTTGCGAAGCAATTAAGAATTCATGGTATTGATGCTTCAGCACCTGCGGGCAGTAATGCCGCAAATGGATGGGTTGTTCGTGTTCAACAGGGGAAAAAATATTTGTCCCCTATTTCAATGGAATTTCAACCGCCTGGTATTACTAAGATTGATAGTCCATATTATAGTGAAGAAATATCAGATTATATTATTTCGATTTTGGCTTTTACAGGAAAGCGAAAATATATAAATATAATAAAAAGTATTGGAGAAAAATATGGGGATTTAGATATTAGTGAAGCAATTGGAGAGTTAGAGAGTAGATGTAAGAGTTCGGAATGATTTTATGCACATCATCTAATTAATGCATCATGGCTGTCTGGCAAGGAAAGGAACAAAACAGTTAGCAGGATATCTTGAAGAAATTGAAACAGTTTTTGGAAAAGGTTACTCCTCTCGGTTTTAGACACATATTAAAAGGGGATTTTATGGATAACATAGAATTTAAAAAGATAGTACAAGAAATTACCAGTAAATATGAAGTTATGTATTGTAAGAAAAATTATTATTGTAATATCAGATAAACATCATTTGCAGGCATGATGTCACCAGATGATGCAGCAAAGTATCTGGATTTTCTGGCGAATGGAAGCAGAGAAGGATTGACAAGTGCCGAGCTGGCAGGAGTGGAAAAGGCAGATGGAACATGGCATCATCATGAAGATGGAGTGACATTGCAAGAGGTAGAAACGATATTGCACGATAGATTTAGACATAGGGGTGGAATATCAAACTTAAAAAAGAAATAGGAGAAAGAATATGTTTAAAAAATTTGATGGAATAATTGTTGATGAGGTAATATGCTATGAAGAAACTGTAAAAATGAAATTACCTAAAGACTATAAAGAATTTTTATTGGATACGAATGGAGGTCAGTTTATTGATGAAATTCATATGTTTTGGGTCGATGAATTAAAGGAAAATATAGGAATAGATGTTTTGTTTGGTTTTAATCAGGTAAGAAGTTTATGCTTAAATAGTTGGTACAATGAATATGGAGAGGAATTGCCAGAAGAAACAATTATTATTGGAAATTCAATAAATGCTGGATTGATTCTTTTGATATGGCAAGATGATTGGAAAGGAGTTTTCTTATGGGATCATTGTTTGGAATTAGAACAATCTACAGAGGAAGATTGTTTATATAGAATTAGTGATAACTTCGATTTATTTTTTAATTCATTACAGATTTCAGCATAGAAATTTTGACTATAGTTTTGCGTTAAGATTTATGTTGATTGTGATTTAGTACAAGAATATTTAAAATTGAATATTGTTTTTTCAAAGACTTAAAACGCATTGTTTTAATGGCTCTTGTTGCTGTGAAGACAATGCGTTTTTTCTATGATAATTTTCAGAATCTTTTTCAGACTGCTGATATCGGTCTGCTTCTTGCGAATATTGTGCCCGAAGACTGCCTTTTTGTCATCATAATGAGAAAGTCAACAAGCTGGGAGATGATCTGAGGGAACTGTATGAAACCATCCGTGTGAACGTGGATGAAGAAGAGCAGTGGAAAGTATTTGACTTTGTAGAAGATTTTTTTATGGAAGAACTGGAAATCGGAGATTATATCAATGATATTAACAGTTACCATTTACATATGTTTGACAAACATGATGTGACAACAAAGAAGTTTGATGCTATAGTAGAAAAAGCAGGGAAAGTGGATGCAAACTATGCGGCACAGATAGAAGGATACTGCAGCCTGCTTGGAGAATACGGGAAAAAATTTGAGACTGTATGTGCCATGCTTGCGCTTGATCTTATCGGGGTAAAAGTGTTCAGGTATTCGGATGAGACAGCCGAAGCAGTGGCATCCGGAGAAAAGCTGTTAAAGGAAAGCGGGACAATATACGAATCATTTGCCGATATGATGTCACCGGAGGATGCAAAAAGATATTTGGATTTTCTGGAGAATGGAAGCAGAGAAGGATTGACAAGTGCCGAGCTGGCAGATGCATTGCTAGTATCCCAGAAAGTTGGATATGAGGATGTATGGGATTTAAGGAATGCGGGTGATTTAATGAAAAAAGAAACACTGGAAAAGTTAAAAGAATTTAATATCTCAGATTGTCAAGAATGCTTGTTAGGCGAAAAGTATGTGAACTTTGAAGAGTATTTGAATCATACGGTATGTGGAGAAGGAATGGTTGGAGAAAACAACTATCTCTTGCTTTGGGAGAAAAATGAGATTGAAGAATTGAATGATGACTATGAAACACAAGCATTTTTGAACAATATAATACTCATTGGTTCCGATGGTGGAGATATGGCATATGGCATAGATATAAGCGGTAAATATATCGAAGTTCCTTTTATTGGAATGGACGATGAGGAAGTAAAAGTCATTGCAGAAGATTTTGATGGTTTTATAGATTATGTATGGAACAGAAAATAATATATAAGCAAGATATATAAAACAGAAGTTAGAAAATGATATAAACTAAAATGTAACAATTTCGTAACATTCCCCTTGTCGATCTAAAATCTACATGTTACAATGGCATTCATTAGGGGGTATAAGGGGGAAAAAGATTTCATAACTAAATTAAAACACAGTATCAGCGGTATTCCAAGACCTAAAAAGTTTCGAAATACCGCTGATTTTTTGCCCGTTTTTATAAGTCGGGTAACTGCAACAGTAAGGAAAAACAGCATTGCATACTCATTCGGAAAGCAACAACTGTATAAGCAGCTTCCTATGCGTGGATAGCATCTATCAACTGCATTATGACATTTCGCTGTTCATCAGATAAACCAAGTTTTTCATATTCTGCATTCGGTTCATTTTCAAGCATTGTGGCTTTGAGGTAATTAGTATCCTGTTTTACATTCTGGCAAGAGCAGTGGAAAGTATTTGACTTTGTAGAAGATTTTTTTTGGAAGAACTGGAAATTGGAGATTATATCAATGATATTAACAGTTACCATTTACATATGTTTGATAAACATGATGTGACAACAAAGAAGTTGGATGTTATAGTAGAAAAAGCAGGGAAAGTGGATGCAAACTATGCGGCACAGATAGAAGGATACTGCAGCCTGCTTGGAGAATACGGGAAAAAATTTGAGACTGTATGTGCCATGCTTGCGCTTGATCTTATCGGGGTAATACCGGTGATCGGTGCATTAAAATACTCGGACGAAATAGGAACACTGTTCAAAAATGCAGATAAAGTCAGTGTGGTGGCGAGAAGTACAGATGGTGCCGGTGTGCTGACAAAGCATGCAGATGAGACAGGAGCATGGCTGCACGGGGTAAAAGGCAGATGCATTGCTGGTATCCCGGAAGGTTGAATATGAGGATGTATGGGATTTAAGGAATGTGGGTGATTTGCTGGAGAGTGGTAGTAAGGGTGGTACATTAGCTAAAGGATTAATTGGACATGACTTTGAGGATTATTTATCCAAGATTATTGGAGGAGAATCCTAACAAACTGACCAAGTTTAAGTCTGATATGGGTGACAGATTGAGAATAGCCACTGAAAATAGTGCAACATATGAAATATTTTCAAATACACCAATACCAGAATCAATAAAACAATGGCTTACCAAAAAAGGAATAACATTTACAGAATTATTAGATTAAAGGAGCATGTGAATGGAAGCATTAATGACATTAGATTGTAGCAATTATTCAGAAAACATAGTAGAGGTTTTAAAGATATTCCAACAAATAGGATGGTATATTTATAATCCACAAGGGAAGGTCGAATATCTGCCAATTGATGATGACGATGAGTATGATTGGCAATGTGACGAGAAAACTGAAAGTGAATTATATGATATTATTTCTAAAAAGACTGCTAGCAAAGAACAGATAGGTATAAATTTATTTTATTGCAATGGTGCTGAAGGGATTTCTTTAATGGCATGTGATACCAGTCAAATTATATTGAGCATAACAATAAATCGTAAGACTGTTAAGGGAAAGTATACAGATATGGCTTGGTATTTGCAGAACATTATATACAAGTTCTTGGATATTGATGTGAGGCTATTATCCTATAAAATCGAAGAGTATGAAGATTAATCTGGGAAATTCTCACAACATAATAAAAAGATTCCTTTTATAACTGAATAAAACACAGTATCAGCGGTATTCCAAGACCTTAAAAACGTCATGAAACACCGCTGATTTTTTTGTTATTATAAATCTGTCAACTGCATCAGTAAGGAAAACAGTATTGCATACTCATCCGAAAAACGACAACTGTATAAGCAGCTTCATGACAACAAAGAAGTTTGATGCTATAGTAGAAATAGCAGGGAAAGTGGATGCAAACTACGCAGCACAGATAGAAGGATACTGCAGCCTGCTTGGAGAATACGGGAAAAAATTTGAGACTGTATGTGCCATGCTTGCGCTTGATCTTATCGGGGTAAAAGTGTTCAGGTATTCGGATGAGACAGCCGAAGCAGTGGCATCCGGAGAAAAGCTGTTAAAGGAAAGCGGGACAATATATGAATCATTTGCCGATATGATGTCACCGGAGGATGCAAAAAGATATTTGGATTTTCTGGAGAATGGAAGCAGAGAAGGATTGACAAGTGCCGAGCTGGCAGATGCATTGCTGGTATCCCAGAAAGTTGAATATGAGGATGTATGGGATTTAAGGAATGCAGGTGATGTGCTGGAGAGTGGTAAATATTCTGTTTTTGGAGAAATGTCAGAAGTAGATAGTGTGAGGTATAGGGATTGGAATTATGAAAAAATACATGAAATTTCTATACATAATCCCAACGCTGATAGTATGACATTGGGTAAATATTTTGATGGAACGATTGAATCGGGTTCATATATTGCAAGAGCTGAACTGACTGGTGATACATATTTTAGCTTAGGTACTCAGTGGAATGATATAACACAAGCATATGGATTATCAGATAAGGAAATGTTTAATTTATTTAACACCAGAGCTTTAGATGACGCAGTTATGCAAGGGAAAAAATGGGAGACAAAGTGGATAAATTTTGTATTTTTAATGTAAATGATGATGTTAATCATAGAGCATTCAGTATAGATTTTGAAGCATATAATTACTTTGTTATAAGATTAAACTATGACAAGGGGAGATTTGGATGCAATATTATATTTGGTGAAAAATTGATTGCATTGAATAATTCGCAAGAATGGTGGGATGAAGCAGATTTTGATGTTTTTTTTATGGAATTACAAAAAGAGTTAGAATTGCGTATTCCAGATAAATATTTACAAGCACATGGCTGGTTATAATCTTAATTATGTCTCTGTATAAAGACACCCATTGCCTAAAAATAAACCACGGTCTTTAAGTAATTGAAGAAGTTGATGTAATTTGTAAAACTTAATTTGAAGACATTAGGGTGAATTTTGCTATCTGGGGGCATATAAGAATATCTGAAATAGAAACGGAATATTGTTTTAACAAAGACTTAGAACGCATTGTTTTCATGGCACTTTGTGTTGCGGAGACAATGCATTTTCTTTATCCAATGACAATTTCATAAGGTGGTATTACAGACACAAAAATTGGTCTAAAAACGGTAAGCTTATTGAAGATTTTTGACTATAGAAATAGTTGCAAGAGGAGCATATCCTAAAATTCCAAGTGATGTACCACTAGAGATTAGTATAGTTGGTCCGCAGGAGGCATGGGGAACATTGGGAGGGGATGCACAATATGCGATTAAAGAGGTATTACTAGATGATGATTGGTTTGCAGATATACATGATTTAAAATAGTAGAAAGGAAAACATTATAATGAAACAATTAGATAACAGATCGATAGAGACAAATGGTGAAATAATTAAATTTGATATTGCTATTAGGCAAATAGTAGAATATAAAGATTTTTTTGTTATATTACTACGGGAAAAAAGGGAAGTACCTAATAATATAATAGCATATGATTATTATGGAAAAGAAATATGGAAAATAAACGATATAGTTCAGGCAAAAATCCCAAGGGGATATGATGAAATAGAAAAAAAATTAGATAGTATTTTAATTGCGCATTATGAACTTGGAATTATTTTTGAAATAGATGTATATAAAAGACAAATAATTCAAAAAAAATATTTAAGATAAGCAGAGTGATTAGAGACACATAAATGCGAAGGAATCTGGTTGAACTGTGAAGGATATGCAGTAGGAACCTATGCAGGAAACTATTCCCGGTGTAAATGTCATTACAGCAGTTAAGATTCTTGCAATCCAGATGGTGCAGCTATCCTCAAAAGGCACACCAAGAAATCCAGTAGTGCGAGCCTGCTACGAGAAGCGTAAGGCAGAGGGAAAAACCAGCCAGCAGGCACTGATTTGTATTTCCAGACGATTAATCAGTATCATTTATGAAATGTTAAAAAACGGTACGGAGTATCGCATGCCGGTAGTGGAAAATGCTGGCGAAAATGTGTAGTGAAAATGGCAAATATATGGTAGAATTTCAAGCAGATGCAAGAGTCGGCTTTGGGAAGTGTATTCATTTTTCGGGGTAGGAACACGATTGAGAACTGGAGAAGTTAATCCTCTGTTTGGATTTGAAAATGTTATTGAAGCAGGACTGGTTGGAGCAGGCAGTAATGTGTATAGCAGCATAAGAGAAACAATGGAAGAAAAGAAAGGCAAATGTCAATATAAATAGCTTTAGGAAGGAAAGGATATGGACAATAAAACAAATAGAGGAAAACTGGTCAGAAAATACATAGGAGAGGAAATAGAAAAATTTAAGTTTGAATATAAGGGATATCAAAATGACAGTTGGAAATATGAACGTAAATTCAAAGGAGTAATTCAGACAATCTCTATCTATCCATATCGTTTTGACCAGAGGATGATAACCTTTGAACTGTATACAGATGTGAAAAACTCAGCGTATGCCAGTGAAATGGGAACCAACGTTATACAGGCTGGCATGATAGAGGACATAACTACTAACAGTGAGATGCGGGGATATTGGAAATACGATACAGAGGACGAGCTGATTGAAGTTCTGAATGATATGAAGGACGTCCTCATGAAAAAGGGTATGAGAATATTAGTTCAATTAAGCAAGGGAGAGGAAGAAACTGATACAGCAGAAATGTATCATGAATTATATTTTAATCATGACGAATTATGCGAAAAATTCATAAAAAAAACAGGAATCAAAGCGACAGGTTTTGATGAAAAAAATATAAATAACTGGTTTGAAGTAATTGAAGAAAGAGTAGCAGTTTTGAAAAAGCAAAGTTATGAACAGTCAAAATGGGAACTTGTGGAGATGGCAGCTTTTTTGGGAAATCAGTTGGTAAAATATTTGGATGGAGAATGGTATCATTTTGTATCAAAGGATCATGAGAGCTGCTCGATTACAAATTGTAATACAGCATATAGCTGTACAAATTGTCTTAAGGTTTTGGTTGGTGGTTATACGAAAAATGGTATGGATTGGGTAAAAGAAATTTTTTTGGAAAGATGTAAAAAGAAAATTGTAAAGAACAGTTACAATATTTCAAAAATGTGATTGCAATATAATATTGGTAATCTTAAGGATGCCGTGGATATTGATGGACATGTAAATCAATTTATATGTGCATTTACATAAGAATCTGGAGGAGAAAAACATGTTAGCATTTCTTGTAACGTTAATAAAAGTAATAGCTCCGTGGGTGGCAGCAGCGGTAGTGATTCATTATCTGAATGTGTATAATGAGAAAAAATATCCGGAGTTTTATGTTTCGGATGACAAAAAGACTCCACAAAGTTTATTTGAGAATTTGGAAATAGGGTATCCGTTTGAACTGGCTTTCATAATGTATATTTCATTGATTTTCTCTTTGGGGATTATCATAGGGGCATATGTCGACGGACAACTGGATTGGTTTGTTGGCATATTAGGTGGTGCATATATGTTGTTGTCACTCTGTTCGGTGTTAGGCACGCACGTCTGGAAAATCTGGGTGAAGGGCGACAAAATCATCTATCGCAGTTACATAGGCATAAAACATTATTATACATTTGCAGACATTACCAGAGTATCAGAACGATTAGACGGCGGATATGAATTTTATTCCGGGAAGAAAAAGCTTTTCAGGATTGATAATAATCTGCCAGAGGGTTCAACATTAGCAATAAAATTGCAAGTTAAACAAGTACCATGCGACAAAGCGGGAATGACTATTGATAAATTTACATTAAAAACAAGGGGCGTTTATAAAGCTGTTTCCGCAATGTCGGTAGGCTTTTTCTGCTGGATGGTATGGGTGATGATCGAGCAGAATGAGACAAATATAATATTCTTCCGTCCGATGCTTGTATTAGCTGTCATTTCCTTGATTATTTTCATAGACCTTATAACTGACAGATTTTCAGTAAATGGAACAAGAGTGACACGCAGACGCGGACTGATCGTGAAAAAATTTGACATCAGTGAAATTGAGAGTACGAGATTGAAAAAAGGATTGTTCGGTGAAAAAATTGAGTTCTATGTGAAAGGAAAGTGTATCGCAAAAGTCTCGACGAACAACCAGCCATATGATTTATTGGACAAGCGCATCAGAAAGGAACATATTTTGCGTAAAAGATAAAACATATAATCAGAATTGTTGATTAATTATTCCAAAACATACAAATGGTGGTAATAAAGCTTACAAATAGCTTGAAAAAGAGCGAGAAGTACAGATGATGCCGGTGTGCTGGCAAAGCATGCAGATGAGGCAGGAGCATGGCTGCACGGGGTAAAGGTGTTCAGGTATTCGGATGAGACAGCCGAAGCAGTGGCATCCGGAGAAAAGCTGTTAAAGGAAAGCGGGACAATATATGAATCATTTGCCGATATGATGTCACCGGAGGATGCAAAAAGATATTTGGATTTTCTGGAGAATGGAAGCAGAGAAGGATTGACAAGTGCCGAGCTGGCAGGAGTAGAAAAGGCAGATGCATTGCTGGTATCCCAGAAAGTTGGATATGAGGATGTATGGGATTTGAGGAATGCAGGTGATTTGCTTGAGACCAGAGTGGTAGTACAACTACTTATAAGATTCTTAATACATCTTCAGCAGAAGATGTAAATAAGATATTTAAAGACACAATGGGATATGAGCCGCCCTACAAACCAGGGACAAGTGTAACAGAAATTCAATTAACAGAAAATGCAACATATGTGCGTGTTTACGATAAAGTTAATTCAAGGATGCAAGGCGGTTGGGTTATGAAAGCAGAGGATATTGGTGGATTAACGCCACAGGAAATACAGAATAAATTTGCCTTGCCAAATATACCTAAATATATATGTGATGTTAATTTGGAAGCAGGAACACGATTGAGAGCTGGAGAAGTTAATCCTCTGTTTGGATTTGATGGTGGTGCAATTGGTACAGCGGTCGGAGAATCTTTAGAAAAAGTTGACGGAGGGAAAAAAAGATCGCTTTTGGAGATTGTAGGTGATTCGCTCGTATTAGGAGGAGTATCTAAAGGACTAAATTTTGTTGCACATACCGCAATTACTTTTGATGCTTATTATTGGATGGGAACAGTTTTGAATAAGGAGTATTTATGATAAATAATGTTAAAACACGATTGAAAGATTTAGAGAAAAATGGATATCCATTAAAGAGAGAACAGTATATTGAAAAGAATCCTGCCAGAGAAAAAAGTTTGATAAAGAAATATGAGACATTGAAAAAAATATGGATTGCATGTTTTGCAGTCATCATATTGGGGGCAGTAGAAAATTTTTCTAATGATCCGGTTCGAATTTCAATAATGCTTTGTATCTGGTGGATCAGTGTTGCGTATGCAATAGGAGTGATGGGAATCCAAATTTCGGAAAATACATTTATTCGAAAAAATGGGGTAAAAATACAGGCACATATTATTGCGGTTACGCCAGATGAAAAAAAGAAGAATATTGTATGGTATGCATTTTATACAGAAGGTGAATATCATGTTTGTCCCGGAATATTTGCAATTCACTGTTCCAAAAAGCAGGCGGAAAAAATGAAGGACACAAGTCATGACATCTGGTATGCAAAAGATCAGTGGGATGTAGTTTCAGACAGGAATAATTTGCAGGCAATCAGAAGCTTTCGGGAAAATATAATTGCCTGCTTGGTCATGATATTGTTAGGCGTGGTATCAGAGTGGGTATTAGTTTGGCTATAAGATTAGGAGCGGAAAAGGAGTGAAGGAGAAGTTTATTCGTAAGAGAAAATCAAAAGGCAGCAAAATTGTTTGAAGAGATATTGGTGCCTTTTACAGAAAGGTGGATTATAAATATGACTGACCAAAAAATAAAAAATCTAGAAATGATACAACCTTAGTTTTATCCAGATAACAGCATTTTTGTGGATTTTATCCGTGTGTTATCAGCATTTAATCCCTGATTTTTTGGGGTTATCCACCGTCATTTTGACAGTATGCCAAAATCTTACGATTCGCTTTTTACCCCATTTTCCGTTAAAAGAGAAGTATCAAATTTTAACGGAAGAAGGTGGTCTGATTGACAAAAGATGAAATGAATAAGAAGTTATTACAGCAGGCTAATTCATTAACATCAACTGTAGATTCCCTGAATGCTACAATCAATGCGCAAACACAATTGATCGCTCAACTCAATCAGACGATACAGGAACTAAAGGAACAGCTTAATAAGAACTCCAAAAACAGTCCCAAACGTGGAAATGCAGGCATGGAACAATGCGGTGTTCTCCCAGAATTCAAAGGGATTGATGAAAATCATCCTGAGCAGAAGTGGGCATCTGCATTCATAGACCTTTTACTGGAAATGAAAAAGGTCAAAGACAAAGCTGTAGAGAAAGGTAAGGACTTTCTGAGCTATTATCACTATCATAAGTTCGATAAAAAGTATGATGAACTTATCGAACAGGCTCGGAAGGAAAATCCACTTCCCGAAACCACAGAGAAAAAACGTGGTCGGAAGAAAAAAGGAAAAATCCTTTTGTATCAAAGGATCATGAGAGCTGCTCGATTATAAATTGTAATAAATCAATTTATATGTGCATTTACATAAGAATCTGGAGGAGAAAAACATGTTAGCATTTCTTGTAACGTTAATAAAAGTAATAGCTCCGTGGGTGGCAGCAGCGGTAGTGATTCATTATCTGAATGTGTATAATGAGAAAAAATATCCGGAGTTTTATGTTTCGGATGACAAAAAGACTCCACAAAGTTTATTTGAGAATTTGGAAATAGGGTATCCGTTTGAACTGGCTTTCATAATGTATGTAGGTTTGTTTTTTATGGGTGGAGTGTTTATTTATGCATGTATTACTGATTAAATAGATGTATTTACTTGCATTTTATATGGGTTAATTATTGGTTTATGTATAAGTGGTGTCTTAGGCACGCACGTCTGGAAAATCTGGGTGAAGGGCGACAAAATCATCTATCGCAGTTACACAGGCATAAAGCATTATTATACATTTGCAGACATTACCAGAGTATCAGAACGATTAGACGGTGGATATGAATTTTATTCCGGGAAGAAAAAGCTTTTCAGGATTGATAATAATCTGTCAGATGGCGCAATATTAGCAGGAATGCTGCAAGCTAAGAAAATTCCATGCGACAAAGCGGGAATGACTATTGATAAATTTACATTAAAAACAAGGGGCGTTTATAAAGCTGTTTCCGCAATGTCGGTAGGCTTTTTCTGCTGGATGGTATGGGTGATGATCGAGCAGAATGAGACAAATATAATATTCTTCCGTCCGATGCTTGTATTAGCTGTCATTTCCTTGATTATTTTCATAGACCTTATAACTGACAGATTTTCAGTAAATGGAACAAGAGTGACACGCAGACGCGGACTGATCGTGAAAAAATTTGACATCAGTGAAATTGAGAGTACGAGATTGAAAAAAGGATTGTTCGGTGAAAAAATTGAGTTCTATGTGAAAGGAAAGTGTATCGCAAAAGTTTCGACGAACAACCAGCCATATGATTTACTGGACAAGCGCATCAGAAAGGAACATATTTTGCGTAAAAGATAAAACATGTAATCAGAATTGTTGATTAATTATTCCAAAACATACAAATAGTGGTAATAAAACATACAAATAGCTTGAAAAAGAGCGAGAAGTACAGATGGTGCCGATATGATGTCACCGGAGGATGCAAAAAGATATTTAGATTTTCTGGAGAATGGAAGCAGAGAAGGATTGACAGGTGCCGAGCTGGCAGGAGTGGAAAAGGCAGATGCATTGCTGGTATCCCAGAAGGTTGAATATGACGATGTATGGGATTTAAGGAATGTGGGTGATTTGCTGGAGAGTGGTAGTAAGGGTG
>OBYC01000712.1_pt1 | contig 20418 bp, 16 predicted proteins | sample 1550651 | NCBI WGS metagenome assembly OBYC01 (sample SAMEA2580181, study PRJEB22360) | human gut metagenome | biome: human gut; feature: human-associated habitat; material: faeces | place: Denmark | collected 2008/2010
CCAGCCTGTCACGCTGGGGGTCGTCGGTTCGAGCCCGATCCGGGTCGCCATTTGCTGCTATAGCTCAGTTGGTAGAGCGCATCCTTGGTAAGGATGAGGTCTCCAGTTCGAATCTGGATAGCAGCTCCAGCTCAGAACACCCTGAAGCCATCAAGGCTTCGGGATGTTTTTTTTTTTGTTTGCTCCGGCCCGGCGGGGCAGTGGGGGCAAACGCACCATCGTGATATTTTAGCCGGGATACATGGACGATAACGCTGTTGGCCTGCACAAAAGGTGCGGGCCAACGGCGTTTTTTGTCATTTTTGCTAAAAAAAGTGGAGCAAGATTGTTCAACCGTTATATTGCACAGATAGTAGGGGGGGGTATAATAAATTCGGCAGAAAAGCCACAAAATACAAAACGGGAGGTAAAAATCATGCGAAGAAAAAAATTGCTCCGGCAAGTCGCGGCGGCGGCCGTGGCCCTGAGCATGGCGGTATCCCTTTCCGCCCCGGCATTTGCGGCCACCTTTGATCTTTCCAACGGCGGCCTTGTGATCACGGCGAATGATAAAGGCATCACCGTGGAGCAGGACGACGGAACATCGTCTACGATCGGCAAAGATGAGGTGATCGAGATTACCGGCGGCTATGTATGCAGCAGCTCGGAGAGCTCCAGCGGCTCCGGCAGTTCTAGCTCTAGCAGCTCCAGTTCTAGCAGTTCTAGCTCTAGCAGCTCTAGTTCCAGTAGTTCCAGCGATACATACCGGGCGCTGGATGCGGAAGAAAACCTCTCTGCCCCCCAGCAGCAGGATAAGAGCACCAACGCCCCTGCAAACGGGGAGCTGAATGCTTCCGCTGGCGAGCGGCAGGATGAGGAGCGGCAGGAGACCAACACAGAGGCCAAGGCCTCTGCCGAGGCTTCCACCAGCGCCTCTGACGACACCTCTGCTAACGCCTCCAATGGCCCCCGCAAGGCTCCGGCCCGCAGCAGCGGCGAGGGAGAGCGCAGTAGCGAGGGAGAACGCAGTAGCGAGGGAGAACGCAGAGGCATCATCCAGATCTTCGCTAACACGCTGGTCAAGCTGAAGCTGAAGGATGCCACCATCGACCAGCCGAATGCTGCTGATACGACTACTCGTGGCATGGCAGCCATTGATATTCAGGGCAGCGGCGATGTGGAGATCAAAGTGGAGGGCAATAACACCCTGAACGGATATGGAAACAGTGCCGGCATCCAGAAAAACGATGATGTCAGCACCGGAAAGCTCACCATTACGGCAGAAAACAAAGACCAGACCCTTAACGTGATCGCAGATGTCCGTGGTGCTGCCATTGGCGGAGATGGATGGGGCTGGAACGAGGATAGCAACTTCCACCATGGCACCAAAAACATTGAGATCAATGGCGGCACGGTGAATACCCAGGGCCGGATCGGCAGCGGATATATAGGCGGTGCGGCTGAAAATATCGTGATCACAGGTGATGCGGTGGTCAACGCCAATGGCGGCATCGGCGGAGGCTCTGGTGAAGGCGATAAAGGCGGGCAAACCAGCATTACCATCTCCGGCAGCGCTCAGGTGAACGCTACGTATAAGGTGGATACCGGAAGTGATTATGGATATAACAGCGATGCTGGCCTTGCAGTGATCGGCGGCGGCGCAGGCAGCAGCAGCAAAAAGAGCCACGCCAAGGTCACCATTGAGGGCAATGCTCAGGTAACGGCAGAAAATAGAGCATACGGCGGAGGCGCAGGCATCGGCGGCGGCGCAGATGGCACCGGCGAAGTGATCATTGGCGGCAAAGCACAGGTCAAGGCCACCGGCAGTGCCGAGCACTACGAAAAATATGCTCGCTATGGCGCGGGCGCTGCCATTGGCGATGGCGGAACGACTGCTGGGAGCAGTGGCTCCGTCCAGAACGGCGAGAATAAATTTACCACTGACAAGGGCATCCAGGACGGTGCAAAAGTAGAAATGACCAATATAGGCCATAACGGCCCGAACACGGTGACCCAAACACGTCAGGACAACAAATGGGTGATCAACGGGGAGCAGGCCACGGAAAAGTGCGATCATTCGCAGGGCGAATACGCGGCAGAGAGTGTCTCCCCGACTTGTACGGAAAAGGGCTCTCAGACCTACCGGTGCAGCTCCTGCGGTGAGATCACCAGAGTGGTAGAGCTCGCTCCAGACTCCGGAGTTTGGTCCCATGATCGCCAGACGGTAACAGTCCAGCCCACCTGCACCGAGGATGGCTACAAGGTAACAAAGTGCGGCCGCTGCGGCAAGGAATTGGGCTCGCATTACAGCATCGTTAAGGCTCTGGGCCATCAGTTCGTCGAGACCACCGTTGACCCCACCTGCACGGAAAGCGGCTACACGGTAAGCAAGTGCACCCGCTGCCACGAGGAGGAGGGTGAGCGCACCAATCTCGTTGCCCCTCTGGGCCACGAGTACAAGAACGGCGTCTGCACCCGCTGCGGCGCACCGGAGCCTCAGGAGAACGGCTCTGCGGCCCCCAACTACACCGTGACCGGCGCAGAGACCTACGAGACCTCTGTGGTGGATGACCGGTACATCATTGCGGTACCCTCTGAGGATGCCGCCCTCAACGCTGTGCTGGGCGACCTGCGGGCCATCAAGGCACAGGGTGCCGATGTGGTGGTGTTCCGCACCCGGAGCCGGGAGTCCAGCCTTGTCATCGACGAGATGCTGGCCATGGGTACCGACGTTACCCCCTTTGTGCTTGCTCACAACGGCGGCGAGGCCCAGCTCACCATCAACGGCGCAGCTCATAACGAGCTGATCCACTAACTTACCCCGGCGGGGCGTACCGCATCGCCCTGCTTCCTCCATATTGCAAAGCCCCCCGGCACGTCCGCATGGTGCCGGGGGGCCTTTTTGCGCAGCAAAAAGAAAACCGAGGGGTAAAAATGACCGGAAATACAAAAAACCACCTGAATCTCAAGGATCCAAGTGGTTTTTTCTCGATGGAGCTGCTATCCAGATTCGAACTGGAGACCTCATCCTTACCAAGGATGCGCTCTACCAACTGAGCTATAGCAGCAAATGGCGACCCGGATCGGGCTCGAACCGACGACCCCCAGCGTGACAGGCTGGGGCTCTAACCAACTGAGCTACCGGGCCATGATCGCTCAAGTGCATCGTTTCTGGCGGTTGACCGCCGGAACGTGTGTTATTATACCTGAGAAACGCGCGGTTGTCAAGCATGAATTTCAGAAAATGTCAAAAAAGTTTTGGAAAGTCTGACATTCCGGGAAAAATACAAAAACAAAACGCACAGAGTACTCTCTGTGCGCTTGTGGCAGGGGTAGTAAGTCTCGAACTCACGGCACGCGGTTTTGGAGACCGCTGCTCTACCAACTGAGCTATACCCCTACAGATATTCCGCATTCGCTGAATGCTTGATTATTATATAAGATTCTGTGCGGAATGTCAAGCATGAATTTCGCTTTTTTTGCAAAAAGCGGGAGACAGGGAAAGCTTTTTCGCAAAACGACGCCGAAAACAGATGGAACTTCGGCTTTCCACCTTGAAGGAAAGCGGGAAATAGTGTATTATAAGGGGTATCAAAAGTGTAATTCCGGGCTTGCTATGCCCTGACAGGGGGAACGCCACTATGGCAGATAAAAACTTTTTGACCGAGATCATTGACGCCGACCTCGCCGAAGGCAAAATCAGCGAGATCCACACCCGCTTCCCGCCGGAGCCCAACGGCTACCTGCACATCGGCAGCGCCAAGGCCATCTATATCAACTGGTCCATCGCAAACCAGTACGGCGGCAAGTTCAACCTCCGCCTCGACGACACCAACCCCGCCCGCGAAGGGGAGGAGTATGTCAACAGCATCATCGAGGACCTGCACTGGCTGGGTGCCGACCCCAACGGCGGCATCTTCTACGGCAGCGACTACTTCGACAAGTGCTATGAGTATGCCGAGAAGCTCATCCTCGAGGGCAAGGCATACGTCGATGACCTGACCCGCGACGAGATGCGCGAGTACCGCGGCAGCGACGCAGGCAAGCCCTCCCGTCCCTCTCCGTGGCGCGACCGCACCCCGGAAGAGAACCTCGACCTCTTCCGCCGGATGCGTGCAGGCGAGTTCAAGGAGGGCGAAAAGACCCTCCGCGCTAAAATCGACCTCGCCAGCCCCAACATGAATCTGCGTGACCCGGCCATCTACCGCATCAAGTACGCCGAGCATCATCGTCAGGGCAATAAGTGGTGCATCTACCCGATGTACGACTTCGCCCACCCCATCCAGGACGCCATCGAGGGCATCACCCACAGCATGTGCAGCCTCGAGTTCGAGAACCACCGCCCGCTGTACAACTGGGTCATCGAGAACATCTTTGGCACCGAGTTCCCCAAGCAGCGCGAGTTCGCCCGCCTGAACATGACCAACACCGTCATGAGCAAGCGCTATCTGCGTGAGCTGGTGGAGATGGGCATCGTGGACGGCTGGGATGACCCCCGTATGCCCACCCTGTGCGGCCTGCGCCGCCGCGGCTACACCGCTTCTTCCATCTTCACCTTCGTGCGGGAGGCCGGCATCTCCAAGTCCGACAACCTCATTGATATGCGCCAGCTGGAAGCCTGCATCCGCAGCGAGCTGGACCTGACCGCACAGCGCCGCATCGCCGTGCTGGACCCCGTCAAGCTGGTGGTGGACAACTACCCCGCCGACAAGACCGAGTATTTCGACATCGCCAACAACCCCAACCGTGAGGCCAACGACCCCACGACCCGCAAGGTCGCCTTCACGAAGGAGCTGTGGATCGAGAACGAGGACTTCGCCGAGGTGCCGCCTCCGAAGTTCAAGCGCCTGACCGTCGGCGGCGAAGTCCGCCTGATGGGCGGCTATATCGTCAAGTGCGAGAGCGTCGAGAAGAACCCCGACGGCAGCATCGCTGTCATCCACTGCACCGCCGACCTCGAGACCGGCAACGGCAACCCTGCCGATGGCCGCAAGGTCAAGGGTACCATCCACTGGGTGAGCGCCGCCCACGCCGTGGATGCCGAGGTACGCCTGTACGACAAGCTCTTCACCGAGGCGAACATGAATGCCATCCCCGAGGGCAGCGACTACAAGGATTATCTGAACCCCGACAGCGTTGTCGTCCGCAAGGGCTGCAAGCTGGAAGAGGCTCTGGCCGACGCAAAGCCCGGCGATAAGTTCCAGTTCGTGCGCACCGGTTTCTTCACGCCCGACTCGAAGAACCCCGGCGTGTACAATCGTGTCGTGACCCTGCGCGACAGCTTCAAGCCCGCAAAGTAACGAGCGGACCCCAAACATCGCAAAAGGAGCACTTCACAGACCATGAAAAAACACATGACCCGCAACATTATCCTCATGCTGGTGCTGGACGTCATCCTCGGCATCGTGCTGGCCCTCTATATCGCCAACACCGGCACGGTGCCTGCTGCCGATAACGCCGACACCTACACCGACGGCACCTACACCGCCAGTGCGCAGGGCTGCCTGAGCGAGGTGGGCGTCACCGTGACCATCACCGGCGGCAAGGTGACGAATGTTGTGATCGACGCTTCCGGCGAGACGCCGGAGCTGGGCGGCAAGGCGGCAGAGACGCTGTCGGCCTCCCTGCTGGCGGCTGGCTCGACCGTCGGAGTGGATGCTGTCTCCGGCAGCACCATGACCAGCGACGCGGTATTTGCGGCAATGAACGATTGCCTTGCACAGGCCGCACAGTGATGAAGTTTTGAACGGAGCTGCTGCACGGCGTGCCTGTGCGGCAGCTTTTTTGTGAGCGAGGTTCTTATGATACTGGATATTCTGCCGCTGGCGGGCGGCACGGCCCGCCTTGTGCGGGTGTACGGCGGCGAGCCCTGCGTAAAGCTGCCCGGGGCTGTTCCTGCGCCGGAAGGGGAGGGCCAGTGGCCCATCACCGAACTGGGAGATTACTGTTTTTCCGAAAAGCCCCGGGGTCTGCCCGGGCCGGAAAAGATCTGCCGCTATGAGCGGGCCGAGGACGGCAAGCTCTGTCTGACCCGTGCTTTTGGCCGGGATGTGAGCGGCAAAGAGCGGTACAGCTTCGACTTCGACGCCCCCGCCGCCCCGGCGCAGGACGACGAGCTCCACCCCATCTGCGGGAACTTCCTGGAAGAAGTCACCCTGCCGGACAGTCTGCGGGTCATCGGCAGCTGCACATTCTACAACTGCCGCAGGCTGCGCCGCCTGACTGCCGGGACAGGAGAGCTGACCATGGGCAGCGATGTCTTCCTCAACTGCTTTGCGCTGGAAGACCTCATCATCCGCGCTACGCCCGAGCAGGCCACCGGCCTGTTCGCCCTCGTGGGCAGCATCACCGAGGCCGTGCGGGCGCTGTTCTGGCCGGTGGGGGAGGCCGCACCCCGGGCGGGGCTGTGGTATCCCGCCTACTGGGAGGACATCGAGGAGACGCCCGCCCACATCCTGCTCCACACCTTTTCGGGGCAGGGCTACCACTACCGGCAGTGCTTTCTCGAGAATAAGCTTCTCCCGGCGGAGTACGACGCCATCTTCCCGCAGGGCCACGACGCCGACGACGCTTCCGTGATGGCGATGCTCTGCTTCGACCGCCTGCGCTGGCCGTGGCAGCTGAGCGATGCCGCCCGGGATGCCTACCGGGACTTCCTCAAGACCAACACCGGGCGGGTGCTGACCCGTCTGCTCAAGGCGCAGGACACCGAGGGCGTCAAAGCCCTGCTGGCGCTGGATGTGATGGATACGGATGCCTTTGCCGAGGGTGCTGCCCTTGCGGCCAAGGCCGACAATGCCGAAGCTGCCGCCCTGCTGGCCGACGCAGAGCACAAAAAGCGTGCCGCTGCGCCCCAAAAGAAGAGGTATGATTTTGATTTCTGAGAAGGAAAAGTTTTTTGACCCCCGCAAGCCCTTCCAGTCGGCCCGGCCCGAGACTCACGAAGAGTGGCAGGCCCGGATGGGCGGCGAGGTGCTGGCCGTGGTGCGCAGCGGGCTGTATCTGGACTTCCGCTTTCTGGACCAGGCCCTCTCGGCCCTGACGCCCACCGCCGACGAGCGGTGCGGTGTGCTGGCGACGGATGGGACCATCCTCTGCTACCAGCCCAGCGCCCTGCTGCGGCTCTACCAGAAGAACCCCAAATATCTCAACCGGCTCTACCTCCACACGGTGTTCCACTGCATCTTCCGCCATCTCTGGCTGCGCGGCAAGCGGGACAAACGCCTGTGGGACCTTGCGTGTGACATTGCGGTGGAGAACGTCATCGACGGTCTTGGCCGCAAGAGCGTCCAGCGCCCCCTGACGTGGGTGCGCCAACACGCCTATGAGGAGATCATCGCGCAGGAAAAAGTGGCTGCTGCAGCTCCCATCTACCGCTGGCTGGTGCGGCAGACGCCCGGCGTTCTCCGCCAGCTGGAAAAAGAATTCTACACCGACGACCACCGCCTCTGGCCCAAAGATGCCCCCGAACAGCCCCGGCAGATGCCCACCCCTCTGCCCCAGAAGACCTGGCAAAAAATCGGCGAGCGGATGCAGACAGAGCTGGAGCTCCGGGACAAAGAGGCCGGTGAGGGCGCGGACGCCATGCGGGAGCAGATCAAAGCCGCAAACCGCAGCCGCCGCAGCTACGGCGACTTCCTGCGCCGGTTCTGCGTCACCCGGGAGGAAGTCCACCTCGACCCGGACGAGTTCGATCTGAACTTTTACACCTATGGCCTGTCGGTCTACGGCAACCTGCCCCTCATCGAGCCGCTGGAGACCCGGGAGAGCAAGAAGATAGAAGAGCTGGCCCTCGTCATCGACACCAGCTACTCCACCTCGGGTGAGCTGGTGCGGGCCTTTCTGGCCGAGACGTACACTCTGCTGAAGGGCAGGGAGAATTTCTTCCATCGGATGAATCTCCACCTCATCCAGGCCGACAACGCGGTGCGGCAGGATATTCCCGTCAAAAACGAAGACGACCTCATCCGTGCCATGAACCATTTCGAGCTGCGGGGCGGCGGCGGCACCGATTTCCGGCCCGCCTTCGAGTACGTCAGCCAGCTCTGCGCCGAGAAGAAGTTCTCAAACCTCCGGGGCCTGCTCTATTTTACCGACGGTATGGGGACTTACCCGGCCCGACGCCCGGCTTACGACACGGCATTTCTGTTTCTGGGCGACCGCTTCGACGACGCCAATGTGCCGCCCTGGGCAATGAAAGTGGTGCTGGACGAAGAAGAATTTACCGGTGAGGCTGCCCGCAGCGCCTCGGCCCTGTCCGAAGCGCTGGCGGAGGAAGATGACCTCTACCGTGACCTCAACAATTCGTGATAACGAGGGAAAGAATATGAACATCAAACGAGCCAAAGAAGAGATCGAGCATACCGTCAAAGCGTACCTCGCCAAAGATGCTCTGGGCGAATACGCCATCCCGGCCATCCGCCAGCGCCCCATCCTGCTGATGGGGCCTCCGGGCATCGGCAAGACCCAGGTCATGGAGCAGGCGGCGCGGGAGTGCGGCGTGGCGCTGGTGGCTTATACCATTACCCATCACACCCGCCAGAGCGCCGTGGGCCTGCCCTTCATCCGTCAACGCAACTACGGCGGCCGGGACGTCTCTGTGACGGAGTACACCATGAGCGAGATCATCGCCAGCGTCTACGCCAAGATGGAGGCCACCGGCCTGAAAGAGGGCATCCTCTTCATCGACGAGATCAACTGCGTCTCCGAGACGCTGGCCCCCACCATGCTGCAGTTTTTGCAGTGCAAGACCTTCGGCAATCAGGCCGTGCCTGCGGGCTGGGTCATCGTGGCGGCAGGCAACCCGCCGGAGTACAATAAATCCGTCCGCGATTTCGATATTGTCACCCTCGACCGCGTCCGCCGGATGGACATTGAGCCGGATCTGCCGGTCTGGAAGGACTACGCCCGTGCAGCCCACATCCACAGCGCTATCCTGAGCTACCTCGAACTGCACCCCCAGAACTTCTACCAGATAAACGCCGACGTGGACGGCACCCAGTTCGTCACCGCCCGCGGCTGGGAAGACCTCTCCAACCTGCTCAATACCTATGAGTCGCTGGGCCTGCAGGCCGATGAAGAGCTCATCCGCCAGTATATCCAGCACCAGAAGATCGCCGAGGACTTTTCGGCCTACCTCGACCTCTACTACAAGTACCGTGACGACTACGGCGTGGAGGACATTCTGGCCGGTCAGACCAAGTCTGCCGCTTTTGCGCGGCTGCTGCAGGCCCCCTTCGACGAGAAGCTGAGCCTCGTGAGCCTGATCCTGTCCGGCCTCGAGACGCGCTTCTCTGCCTCCCGGCGGGCAGACGCTGCGGCCGACAGCTGCTATGCCTTCCTGCGGGAGACGAAGAAAGCCTTTGCCGAGATGCCCGCAGAGCTGGCACAGGAGCCGAACTGCTGGGCGCAGCTCTTTGACCAGATGACCGCCGACTACGAGGCCGAGACCCAGAAAAAGCGCACCGCCGGTCTGCTGGATAAGCCCACGCTGGAAGCCCGTTTGCAGACCGCCAAGACCCTGCGCAGCTGGGAGAAAGAGCTTCTGCGCGCCGCCGCGCCGGACGCGGACGCCGCTTTCAAGGTGCTGCGCACCCAGTTCGGCACCCTGTCGGATGCCCGGGACACCGCCCAGCAGACGGCCAGCGCCGCGCTGGAAGCGGCCTTCGACTTTATGGAGCAGGCATTCGCCGAGAGTCAGGAGATGGTGGTCTTCGTCACCGAGCTGACCCTCTCGCCCGCCGCCCATGCGTTCATTGCCGAAAACGGCTGTGAGCGGTATTTCCAGTACAACAAAGACCTCCTGCTCGACCACCGCAAGGCGGCCCTGAACCAGGAGCTGGAAGCCGAACAGCGTCGGCACGGGATGCTGTAAAATATGCAAAGAAGAGGGAGCGCACTGCAGTGCGCTCCCTCTTCTCGTATGTGAAAACAAAAGAAAAAGCATCTTGATAAAATCAAGATGCTTGGTGGTTGCGGGGGCCGGATTTGAACCAACGACCTTCGGGTTATGAGCCCGACGAGCTACCAGACTGCTCCACCCCGCGATATTTACTTTTTGCTGTCGGCCTCTCGCTGACTGCTCAAGTATAATACCACAAGGCGGGGAACTTGTCAAGCGTTTTTTTAAAAAGAATATGACTTTTTTGAAAAGGCCGCTGCCGGAAACAAAAAGCGCCCCATTCCGGGGCGCTTCGACAGAGCGAATATCACTTGCGGGTGCGGCAGCGCACGAAGCGGACGACGAGGGCGGCTGCGGCCAGAACGACCAGCACGGGCCAGACGCCCACGACCCAGACCGTCAGCTGCTGGATGCCGGAGACGAAGCCCGTCCAGCCATTGCGGAGGGCGCTGGACAGCTGGGAGAGGTAGGAGCCCTCGGCGGGGGTGTATTCCTTCACCTCGTCCAGCGAGAGGTAGACCGTGGAGCAGGACACCTGCTGGCTGTACCAGTCCAGCTGTGACTGCCAGCTCTCGATCTGATACTGGACGTCGCTGAGGGAAGATTCAATCTCCAGCAGGTCGGCGAGGTTTTCGGCGCTGGCCTGAAGCTCCTGCAAACGTGTGCGCTGGGCCGTCAGGTTGGAGAGCCGGGCCTCGATGTCCATATACTGGGTGGTGACGTCCTGCACCTGCTCGCTCTTGTCCACGAGGTTGCCCGCTTGCGCGGCGGCTTCGAGGAAGCTCGCGTAGTTGTCCTGCGGGACACGGATGGTGAGGGAGAGGGTGCGGCTCGAGCCGGTGTAAGAGGATTCGCTGCTGGATTCCAGATAGCCTCCGGCGGCGCTCACGGCGTCGGTGAGGGCGGTGCGGGCGGCGTCAAAGTCCTTGCTCTCGATGGTGAGGTTGGCCGTGTAGATGAGCTTTGTGCTCGTCTGTGCAGCCTCGGCGCTGAGGGCGCCGGCACCGCCTGCATCGCGGGCGCTCATGGTATCGGCGCTTCCACCGGCCGGGACGGCCATCTTGGGTGCGGCAAGGGCGCTGTTCACGTCGTCCATCGAGTAGGCGGCGGCGTAGGAGGCCGTCTCAGGGGCAGAGCTGAGGGCCGCGCCGCCTGCAGGCAGCAGGCTGAAGGGGGAGTGGACTGCCGCATACAGACCCACGCCGCAGAGCAGGCCGCAGGCGGCGATGCTCAGAGCCTTGCGGGGAAAGTGGATGGCTTTTTTAGGCATTTTGGCGGGTTTCGGTGCCTCTTCTGCCGGCTGCATGGCGAGGAGCTTTGCTTTCAGGTCGTCCGAAGCGTGAAGGTCGTCCACCTCCATCTTGTACTCATACCACCTCATCTTCGATCTCCTCCTTCAGCATCGTATGTAACTGTGCGCGGGCGCGGCGAAGCCAGCTGAGCACCGTGTTGGTGGGTGCGCCCAGCATCCGGCCCACCTCGGCGGCGGTGTACCCCTCGTAGTAGTGGAGGTAGACCGCGTTGCGGTAGTTCTCGGGCAGGGCGCGCACGGCGTCCAGCACACTGCCGTCTTCCATCTGGTCCGGAGCGGGAAGGTTCTCGTCCAGCTCGGTGTCCTTCTGGCGGGCGGCGCGGGTCAGGTCGTGGCAGCGGTTGATGGTCACACGCAGCAGCCAGGCTTTCAGGTGTTCCTCGCTCTCGAAGCGGCCATTGTAGCACAGCAGCTTTTCGAAAACATCCTGCACCACATCTTCCGCATCGGCGGTGCAGCTGCAGTTGTGCATGGCGGCTCGGAACACCGTGTCACTGTATCGCTGCACGGCCAGCGCAAAAATCTCGTTTTTGGTCAGCTGTCCCATAGTTCTATGCTCCTTTGATGTCCTGTGTACAGCAGGACCCGGTGGAAAAATCATCTTTGATTGGGGACATTCACCCTGTATACGGATGAGCGGCCCCGATTATTGCAGTTTATGGTGCAGAGCGGAAAAATCTTCCGCCCGGCATCGCACAAGGTACCCAAAGTATAACATGAATACGCCAAAAACAAAAGAGCCATTTGCCGCCATGTTTTGGCAAATGACCCTGAGAGCTTCTGTTCAGTCATCGGTAGAGCCGCTGGAAGAGGGCTACCCGCTCGGAGAGATAGGTCTCGGCCCGGGGGTGGTGGAGCCAGCGTTTGCCCGCCTTGTCGCAGGCGAGACGGTGGCCCAGCGCGGCGGGGCAGGCGTCGATCTCTTCCACGTCCCGCATGGTGAGGGTGAGGCTCAGCGCCGCCGGAGCGTCCGGCAGGGGCGGGAGCGGGTCTTCCCAGACGAAGGGCGGCAGCAGCTGGACAGCGTACACCGTCCGGGTGCATTCCTCGGTGAGCAACAGCGCGGCGGGCGCACCATCCGGCATGACGTGCAGGGAGGAATAGAGCAGCTGCAGCTGCGCCGGGGCCAGCAGACGGGATGCGCCCTCTGCCTCATCGGGCAGAAGGGTGAGAAAATCCGCCGCCTCGTCGGCGTAGATGCGCCGGGCCGGAGCGCGGAACTGCGCATACAGCGCGGGCAGGGCGAACACGCCCTCCCGGTCTAAGGCCCGCTGCAGCAGGCAGTAAAACTCCGTCAGCGGGTGGGCCGGGTCGGGCTGCGGCATCCCGAAATCGGGGCGCGAAACGTGTCCTCCGCCCATCAGCCGTTATAGCCCAGCGTGGCCGCCATGACAGCCTTGATGGTGTGCATCCGGTTCTCGGCCTCGTCGAAGACGATGCTCTGAGGGCCTTCGAAGACTTCGTCGGTGACTTCCATCGCGTCGCGGCCAAAGCGCTCGCCCATCTCCCTGCCCACAGTGGTCTTGTGGTCGTGGTAGGCGGGCAGGCAGTGCATGAACACGGCCCTGGGGCCGGCAATGTCCATCAGGTTCTGGTTGATCTGATATGCGGCCAGGTCGTTGATGCGCTCGGCCCAGACCTCGACCGGCTCGCCCATGGACACCCAGACGTCGGTGTAGAGGACGTCTGCGCCCTTTGCGGCTTTGGCGGGGTCTTTCTCGAAGGAGATGGCCGCACCCGTCTCGGCGGCGATGGCCTTGCACTGCTCCACCAGTGCAGCGTCCGGCTGGTACTTCTTGGGAGCGCAGGCGGTGAAGTTGAGGCCCATCTTGGCGCAGCCCACCATCAGGCTGTTGCCCATGTTGTAGCGGGCGTCGCCGAAGTAAACGAAGTTGATGCCCTTGAGGCGGCCGAAGTGCTCCCGGATGGTGAGGAAGTCGGCGAGGATCTGGGTGGGGTGGAACTCGTTGGTCAGGCCGTTCCACACCGGCACACCGGCGCAGCGGGCCAGCTCTTCCACGATGCTCTGGCCGTAGCCGCGGTACTCGATGCCATCGAACATCCGGCCCAGCACCCGGGCAGTGTCGGCGATGGACTCCTTTTTGCCGATCTGGCTGCCCGACGGGTCGAGGTAGGTGACTTCCATGCCCAGGTCGTGGGCGGCGACCTCAAAGCTGCAGCGGGTGCGGGTGGAGGTCTTCTCGAAGATGAGGGCGATGTTCTTGCCGCGCAGGGCGTCGTGGCGGATGCCGGCCTTCTTCTTTGCCTTCAGGTCGGCGGCGAGGTCCAGCAGACCTTCGATCTCTTCGGGAGTGTAATCGAGAAGCTTCAAAAAGCTGCGGTTCGTAAGATTCATTGTATATATTCCTCTCCATGCACTGAAACTTGAATATTTATACTTTCACAGACCCTATTATAATACAGAGCAAAGGTGGGGTCAAGAGGAAGCACTTGACGCACCTGTCAAAAATTGCAATGCTTTGTCGAATATGCTATACTAAAGACGCTGCCCTTCTCCATTCTGGCAACAGAAGGGAGGTGAGCCTGATGGTCCAGATCCTAACCGATATTATCGTAGCTGTCGCAGCGCAAGTGATTGCCGATCGCCTGTGCAAGTGGCTTGACAGCTGTCACAAGGGCCAGTAAGCACAAAGAAGCCCCCGGTATGCCGAGTACCGGGGGCTTCGCTTTTATGAGCCGATGGCAATAATCCTAACCGATATTTTGCCTACTTCTAGTATATGCAATCTGATGCAAAAGTCAAGGTGCTATGAAAAAATTTAACATCTTACAACTCCAGCTCCGCCTTCCGTCCGCTGGGCTGGTAGGGGGTGAGCCGGACGCCGGCCTTTTGGAACATGAACCGGGCGGCCACGCTGGAATCGGTGTCGTGGTACTTGTCGCTGTAGTAGACGACCTCGGCGATGCCGGACTGGATGATGGCCTTGGTACACTCGTTGCAGGGGAAGAGGGTGACGTACACCCGCGCGCCCTTGAGGTTGTTGTGGGCGCTGTTGAGGATGGCGTTCAGCTCGGCGTGGCAGACGTACATATATTTCGTGTTCAGCGGCTCACCCTCCCGCTCCCACGGCATGGCGTCGTCGTCGCAGCCGATGGGCATGCCGTTGTAGCCCAGAGAGAGGATCTTGTTTTCCGGGCTGACGATGCAGGCGCCCACCTGACTGCTGGGGTCTTTGGAGCGCATGGCCGTGAGCAGGGCAATGCCCATGAAGTATTCGTCCCAGTTGATATAATCCGTGCGTTTCATCGCAAAAAACCTCCGTCCGGCGTGCCTTTTTTGGGGGCGGGGCAGGCCCCGGCCCCCGGCCACCTAAAGCATACCATAAAAGCAGGTTGATTGCAACAAAGCCCTCGCCCCGCCGCCCCGGGGTTCTGTTTCAAAAAAATACAATTTTTGGAAACAAAAATTGTGAAATTTTAATCTTGACAGCCAGGGGGGGGGGGGTAGACTAGGGAAAAGCATTCCTGCCGGGCGAGGCCGACGCGAATGCAACGAGTTGTAACAACAAACAAGGAGGATGAACAAGATGAAACTGTTCAAGAAAGTTCTGGCTGTGGTGCTGGTGGGCGCTATGGCAGTCTCCATGCTGACGGCGTGCGGTGACAGCTCTAAGACCGCAGACATCAAGAATGCGCTGAAGGATGTTGGCGTTACTACCAACAAGACCATGAATAAAGAGACCAATAAGGCAATGGATGAATTGCAGAGCGCAACTGCATCTATTGCAAACGGTACTGCTACTGCGGAAGAGGCTGCGGCAGAAGTGGCAAAGATGACTGAGTATAGCTTTGCACATACGGCCACTGGTGCAGGTGGAGCAGGCAAGGGCAATGGCGGTGCATATGACCTGTATATTTGGACTAATGGCGTGAAAAAGGCTGATGCACTGGGCGGTGGTAATTATCCGTATCTGTACAGAGTTGATCCCATCCATGTGAGCAAAACCAATCTGTCTCGTCTGATGGCTAAGGACTTTGTGAAGCAGGGCGTGTTCAGCGGCAGCGATGAGTCTATGAAGGCTTTGCAGGATGTTTTGAAGACTGCAAAGAAGGATGGCCAGCCTATCGAGAACCTGAAAGTCGGTATTTCCTGCCAGAAGGTCTACGGTTACGATGTTCTGCTGGTTACCGTACCTTCGGATATTGAAATTGCCCAGACCCCTGCAACCACGACTGTGAAGTAAACATATTCTGTTTCTCCCATAAATAAAAATCCCAAGCCCCCGGCGGACGATAAGCCCGCCGGGGCTTTTTTATGCCCGGAAACGCCGTAAACCGCGCCTGAACCGCCGCCCGGCGGGGCAAAATGACAATATGCACAAAACAAAGCCGGGAAGTTTGGCAGGGTAAAAGCCGGAAATTTCAAATGAAATATTCAAAAATCGTTTCAAGTGTGGTATTATCTTTGTAAAATATGCCACAAAAACGGAGAGAATGCTCCGTGCGGCGGAAATGAGGGAAAAACCGATATGAAATACGCAAGCAACAACATCCGCAATATCTTGATCGCGGGCCATGCCGGCAGCGGCAAAACGACGCTGACCGAGGCATTGGTCTATTTTTCGGGCGCTGCCGAGCGTATGGGCCGGGTCGAGGACGGCACCACGATTTCGGACTTTGACCCCGAGGAAGCAAAACGGAAGGCCAGCCTGTCGGCATCGGTCGTGCCGGTGGAGTATGAGGGCATTAAATACAACCTCATCGACGCTCCGGGCCTGTTCGACTTTGAGGCAGGCGAGTACGAGGGCATCCGGGCGGCCGAGAGCGTGCTGGTGTGCGTGTCGGGCCGCAGCGGCGTGACCGTGGGCGCAGAAAAGGCCTTCCAGCTGGCCCGCAAGAACGGCAAGGCCACGATGGTCTTTGTCTCCAAGTGCGATCTGGAGAACGCGAACTACTTCAAGATCCTCGAGGACATGAAGATCAAGTTTGGCGCCACCGTCTGCCCCTGCGTCGTCCCGGCCAAGCTCGACGACGGCACCCCCGTGTACATCAACCTGTTCAGCCAGAAGGCCTTCAAGTATGAGGGCGGCAAGCAGGTGCAGGTGGACCTGCCCGACATCGGCCACCGCTTCCAGGGCCTGATCGAGGCCATGAGCGAGGCCATCGCCGAGACCGACGACGAGCTGATGGAGAAGTTCTTCGGCGGCGAGGCATTCACCACCGAGGAGATCGTCGAGGGCATGCGCAAGGGCGTCAAGGACGGCCTCATCACCCCCGTCTTCTGCGGCAGCGCTGTCAACCAGCAGGCTCTGGATATGCTGCTGTACAATATGCATAAGCTGCTGCCCAGCCCGGAGCACAACAGCGTTCTGGCTGAGGATGCCGCCGGTGAGCCGGTCGAGCTGACCTGCTCCGAGGCTGCCCCCACCGTGGCCTACGTCTTCAAGACGGTGGCCGACCCCTTCGTGGGCAAGCTGAGCTATCTGCGCGTCGTCAGCGGCAAGATCACCGCAGGCGCTTCTCTCGTCAACGCCCGCACCGGAGAGACCGAGAAGATGGGCAAGCCCCTCACGGTCCTGGGCAAGAAGCAGACGGAGGCCGAGAGCATCGGTGCCGGTGACATCGGCGCTGTGGCAAAGCTGGTCAGCGCAAAGACCGGCGACACCCTCTGCGACCCTTCCCGCGTGGTCAGGCTGCCCGCACCCGTCTTCCCGAAGCCCAGCCTGTTCATGGCTGTCACCGTCGCCAAGAAGGGCGACGAGGGCAAGATCAGCAGCGCTTTGGCCCGTCTGATGGAAGAAGACCCCACCCTGAGCTATCTCAACAACGCCGAGACCCATCAGCAGATCATCGGCGGTCTGGGCGAGCAGCACCTCGACGTGGTCAAGGCCAAGCTGAAGAATAAGTTCGGCGTGGAGATCGGCCTCGAGGCTCCGCGTATCGCTTACCGCGAGTCCATCCGCAAGGCCTGCCAGAAGCAGGGCCGTCATAAGAAGCAGACCGGCGGCCACGGCCAGTTCGGCGATGTCGTCATCAACTTCGAGCCCTGCGACAGCGAGCAGGTCGTCTTCGAAGAGAAGGTGTTCGGCGGCAGCGTGCCGAAGAACTTCTTCCCGGCTGTTGAAAAGGGCGTCCGCCTTGCCGCCGAGAAGGGCGTTCTGGCCGGTTATCCCGTGGTCGGCCTGAAAGCTACCCTGCTGGACGGCAGCTACCACCCTGTGGACAGCTCCGAAATGGCCTTTATCATGGCTGCAAAGCTGGCTTATAAGGCCGCAATGCCTGAGGCCGGCCCCGTCATCCTCGAGCCGATCCACACCCTGAAAGCTCATGTCCCCAACGACAATACCGGCGACATCATGGGCGACGTCACCAAGCGCCGCGGCCGTGTGCTGGGCATGGAGCCCGACGAGGACGGCCTGCAGACCATCATCGCCGAAGTGCCTCTGGCTGAGCTGGCCAACTTCACCACCTTCATCCGTCAGACCACCCAGGGCCGCGGCTGGTTCACTACCGAGTTCGCCCGCTACGAGATCCTGCCTGAGATGCTGGTCCCCGCCGTGGTCGAACAGGCCAGGAAGCTGGGCAACCTGGATGAATCTGGTGAAGACTAAGCCTGCCAATGAGAACAGCGCCCGGCTGTCTCCGGACGAAGCCATCTCTGCCCGACATGCCAAGGCCTCCCCTCGGTAGGGGCAACAGCGACGACCGCCGCCAGTGGCGGAAACAGGGAGGAGCTGTTGGGGCCGCGGCCAGTAGGATGCGAGCGAAAGCGAAGCAGACGCTGGGTGCCGCAACCCGGTAGTGGCGCGACGAAGCCGTGACGGAGAGGTTTAATAAGACATTTTCCAAGCCCTGTCGGCACTTCCCTCTGTCGGCGGGGCTTTTTTGCGGCCTTTTTGGCCCGCAGGGCGGCAGTTTTTATTGACAAGGCCGCGGCTTGCTATTATAATGAATAAGTCAAAATGGCATTCGTGTGCGGTTTTATGTTTTATGACACTCTGCCGTACCCCAAAAAATAGATAAGGAGATTTCCAAATGGCACAAGAGATCAAGATGTCCGCTGCTGGCCTGAAGGCAATGCAGGAGGAACTGGAATACCTGAAGACTGTCCGCCGCAAGGAGCTGGCAGAAGAGATCAAGGAAGCCCGCAGCCACGGCGACCTGTCCGAGAACAGCGAGTACGATGAGGCCAAGAACACCCAGGGTCTGGTCGAGAACCGCATCACCGAGCTGGAGCAGATGGTCAAGAACGCTGTCGTCATCGACGAGAGCGAGCTGAGCGTTGAGAACGTCTCTGTCGGTACTCACGTCACCATCCAGATGGAGGGTGAGGACGAGGTCGAGGAGTACGACATCGTGGGCCGTACCGAGGCCGACCCCCTGAACGGCAAGATCAGCGACGAGAGCCCCGTGGGCCACGCCCTGCTGGAGAAGGCTGTCGGCGACACCGCCGAAGTCCTGCTGCCCACCGGCCATACCGTCAACTACAAGGTGCTGGGCATCACCCACTCTGCAAACTGAGCCAAGCGGGAGGAAATTATGGAAGAACAGAAGAAGAACCCCGCACAGGGCCTGTCTGAGAGCGAGCAGGTGCAGGTGCGCCGCCAGAAGCTGGCAGACCTGCAGGCTGCAGGCTGCGACCCCTTTTCCCTGACCAAGTTCCCTCAGGATGCTTACTCTGCTGACCTGAAGGAAGAGTTCAAGGACCTGCCCAACGAGACCGACAGCGGTAAGAAGGTCGCACTGGCTGGCCGTCTGATGTCCAAGCGCGTCATGGGCAAGGCAAGCTTTGCCCATCTGCGCGACGATAAGGGCGACATCCAGCTCTACGTCCGCCGTGACGAGCTGGGCGACGACGCTTACGCTGCTTTCAAGAAGCTGGACGTGGGCGACATCATCGGCGTCAAGGGTGAGGTGTTCCGTACCAAGACCGGCGAGCTGAGCGCCCGTGCCGAGGAGATCACCCTGCTGGCCAAGAGCCTGCGCCCCCTGCCCGAGAAGTTCCACGGCCTGACCGATACCGAGATGCGTTATCGTCAGCGCTATGTTGACCTCATCGCAAACCCCGAGGTCAAGGAGACCTTTGTCAAGCGCAGCCAGATCCTGAAGGAGATCCGTGCCTATCTGGACGAGAAGGGCTTCCTGGAGGTCGATACCCCCATCCTGACCCCGTTCGAGATCGGTGCGTCCGCACGTCCCTTCTACACCCATCACAACAGCCTGAACATGGACATGGTGCTCCGCATCGAGACCGAGCTGTACCTCAAGCGCCTCATCGTGGGCGGCATGGACCGTGTGTACGAGGTGGGCCGCATCTTCCGCAACGAGGGCATGGACCCCAAGCACAACCCCGAGTTCACCAGCATCGAGCTGTATCAGGCATTCACCGATTTCCACGGCATGATGGACCTGGTGGAGGAGCTGTATAAGCGCCTCGCTCAGAAGATCTGCGGCAGCCTGGTCATCCCCTATCAGGGCAAGCAGATCGACATGGGCCACTGGGAGCGCCTGACCATGATCGAGGCCGTCAAGAAGTATTCCGGCGTTGACTTCAACGACTGGAAGACCGATGAGGACGCCATCGCCGCTGCCAAGGAGCACCATGTGGAGCTGCCCGAGGTTCCCACCAAGGGCGCCATCCTGGCCGAGTTCTTCGACGCCTTCGTCGAGGACAAGCTCATCCAGCCCACCTTCATCTACGACTACCCCGTCGAGATCAGCCCGCTGGCCAAGCGCAAGCCGGACGATCCCGCTTTCACCGAGCGTTTTGAGTACTTCATCGACTGCACCGAGTACGGCAACGCTTTCAGCGAGCTGAATGATCCCATCGACCAGAAGGGCCGCTTCGAGCGTCAGGTCGCCGAGCGCAAGGCCATCGAGCCCGACTGTAAGGCACAGGTCGATTACGACTACGTCAACGCTCTGGAGTACGGTCTGCCTCCCACGGGCGGCCTCGGCTTCGGTGTTGACCGTCTGGTCATGCTGCTGACGGACAGCGCTTCTATCCGTGATGTGCTGCTGTTCCCCACGATGAAGCCGATTGAGCAGTAAGATACAAAAATCGGCTTTATTACGTTAAAAAGCTAGATGCGCGATACTGTAGCAACGTGGATTTACCACCAACTTACCACCCAATTTGATAATTTGCATCAGTAAAATGGAAAGCAGCCTACAATAAACATAAGCACCCCTGCCAATGAAATGTGCGATTGATATGTACCCAGTTTTCTGGACACTGGATGAAAAATGAATAATTAAGATTCAG
>OBYC01000732.1_pt1 | contig 19700 bp, 20 predicted proteins | sample 1550651 | NCBI WGS metagenome assembly OBYC01 (sample SAMEA2580181, study PRJEB22360) | human gut metagenome | biome: human gut; feature: human-associated habitat; material: faeces | place: Denmark | collected 2008/2010
GGCCAGCCGTTATAGAACGCGCTGGGGCGGGTGTCGACAGGCGTGCCGTGCTGTGCCTGAAGCTGGGAGAGCGTCATCGCGTTGGCCAAATCAGCCGCCAGAGAGGAAAAGGATGCGAGGCCGCAGAGCAGGGCCAGCGCGGTCAGTTGAGAAACACGTTTCATCGAATAACCTGACGTCAGTAAAAGAGGGGGGCATTGTCGTCTCTCCCGAAACGGAAAACATTGCGTTAGCACATTATTGCCAGCGAGAAATCTCAATCAGCTCGCCGCCGGGCGGAATATCGTCCTCATCGTGCGTGACCAGCACCACCGGGATATTGCGCGCGCGGGCGGCGTCAAAAACCCATGTCCGAAACGTCTTGCGCAGCGTTTTATCGAGGCGGCTGAACGGTCCGTCCAGCAGCAGCGCCTGCGGCTCTGCGAGCAGGGCCCGCAGCAGGCTGACCCGGGCACGCTCCCCGCCGGAGAGGGTGGCCGGATCGCTGGCGTAATGACCGCTCAGCCCGGCGGAATCCAGCGCCTGCTCGACCGCTTCCCGACGCGCTCTCCCGACGATCCGCTCAGGCAAGGCCAGCAGCAAATTTTGCCCGACGCTGAACTGTTCAAACAGCAGCGCATCCTGAAAGAGAATGCCCAGCCCGCGGGCTTCAACAGGGAGGCTATCGCAGCGACGCGCGTCGAGCCACAGTTCGCCCCGCGCCTGGAAATCGTCTGACAGCGCGCCGACCATCCACGCAAAAAGGGTCGATTTGCCGCTGCCGGACGGCCCCATCAGGGTAACGATCTCCCCGCGAGGAACGCAAAAATTGACCTCGCGGAAAAGCGGTTCGATGGTGAGACCTTTAACCTTCAGCATTAACGTAATCCTTGACGGTAGCGGCCCGCGAGCCGGGATATCAGGGCGGCAAGACCGAACACCGTGCCCGTGACCAGCAGTAATCCCAGCGCCCTGCTGGCGAGAACAGGGATGCTGCCCCCGCTGCGCCGCGCTGCGGTCCCCATTCCAGCCAGAGAAAAATGACGATGAGGGCGATCAGGCTCGACAGCAGGCCGAAGGAGAGGCTGGTCCCCACGGAACCCACGTCGCCCCCTTGCGCCAGCATCAGCAGTACCGCAGCGCACAGGATGCCGCACGCGGGCAGTAACCCGCTGAGTGCCCGCTCAGGCAGGGCGCGCTGAGACCTTCGGCGCGTCCCCGCGAGTTCCGGAATTGTGCGACGCCATACCCTCCAGAGGCCGTATCCGAGGGCGGCAAGCGCGGCCAGCAGCATGAGGAGAAGCAGGCACAGCAGCATTCCTTTTGCCTGCTGCTGCGCGTCGCCCTGGCTTAGCCACTGCCAGGCCAGCACGGCCAGGGTGGGCGGGTTGCTGGGCCCGAGAACGATCGCCATGTCCACGACCGAGAGCGACCATGCCAGCACCGCCAGCATCACCGCGCCGAGGACAGGCGCGATCGCCGGGAGGATCAGCCAGCTGAGCGTCTGATAACGCCCGTAGCCAAAGGTCTGCAGGACGATCTTCTGCTGCGCGAGCCGTTGTTCCGGCAGTAGGGCGTAAATAGCCCACAGCACGAACGCGCTCTCTTTGACCGCGAGCGTCAGGCCCAGCCCGCCCACCCTCCAGCCCGACGCCGTAGCGGTCAAACGGAGCCGTACAGAAGGTACAGAGCTGATAAAACAGACCGCCCTCGGCAAACAGCAGTAACGCGCTGGTGGCGAACGCCACATGGGGGATCGCCAGCAGCCAGGGCAGCCGGGTCGTGAGGCGCCGCCAGCGTTGACCTGGCCACAAAAGGCAGACGAAGAAAAGGGCAATCAGCAACGCCCCCAGCGTGGCGATAAGCGTTGAGATCAGCGTGGCGACGGTCGCCTGCGGCAGCTGGGGGTCGCTTCAGAGGCAGCAGCAGATTAGCGTCCTGGATCGTTCAGCAGCCGCTGCCAGTTTGTCGCAGAAAGCGCCGGTGCGAAAAGCATCACGCCGGCGGGCAGGATCGGCAGATAAATCACCGCCATCGCCAGCCAGACAAGCCCGCTCAGCGGGTGCCGTAACGACGCAGCCATTCCTGCTCCAGCGCGTTCACCCAGGCGGACTGCGGCTCTGCAAGCACCTGCGGCAGCCCCTGAGGCGTATGGGCCAGCAGCAGTTTCGCTTCCTCTTCGGGGAGCGTTTTCGCATCCAGGACGCTCGGGTCTCCCCAGATGGCCGGGTCGGCCTTGCGGATTTGCGCCTGCGGTGACAGCAGGAAATTAGCGACCACCTTTGCACCCGCGCTCGCGCCGGCATTGGCCGGGATAGCCACAAAATGGACGTTGCCGAGCATCCCGCTCTGGAAACCAAAGCTGTAGCTGTCGGCGGGCAGTTCGCCGCTCGCCACTTTCTGCTGCGCATGCGCCGGGTTAAAGGTCAGCGACAGGTTCAGACTGCCGCTGGCAAGCAGGGCATCCATTCGGGCAGGCGAGGGAGGGAAATCTTTTCCTTCGCGCCACAGCAGCGGGTGCAGCTTATCGAGGTAGGCCCAGAGCGGCGCCGTAACCTCAGCAAACGTTGCATCGGGCGCTTTTTGTAAAGCCTCAGGGCGATCGGTGAGCGTCAGCAGCAGCTGCTCAAGAAATGCCGTGCCGGTAAAATCGGGTGGGCGGGGATAGCTGATCTTACCCGGGTGCTGCTGCGCGTAGGCCTGCAGCGCCTGCGGATCCACCGGCGGCGTCGGCATGCTGGCTTTGCGGGCGATAAAGGTTAGCTGCGCGCCGCCCCACGGGGATTCCGCCCCGTCGGTTGGAATCGTAAAATCTTCCGTGACGGGTTTACGGGTATCGACATAGCGCCAGTTTGGCAGCGTCTGCGCCCATCCGGTTTGCAGCAGGTTCGCCTCTTTTAACGTGCGGAAGTTTTCGCCGTTGACCCACAGCAGATCAACCGAGCCGTTGGCCTTACGCCCCGCGGCGGCCTCCGTCTGGATCCGTTTTACCGCATCGGCGGCGTCCGCCAGCGGGACAATTTTTAGGGTAATGGCGTAGTGCGTTTGCATCTCACCGCTGACCCACTCAAGGTAGCGGTTGACCGCCGGATCGCCTCCCCAGGCGTTAAACCAGACGGTCTGGCCTTTGGCCTGCTGTTGGATAGCGTGCCAGCTTTCGGCAGCACAGAGGGGGGCTGCCAGCAGCAGACCGGTCAGGAACGCGCAAAAACGCACACGGCGCATAATGCCTCACTTTTTAACAGACGGGAGATAACGGGAAAACAGCCGGCGTGTCGCCAGCGGCAATAACCCCAGTAGTGTAAAGGCGATTAGCATGCCCGGCGACAAAATATCGCGCAGCGACGCCACTTTCCCCAGCTCGCGTCCGGCGTTCAGAAAGACCACCGTCGCGGGCAGCATGGCGACCTGGCTGACCCACCAGTAGCGATATACGCCAATGCGGGTCAGCCCCATCAGCAAATTCACCAGGAAAAACGGGAACAGCGGCATCAGGCGCAGGGCAAAAAGATAGCCCGCGCCGTCATGCGCCATACCGGCGTTCACCGTTTTCATCTGCTGAGCAAACCGCCGCTGGACCCATTCGCGCAGCAGATAACGGCTGGCGATCATCGCAAGCGTCGCCCCGAGCGTGGAGGCAAACGAGACCAGAAGGGTGCCTTCCCACAGGGGAAATAACGCTCCGCCCAGCAGGGTGAGGATAGCCGCACCGGGGATCGACAGGGCGGAGACCGCCACGTAGAGGGCAAAAAAGATCAGCGCGCTTCGCAGCGGCGCGTGGTCAACATGGGAGATGAGTGCCTGCTGGTGGGTTTTAATCCCGTCCAGGGAGAGTGTGCCTGGGGGAAGTATGACAAACGTCAGAATAAATGCGCCCAGAAGGGCGCACAGGAAAGCGAGTTTTCGAATGTTCACGCGTCATTACAGCTTGAATTTAGCCCACACCGGCGCGTGGTCAGACGGTTTTTCCATGCTGCGGATCTCGTAGTCGATCCCGGTTTCGATGCAGCGCTCTGCCAGCGGCGAACTGGCGAGCAGCAGGTCGATACGCAGGCCGCGGTTGTCGTCAAAGCCTTTTGAGCGGTAGTCAAACCAGGAGAAGCGGTCCTGCGTGTCCGGGTTGGCGGTGCGGAAGGTATCCACCAGGCCCCAGTCCAGCAGGCGCTGCATCCACTCGCGCTCTTCCGGCAGGAAGGAGCATTTGCCGGTACGCAGCCAGCGTTTGCGGCTGTCTTCACCGATGCCAATATCCAGATCGGTCGGGCTGATATTCACATCACCCATGATCAGCACCGGATTATCTTTGTTCAGTTCGGTGGTCAGGTAGTTCTGCAGATCCTGATAAAACTTGGCTTTGGCCGGGAATTTGGTCGGATGGTCGCGGCTCTCGCCCTGGGGAAAGTAACCATTAATCACGGTGATGTTCCCAAGCGGGGAAGGCAGTTCCGCCATGATGATGCGGCGCTGTGCTTCTTCGTCATCGCCGGGAAACCCGCGGCGGACTGAAACTGGCGTCTCTTTGGTCAACAGCGCAACGCCGTAATGGCCTTTCTGCCCATGATAGAAGACGTTGTAGCCGAGCTTAGCCACCTCTTCGAGGGGGAACATGTCGTCGTGAACCTTGGTCTCCTGCAGACCGATCACATCTGGCTGATGTTGTTCAACGATAGCTTCAAGCTGATGAGGGCGGGCGCGCAGGCCGTTGATATTAAAAGAGACAAATTTCATAGTCGCTGCCAGTGCAAGGTGAATAGTGCATGGATGGTAGCAGAATTTGCGTCAACTGTTACCGGGTTCGGCCAATAACTGCGACAGATAATGCCGGTGGTGCAATATTTGCACCATTCTGACGCGCATCGCCCTCAAACAGGGCGTAAATGAACGATAAATTTCGCGAGCGATCACAATTCCAGAATTATATTTGGCCTGTGCATACTCTTTCTGATTTTCATGCGGCAAAGCGCCGCTTGTCGTAAAAATATTCACTTTTTATGCACTAACAGTGAATAACTCCATATTGTAACTTATTGATATCGTGTTACCTCAACCCGTTTATGCAATTTTATCGCTGGCTGGCACGAAGGCTGCAATCTACATTCACAGTGCAAACACTCAATTATTTAACATTCAAATAACTTTTTATTTACCGGATGAGGTCGCTATGTCTCTGTCAATTACGCGTGAAAATTTCGATGAATGGATGATGCCGGTTTACGCTCCGGCGGCTTTTATTCCGGTTCGTGGGGAAGGCTCGCGCCTGTGGGATCAGCAGGGTAAAGAGTATATCGACTTTGCAGGTGGGATTGCGGTCAACGCGCTGGGGCATGCGCACCCTGCGCTGCGTCAGGCGCTGAATGACCAGGCGGCGAAGTTCTGGCATACCGGCAACGGCTTTACCAACGAGCCCGCGCTGCGCCTGGCCAAAAAACTGATCGACGCGACGTTTGCCGAAAAGGTCTTTTTCTGTAACTCGGGGGCGGAAGCCAACGAAGCGGCGCTGAAGCTGGCGCGCAAATATGCGCACGATAAATTTGGTACCCACAAGAGCGGCATCGTGGCGTTTAAAAATGCCTTCCACGGGCGCACGCTGTTTACCGTCAGCGCGGGCGGCCAGCCTTCCTACTCGCAGGATTTTGCCCCGCTGCCGCCGGATATTCGCCACGGTATCTATAACGATCTGCAGTCCGCCAGCGAGCTGATTAACGACACCACCTGCGCGGTGATCGTCGAGCCGATGCAGGGCGAGGGCGGTGTGCTTCCGGCGCAAAAAGCCTTCCTGCAGGGGCTGCGCGAGCTGTGCGATCGCCACAACGCGGTCCTGATTTTCGACGAAGTCCAGACCGGCGTGGGCCGCACCGGCGAGCTGTATGCCTATATGCACTACGGCGTGACGCCGGACGTGCTTTCTACCGCCAAAGCGCTGGGCGGCGGCTTCCCGATTGGCGCGACGCTGACCACCAATAAATTCGCCAGCGTGATGACCGTGGGCACCCATGGCACCACCTACGGCGGCAACCCGCTGGCCACCGCCGTTGCCGGGCAGGTTCTCGACATCATTAACACGCCTGAGGTGCTGAAGGGCGTTAAGCAGCGTCACGACTGGTTTGTTGAACGTCTGAACGCCATCAACAGCAAAACGGGGCTGTTTAAAGAAATTCGCGGTCTGGGGCTGTTAATCGGCTGCGAGCTCACCGCCGAGTTTGCCGGAAAAGCTAAACTTATTTCACAGGAAGCGGCAAAAGTGGGCGTGATGGTGCTGATTGCCGGTGCCAACGTGGTGCGTTTTGCGCCCGCGCTGATCGTCAGCGAGGAAGAGGTGCAAACCGGTCTGGACCGTTTTGCGCTGGCGTGTGAAAAAGTGAAATCCGGGGTGTCATCATGATGGTCATCCGTCCCGTTGAGCGCGGCGATCTCGCCGGGCTCATGCAGCTTGCCGGTAAGACGGGAGGCGGGCTGACCTCGCTTCCTGCCGATGAAAAAACGCTGTCGGCGCGCATTGAGCGCGCCCTGCAAACCTGGCAGGGGACGTTGCCAAAAAGCGAACAGGGGTATGTGTTCGTGCTGGAAGACACCGACACGGGGACCGTGGCCGGGATCTGCGCCATTGAAGTGGCCGTCGGGCTTAACGACCCGTGGTACAACTATCGCGTCGGCACCATGGTTCATGCCTCGAAAGAGCTGAACGTTTATAACGCGCTGCCCACGCTGTTTCTCTGCAATGACCACACGGGCGCCAGCGAGCTATGCACGCTGTTCCTCGACCCGGCGTGGCGCAAAGAGGGCAACGGCTATCTGCTCTCCAAATCGCGCTTTATGTTTATGGCCGCCTTCCGCGATCGCTTTAACGAAAAAGTGGTCGCGGAGATGCGCGGCGTGATCGACGACACCGGCTTCTGGGAGAGCCTGGGCGAGCGCTTCTTCTCGATGGAGTTCAGCCGGGCGGACTATCTCTGCGGCACCGGCCAGAAAGCCTTTATCGCCGAACTGATGCCGAAGCATCCTATCTATACCCATTTCCTCAGCCCGGAAGCGCAGGCGGTGATTGGCGAAGTCCATCCGCAGACCGCGCCTGCCCGCGCGGTGCTGGAGAAAGAGGGGTTCCGCTACCGCAACTACGTCGACATCTTTGACGGCGGGCCTACGCTTGAGTGTGATATTGACCGCGTGCGTGCGATTCGTAAAAGCCGGCTGGTTGAGGTCGCTGAAGGTCAGCCCGCGCCGGGTGACTGGCCGGCATGTCTGGTGTCGAATGAGAATTACACCAACTTCCGCGCCATGCTGGTGCGTACCAACCCGAAATGTGAACGTCTGGTGCTGACGGCTGCAGAACTGGATGCCCTGAAATGTAACGCCGGCGATACGGTTCGCCTGGTGCGTCTCTGCCCTGAGGAGAAAACAGCATGACATTATGGATTAACGGTGACTGGGTCACGGGCGAAGGCGAAGAGCGCGTAAAGACCAATCCGGTTGGAAAAGAGGTGCTCTGGAAGGGGCATGACGCCAGCGCCGCGCAGGTAGAACAAGCCTGCCAGGCCGCGCGCCGCGCCTTTCCGGCGTGGGCAAAACAGCCTTTCGCCGTGCGCCAGGAAATTGTTGAAAAGTTTGCCGGCCTGCTGGAGGCAAACAAGGCCGAACTGACGCGCATCATCGCGTCTGAAACCAGTAAACCTCGCTGGGAAGCGACAACCGAAGTGACGGCGATGATCAACAAAATCGCCATTTCGGTGAAGGCGTACCACACCCGCACCGGCGAACAGCATACCGAGATGCCGGACGGCGCGGCCACGCTGCGCCACCGTCCGCACGGCGTGCTGGCGGTATTTGGCCCGTATAACTTCCCGGGACACCTGCCGAATGGCCACATTGTGCCTGCGCTGCTGGCGGGCAATACCGTTATTTTCAAACCGAGCGAGCTCACGCCATTCACCGGCGAGGCGGTGGTTAAGCTATGGGAACAGGCCGGCCTGCCGCCGGGCGTGCTGAACCTGGTACAGGGCGGGCGGGAAACCGGTCAGGCGCTGAGCGCGCTGAGCGATATCGACGGTCTGCTGTTTACCGGCAGCGCCGGTACGGGCTATCAGCTGCACCGCCAGCTGGCAGGGCAGCCGGAGAAAATCCTGGCGCTGGAGATGGGCGGCAACAACCCGCTGATTGTGGAAGACCCTGATGATATCGACGCCGCGGTGCACCTGACGATTCAGTCCGCCTTTATTACCGCCGGACAGCGCTGTACCTGCTCCCGCCGCCTGCTGGTGAAGCGGGGCGCACAGGGGGATGCCTTCCTGAAACGTCTGGTTGAAGTGAGCGCGCGTCTGGTGCCTGCCGCGTGGGATGCCGACCCGCAGCCGTTTATCGGCGGGCTGATTTCCGAACAGGCCGCGCTGAACGTGCTTAAGGCCTGGCAGGACCACGTCGCGCGCGGCGCGAAAACCCTGCTGGAGCCGAAGCAGGTTCAGCCGGGGGCTTCGCTGCTGACGCCGGGCATCGTAGAGATGAGCGGCGCGAGCAACGTGCCGGATGAAGAGGTCTTTGGCCCGCTGCTGTGCGTCTGGCGTTACGACGATTTCGATGCGGCCATTGCGATGGCGAACAACACCCGCTACGGCCTGTCGAGCGGGCTGATTTCGCCGCATCGCGAGAAGTTTGATCGGCTGCTGCTGGAAGCGCGCGCCGGGATTGTGAACTGGAATAAACCGCTTACCGGGGCCGCGAGCACTGCGCCGTTTGGCGGCGTAGGCGCGTCGGGTAACCATCGCGCCAGCGCGTGGTATGCCGCCGATTACTGCGCGTGGCCGATGGCGAGCCTGGAAACCCCGGCGCTGACGCTGCCGGAGACGCTTAATCCGGGGCTGGATTTTACCGGAGGGGATCGTCATGAAAGCGCGTGAGGTTAACTTTGACGGGCTGGTGGGGCTGACGCACCACTATGCCGGTCTCTCTTTTGGTAATGAAGCCTCGACGAAGCACCGCTTTCAGGTGTCGAACCCGAAGCTGGCGGCGAAGCAGGGGCTGCTGAAGATGAAAGCGCTGGCGGATGCCGGTTTCCCGCAGGCGGTGATCCCGCCGCAGGAACGCCCGAACGTGGCTGTCCTTCGTCAGCTCGGCTTTAGCGGTACCGATGAGCAGGTCGTCGAAAAAGCGGGTACGCAGACGCCGCACCTGCTCTCCGCGGCAAGCTCCGCCTCCTCTATGTGGGTGGCAAACGCCGCGACCGTCGCGCCGTCAGCCGACACGCTGGATGGCAAAGTTCATCTGGCGGTGGCGAACCTGAACAATAAATTCCACCGCGCCACAGAAGCGGAAACCACCGAGCGTGTGCTGCGCGCCATTTTCAACCATGATGCCCATTTTGAGGTGCATCAGGCTCTGCCGCAGGTGGCGATGTTTGGCGACGAAGGCGCGGCCAACCATAACCGCCTGGGAGGCGACTATGGCGACCCGGGCCTGCAGCTTTTTATCTACGGGCGAGAAGAGGGGGGCCACGCCGCGCCAACCCGTTATCCTGCTCGTCAGACGCTGGCGGCCAGCCAGGCGGTTGCTCGCCTGAACCAGGTCAATCCTTCCCAGGTGGTTTTTGCCCAGCAAAACCCGCATGTGATTGACCAGGGCGTGTTCCATAACGACGTGATTGCCGTTTCTAACCGCCAGGTGCTGTTCTGCCACGAGCAGGCGTTTGCCCATCAGGAGAAGCTGCTCGCCACGCTGCATGAGCGCGTGCGCGGCTTCACGCCAATCCAGGTGCCAACGGAGGCGGTGAGCGTGCAGGACGCGGTAGAAACCTATCTGTTCAACAGCCAGCTGCTGAGCCGTGACGATGGCAGCATGATGCTGGTCCTGCCGCAGGAATCACGGGATCACAAAGGCGTGTGGCGCTACCTGACGGAGCTGGTGAAGGCCGATAACCCGATTGACGAACTGCGCGTGTTTGACCTGCGCGAAAGCATGGCCAACGGCGGCGGGCCAGCCTGTTTACGTCTGCGCGTAGTCTTGACTCAGGACGAAATGCAGGCGGTGAACCCCGCGGTCATGATGAACGATACGCTCTTTACGCGGCTGAATGACTGGGTCGATCGCTACTATCGCGATCGTCTGACGCAGGCGGATCTGGTTGACCCGCAGCTTCTGCGTGAAGGACGCGAGGCGCTGGACGCGTTATCGACAATCCTGCAGCTGGGATCGGTTTACCCGTTCCAGCGCTAAAGGAGTGGATATGGAAAATTTACTGGCGCTGACCCTGGCCGATGAGACGCCGGAACAGAAAGAGGGGGACGGCCCCTCATTTCGCTGGCGGTGGCTGGGGCGCGGGGTGCTTGAGCTGACGCCGACCGTAAAAAGCGATCTCTCGCTGCTGCTTTCAACGGGTATCCACGGGAATGAAACCGCGCCCGTTGAGATTGTTGATCTGCTGCTGCGTGCGCTGTATCGCAATGAGATCGAACTAAAGTGCCGCTTGCTGGTGGTGCTCGGCAATCCGCCTGCGCTGGCGGAAAACAAACGGTATCTGGTGAGCGACATTAACCGCATGTTCGGCGGCCGCTGGTCGCAGTTTCCGCAGAGCGATGAAACGGCGCGGGCAGAGTGGCTGGAGAACGTCGTGACCGCGTTTTTTGCCGTCGCGGGGCCGGGGCGCTGGCATCTGGATCTGCATACGGCAATCCGCGCGTCTTACCACGTTCGCTTCGGCGTTCTGCCGCAGCGCAGTCAGCCGTGGGATGAAGCGTTCCTGAGCTGGCTAGGTGACGCCGGGCTGGAGGCGCTGGTATTTCATCAGTCGCCGGGCGGAACCTTTACCCATTTCACCTGTGAACGTTTCGCTGCGCTGGCCTGCACGCTGGAGCTGGGAAAAGCGCTACCGTTCGGCCAGAACGATCTGACCCGCTTTGCGCCTACGCATCTCGCCCTTCGGGCGCTGCTGGGAGGAACGGCTCCCGAGCACGCGCATCAGCCCGTTGAGCGGTATCGGGTCGTGCAGCAGATCACGCGCCGCAGCGATGCTTTCCAGCTCCACATGGCCGCGCACACCCTGAACTTCACCCCGTTCCGCAAAGGGGCGCTGCTGGCTGAGGATGGCGAGGAACGTTACGAGGTGCAGAACACCACCGAGTATGTCTTGTTCCCTAACCCCACCGTCGCGTTTGGCCTGCGGGCCGGGCTGATGCTGGAAAAAATATCCTGAACCTTTCCCCTCTCATCATCCGGGAGGGGGGTAAAAAACTTTTCTTAACGATTAAAGCGCTTGCGATTATTTTGCAGAATATTCCTGGTGAATTGCTTTATTATTGATCTGCACTTCGCTATACTTTTGCTAAATCTCTTTAAAATCATCGAATTGAATATTTTTTGTTGCAACTCTCCACGCTTTATCCTTATTTCCTCCACATTTGGCGAAAATTTGTTTTTTACACTTTCATTGTTTTACCGTTGCTCTGACTAATTGACGATAAACCCCGTAAAGTTAATCTCGTCAACACGGCATAGCGCCGAAGAATAACTGAAAGAAAGGAAATAAATTATGCGTAAGTTTACTGCACTGTTTGTTGCTTCTACCCTGGCTCTGGGCGCTACCAGCATGGCGTTCGCCGCAGATACTGCGACCACTACGACTGCCGCGCCTGCTGAAGGCAAAATGATGATGCATCATAAAGGTCCGGGTATGCACAACGAGATGATGATGTTTAAGGATCTCAACCTGACGGATGCGCAGAAGCAGCAGATCCGCGACATCAGAAAAGGTGAACGCGACCAGATGAAACGTCCTCCGCTTGAAGAGCGCCGTGCGATGCATGACATCATCGCCAGCGACAGCTTCGATAAGGCGAAAGCCGAAGCGCAGATCGACAAAATGGCAGAGCAGCACAAAGCCCGCATGCTGGCTCACATGGAAACCCAGAACAAGATCTACAACATTCTGACCCCGGAACAGAAAAAACAATTTAATGCGAATTTTGAGAAGCGTCTGACAGAACGTCCGGCGATGGAAGGTAAAATGCCAGCACCAACCGAATAATCGGTTCACACTCTTAAGACCGCCGGGATCCTGTCCACAAAAGCGCAACCGCTGTGGACAGGACCGGCGGTTTTTCTTTCCTGCCCTCTTGCCTGCCGCCGCCAGCGCGGTATCCTCCTGTAGTCGCTTCAGAGAATGTTTGCAGAGTCATGGCGTTAGAATTTTTATTAACGTTCCGCTAAGGCCTGCCCGCTCTGCTGCCGATACTGTTTCTGTGAATACCCAACGATAACAAACAAGACAGCAACGATAGCGATATCCTTGCCCTGGCACGGGTTGTGCCATTCAGGAGTGGTGATGGAGTTCTTTGATATCCGTAAGATGCCGGTCAGCCTCTGGCGCAATGGTGCTGGCGAAACGCGTGAGATTTGCTGCTTCCCTCCCGCGACGCGCGATTTTCAGTGGCGCGCCAGTATCGCGACGATTGCCAGCAACGGCGAATTCTCCTCGTTTCCCGGTGTTGACCGGGTGATTACCTTGCTGGAAGGGGGAGAGGTGACGCTGGACGCGGGTCAGGCGTTCTCCCATACCCTCAAGCATCATCAGCCCTACAGTTTTGCCGGCGATTTGCCGGTGAAAGCGCTGCTTTCAGATGGGCGGATGGCGATGGACTTTAACATCATGACCCGGCGCGACTGCTGCCGGGCGAAGGTGCGCGTTGCTGACCGAACCTTTACCACCTTTGGCTCACGCGGGGGCGTGGTGTTCGTGCTAAGCGGGGCGTGGCAGCTGGGCGATAAATTGCTGACGGCCGATCAGGGTGCCAGCTGGGAGGAGGGTACCCATACGCTGCGTCTGCTGGAGGCTCAGGGCTCCTTATTGTTCAGCGAAATCACGTGGCTGCCGGGTCATTGAGCACAATGATCTCAAACTTTCCTGCCAGGACCGGTTTACAGAGAATTTTATAGCCATCGTGGTCAAATCCAGCGGGCGTGCGCAGCAGGGTTGCCGCGTCGTTGAGGTCGTCGACAGCGCCCAGCCAGAGCCAGTTGTTGACGATGTGATACTGGGTCATGGCCTCGCCCACTTCTTTTAGCGCAACGGCGCTTTCCCACGGCCAGCAGTTCACGCTGATGGCCGCCAGACCGGTGAGAAGCCGGGCGTGATGCGCCTCAACGCTCTCTTTCCCGCAGCAGGCACCGGCGCAGCGCTTCAGCGCGGATCGAAAACAGGCGCGTCCGCGGGTAGTTGCCTCCAGACCTAAAAGGCTGTAGCAAAGCTGTAAATCGTCCGCCAGCGTCTGCAGCGCCTGGAGCGCGGCGCGTTTATTGGCGAACAGCCCATAGAGATTCGGGGCATGAGAAAAATCGACGTCGCGCGCGTAGACGACCTGCGGCTTGCCATCGTTTATCTGCAGCGAGCAGAGCTGACGGTTGCGGCGCAGGCGCTTATTGAACAGCGGCTGTTGTTCTTTTATCAACCGCGCCTCCAGCAGCAGCGCGCCCATTTCTCCCGCCGTCTGGAACCAGGTAATGCGTCGCGACTGGCGCAGCATGGCGGCCTCGTCCGGCGTACGCAGATGGGATAACACCCGGCTGCGAATGTTAACGCTCTTGCCGATATAGAGCGGCAGGGTGTCGCTTTCACCGTGAAAGATGTACACGCCCGGCTGTTTAGGCAGCGCCTCAAGCCAGGGGCGAAGGTGTTCGGGATATTCGTAGATAGCCGCCGCTTCAAATTCAAGACGCGGGGCGGATTGACGCCTGCTCACATACTGCTCCATATACTGTTCAGGTATACAGTGTAGCAGGAGTGTGGTGGTTAAAAAAGAGCCGGGTGGCGGCTACGCCTTACCCGGCCAGGACGTGCGGCCTGATGCCCTCACCCCAACCCTCTCCCACGGGAGAGGACGCAAACATTAAAAGCGGTAACCTGGTTACCGCTTTGCTTTATTTTTTCCAGAAGTCGTCAAACACCGTAATTGGCGTATGGCGCTTGTGCTCGGTTTTCAGATACCAGCCTTCGATGATTTTCGCGGTACCTTCATCCAGCTTTTTGCCTTCCAGATAATCATCAATGTTGTCATAGGTGACGCCAAGGGCCGCTTCATCCGGCAGGGAAGGGCGATCGTCTTCAAGGTCCGCTGTCGGCGCTTTCTTATACAGATGCTCAGGACAGCCCAGCGCGGCCAGCAGCTGCTTACCCTGACGCTTGTTAAGACGGAAGATAGGGTTAATATCGGTGCCGCCGTCGCCGTATTTGGTGAAGAAACCGGTGATCGCTTCTGCCGCGTGGTCGGTGCCGACGACAACGCCTTTGGTCATCCCGGCGATGCTGTACTGCGCTTTCATGCGCTCGCGGGCTTTCTCGTTGCCGCGAACAAAATCGCTCAGCTCAATGCCCGCTTCGCGAAGCGCCTGCTCGCTTGCCAGCACCGAGCCCTTAATATTAACGGTCAGCACGCGGTCAGGCTGAATGAAGGCAATGGCATCCTGGCAATCCTGCTCGTCCGCCTGTACGCCATAAGGAAGACGCACCGCGATAAACTGCAGTTTCTCATCGCCCGTCTCTTCGCGAAGCTCTGAAATCGCCATCTGGCAGAGTTTACCGGTCAGGGTAGAGTCCTGGCCGCCGCTGATGCCCAGCACCAGGGATTTCAGGAACGCGTTCTTTTTTAAGTACGATTTTAAAAAATCCACGCTGCGGCGGATCTCTTCATGTGCATCTACCGTAGGCTTCGCGCCCAGTGCCTGAATAATCTCTTGTTGCAGAGCCATCACGCCCTCCATATGCAGTACATAAACAGAATGTGTTAGCTGTTAAAACTAACCCTTTGGGCGAGAAACGACAAGGATCACAGTTTCGAGTGCGCTAATTTGCGCCGATTTAGCAGGTTATCGTTGTTTTATTAGAATTTTCCGAAATTCGTCTGGCGTAATCCACAAAGTTGAACAATAGTACTTTTTATCCCATGCTTAGATAACACGCTGATAAACAAGAGGACGGAATATGAACAAGAACGTAGCAGGAATTCTTAGCGCAGCGGCGGTACTGACTATGCTGGCAGGGTGTACGGCTTACGATCGCACCAAGGATCAGTTTACGCAGCCCGTAGTAAAAGACGTTAAAAAAGGCATGACCCGTTCGCAGGTAGCTGCGATTGCCGGTAAACCTTCTTCTGAAGTGACCATGATTCATGCGAAAGGGACCTGCCAGACCTATATCCTGGGTCAACGTGATGGTAAGGCAGAAACCTACTTCGTCGCCCTGGATGATACCGGTCATGTGATCAACTCCGGCTATCAGACCTGTGCTGAATACGACACCGATCCGCAGGCACCTAAGGCGCAGTAACCCTCCTTGCCTGAGGATGTTAACAAACCGGCCCATGGGTCGGTTTTTTTATGCATCAGAAAATCTTATTTCTTTGCGCGAATTATTTGCCCGAAATGTGAAGGGAGTCAACAAGCCAGGTCAATGAGAGACAATTTGAGTCTATCCAGAATTATCCCCTGTCTGTACCATTGCGTATACTCACTCCAACGATAAACAACAGTACGCAAGCTACCTGTCTGCCGGGACAGCGAGTCGAGTGATAGCGCGATGGCAGGTAGTTATATAAGAGGGAAATCACGATGGAAAAGAAACATATCTACCTGTTCTGCTCAGCGGGCATGTCAACGTCGCTTCTGGTGTCAAAGATGCGTGCGCAGGCTGAAAAGTATGAAGTCCCTGTGGTGATTGAAGCGTTTCCAGAGACGCTGGCGGGCGAAAAAGGCCAGACAGCCGATGTGGTTTTACTGGGGCCGCAAATTGCCTATATGTTGCCCGAAATTCAACGACTGTTACCCAATAAACCGGTCGAAGTGATCGATTCGGGGCTTTACGGCAAAATTGATGGTTTAGGTGTTCTTAAAGCTGCTGTGGCAGCCATTAAAAAAGCTGCTAATTAATTTTTATTTTTCCCGTCAAAGAGTTATTTCACACACAATACGCCGTAACATGCGTTACGGCATTTAAGGGTATTTTCCTATGAGTAAAGTCATCGCTTCACTTGAAAAGGTACTCCTTCCTTTTGCTGTTAAAATAGGAAAGCAGCCTCACGTTAATGCCATCAAAAACGGCTTTATTAAATTAATGCCGTTAACGTTGGCTGGGGCCATGTTCGTTTTAATTAACAACGTTTTTCTGAGCTTTGGTGAAGGTTCCTTCTTTTATTCATTAGGAATTCGATTAGACGCATCCACTATTGAAACCCTTAATGGTTTTAAAGCCATTGGCGGCAACGTCTATAACGGTACGTTAGGGATTATGTCGCTGATGGCGCCTTTCTTTATTGGGATGGCACTGGCAGAAGAGCGTAAAGTGGATCCGCTGGCTGCCGGGTTATTATCCGTCGCCGCCTTTATGACCGTAACGCCTTACAGCGTGGGTGAAGCCTACGCCGTTGGCGCCAACTGGCTGGGCGGGGCCAACATCATCTCCGGTATTGTTATCGGCCTGGTGGTGGCAGAAATGTTCACCTTTATTATCCGTCGCAACTGGGTTATCCGCCTGCCGGATAGCGTACCGGCTTCCGTTTCTCGTTCATTTTCCGCGTTGATTCCAGGCTTCATTATTCTCTCCATCATGGGGATTATCGCCTGGGCGCTCTCCCACTGGGGCACTAACTTCCACCAGATCATCATGGACTCTATCTCTACGCCGCTGGCGTCGATGGGTGGCGTGGTCGGTTGGGCGTATGTGATTTTCACTTCTCTGCTGTGGTTCTTTGGCGTGCATGGTTCACTGGCACTGGCCGCGCTGGACAGCGGGATTATGACCCCCTGGGCACTGGAAAACGTTGCGCTTTACCAGCAGTACGGCTCCGTTGACGCGGCGCTGGCAGCGGGTAAAACCTTCCATGTGTGGGCGAAGCCGATGCTTGACTCCTATATCTTCCTGGGCGGTACCGGGGCGACCTTGGGTCTGATCATCGCGGTCTTTATTGTCTCTCGTCGTGCTGACTACCGTCAGGTCGCGAAGCTGGCGCTGCCATCAGGCATTTTCCAGATTAACGAACCGATTCTGTTCGGTCTGCCAATCATCATGAACCCGGTAATGTTCATTCCGTTCATCCTGATTCAGCCGCTGCTGGCCGCGATCACCCTGACGGCGTATTACATGGGCATCATTCCACCGGTCACCAACATTGCACCGTGGACCATGCCGGCGGGTCTGGGCGCCTTCTTCAACACCAACGGCAGCGTCGCAGCCTTCCTGCTGGCGATATTCAACCTCGGGATTGCCACCCTGCTGTACATGCCGTTCGTGGCGATTGCCAACAAAGCCGCCACCATTATTGATGAAGAAGAGAGCGAAGAGGATATTGCCCTCTCACTGAAATTCTAAGATTGACCGGCGCGGGGAAGCCCGCGCCAGCCACAAGGAGCTTAAACATGTTAGATTTGGATAGTATTGTCGCAGACGAAGCCGTCGAGAACGATCTCGAAGAAGTGGTGATGGGGCTTATCATCAACTCCGGACAGGCCCGCAGCCTGGCCTATGCCGCACTGAAGCAGGCCAAGCAGGGGGATTTCGCCGCGGCGAAAACCATGATGGACCAGTCCCGCACGGCGCTGAACGAAGCGCACCTGGTGCAGACAAAGCTGATTGAAGGCGATCAGGGCGAAGGGAAGATGAAGGTCAGCCTGGTGCTGGTCCACGCGCAGGATCACCTGATGACCTCGATGCTGGCGCGTGAGCTGGTGGCGGAGCTCATCGAGCTTCACGAGAAAATGCACTGAGTCGGATTTCGCAGCAGGAGGTCAGCACGATGGAAATTAAAACCGCACTTGAACAGCAGCTGTTTAATGGCAAAAATTTTCACGTGGTTATCTACAACAAGACGGAGAGCGCCAGCGGTCTGCACCAGCATGACTACTACGAGTTCACGATTGTTCTGACCGGCCGCTACTACCAGGAGATCAACGGTAAGCGCGTCCTGCTTGAGCGAGGGGATTTTGTCTTCCTGCCGATGGGGTCTTATCACCAGAGCTTTTACGAATTTGGTGCCACCCGTATTCTGAACGTGGGCGTCAGCAGACGCTTCTTTGAGAAGCACTATCTGCCGCTGGTGCCGTTCTGCTTTGTGGCATCCCAGGTCTATCGGGTCAAAAACGAGTTTATGACCTGGATTGAAACGGTTATCGCCTCGCTTAACTTCCGCGACAATGAATTTGATGAGTTTATTGAAACGGTGACCTTCTACGTGATGAACCGGCTGCGCCATCATCGTGAAGAGCAGCAGGTGACGGATGACATTCCACAGTGGCTGCGCAGCACCGTTGAGCTGATGCACGATAAAGGCCAGTTCAGCGAAAATGCGCTGGAAAATATGGTGTCACTGTCGGGGAAATCCCAGGAATATCTGACCCGCGCGACGCAGCGCTATTATCGTAAAACACCCGTGCAAATTATTAATGAAATCCGCATTAATTTTGCAAAGAAACAGCTGGAAATTACCAACTACTCTGTCACCGATATTGCTTACGAGTCAGGATACAGTAGTCCAAGCCTGTTTATTAAGACCTTTAAAAAATTGACTTCATTCACACCGAACAGTTACCGGAAGAATTTAACGGTAATTAATTAACTTTCGGCGGATTACCAGCCACAAATATTGCTTTAATGGCTTGCCCAAATAGCGGGAAGAGTACGCTATACCTTGCAGGCGATTAACCTGATACGCTAAGGGAGATATTATGCAGAAGAAATTAAAAGTCGTAACCATTGGTGGCGGCAGCAGCTATACCCCGGAATTACTTGAAGGTTTTCTGAAACGTTATCATGAATTACCGGTCAGCGAATTATGGCTGGTTGACGTTGAGGAAGGTCAGGAAAAGCTGAATATTATTTTCGACCTGTGCCAGCGCATGGTGGAGAAAGCGGGCGTGCCTCTGACCGTGCATAAAACCCTCGATCGCCGTCTGGCGCTGAAAGATGCGGATTTCGTCACCACCCAGCTGCGCGTGGGCCAGCTGAAGGCGCGCGAGCTGGACGAACGTATCCCGCTGAGCCACGGCTATCTCGGGCAGGAGACCAACGGCGCGGGCGGTCTGTTCAAAGGCCTGCGTACCATCCCGGTGATTTTCGACATCGTCAAAGACGTGCAGGAGATCTGCCCGAACGCGTGGGTGATTAACTTCACCAACCCGGCCGGGATGGTGACCGAGGCGGTCTATCGTCATACCGGTTTCAAACGCTTTATCGGCGTCTGTAACATTCCGATCGGCATGAAGATGTTTATCCGCGACGTGCTGGCGCTGACCGACAGCGACGATCTCTCCATCGACCTGTTCGGCCTGAACCACATGGTATTCATTAAAGACGTGATCGTGAACGGTAAATCACGGTTTGCCGAACTGCTCGACGGCGTGGCTTCCGGTCGCCTGACGGCGGCATCGGTGAAAAACATCTTTGACCTGCCGTTCAGCGAAGGGCTGATCCGCTCGCTGAACCTGCTGCCGTGCTCGTACCTGCTTTACTACTTCAAGCAGAAAGAGATGCTGGCCATCGAAATGGGAGAGTACTATAAGGGCGGCGCGCGCGCGCAGATCGTTCAGAAAGTCGAGAAGCAGCTGTTCGATTTGTATAAAGATCCGAATCTGAACGTCAAACCGAAAGAGCTGGAGCAGCGCGGCGGGGCCTACTACTCCGATGCGGCGTGCGAGGTGATTAACGCCATCTACAACGACAAGCAGGCGGAGCACTATGTCAACGTGCCGCACCACGG
>OBYC01000738.1_pt1 | contig 19486 bp, 15 predicted proteins | sample 1550651 | NCBI WGS metagenome assembly OBYC01 (sample SAMEA2580181, study PRJEB22360) | human gut metagenome | biome: human gut; feature: human-associated habitat; material: faeces | place: Denmark | collected 2008/2010
CCAAACCGCTGGATGTAAATAAAAGTATAAAAAAGGGGAGCCACAACTCACTTCTATGAGTATGGCTCGCCCCTACGTTATTTGAATATTTTTTTAATTGGTGTTAGGGCTTTTCGAGTGGGCGGTAAGCCCCATTTTATTTTGAACTCCTTTATTTTGATACTCTTATCCATATAGCTCTTTGCTTCAAATTATGAGCTATAACTCACATAATGTGAGTTGCATGGCTATTTATATGAGCGATAGCACACCCTACAATGAGGTAGAGGTGATGTATAGTGAACAATCCTCTTGACTTGTTTGCATGGAAAGTGCGGTCAGAACGCAAGCGACAGCATTTGACACAGAGAAAATTGGCTGAACGGCTCAATATGAACGCCCGTACAATCATAGATTTGGAAACCTGCCAGAGTAACCCCAAATTTGAAACGGTGGCTCTTGTCGCCAAAGAGTTAAATATCAGCGTGGATGCTGCCATTTTTCCAGACATGGTAAATCAGACGGTTTCAAAAACAGTTGTAGACTTCTTTGCCGGGAAAAGTGAGGCGGAAATTGAAAAATATATTGCGCTTTGCAAACAGGCGGAAGCATTTCAAAAAGACGAATAACGCGGCCGGATATATCAATCCCGGCCGCGTTATTTTTTACCTATTTGTTTCTATGCGGACGGATTATGATATACGCACAATGGAACCTCCGCATCGCATACGCTGAATTTTGTTAAGCAAGGCTCCATCCAGCCGCATTCTTTCGGATGTTGACAAACTCCTGATAAATGCCGGGCTGCTTCAAAAGTTCTTCGTGCGTGCCCTGCTGTGCAATCTGGCCGTTGTCAATGACCAAAATCTGATCGGCATTCTGGATGGTATTCAGACGGTGGGCGATTACGAGAAGTGTCTTGCCCTTTACCAGTTCCGAGATGGCCTCCTGAATATAGCTTTCGTTATCAGTATCTACGCTTGCGGTAGCTTCATCCAAAATGATGATAGGGGCATCTTTCAAAATGCAGCGTGCAATCGAGATGCGCTGCTTTTCACCGCCGGAGAGTGTAGCACCGCCTTCACCAACTACGGTCTGGAATCCATCAGGCAACGCCATGATGAAATCATAGCAGCGGGCCTTCTTAGCAGCTGCATAGACTTCTTCCTCTGTGGCGTCCGGTTTGCCTATGCTGATATTGTTGTAAATGGTATCTTGGAATAAGTACACTCGCTGGAATACCATGCTGATCTGCTCCATCAGCTCTGCCAAAGGCACGTTCCGAATGTCCATACCTCTTATTATTATGCTGCCAGATTTTACATCCCAAAGCCGAGCCAGCAAATTGGCAATAGTAGACTTTCCGCTGCCAGAAGGTCCGACTAAAGCAGTCATAGAATCTTTCTTCATGGCAAAGCTGATATGATGCAGAACTTCTTTGTCCTGATAAGCAAATACAACATCGTTAAACTGAACTTCTGGCTGTCCCGGCTGTGCCTGTGCAGGAAGATGCTGCTTGCCCGTGTCGGGAAGTTCAGGCTCATTTAGGACTGCTTCAATGCGGTCAAGAGCTGCATTCATAACGGTAAGGCGAGATGCTTCCCCATAAAGAGCTTTCAGCGGTCCAAAGAGGTCAAACACAAACAGCAGAACACCAAGCACATAGGCCAGCGGAAGTGCGCCGCGCTGTTCCAATACAATCGACAAGCCGAAAATCGCCGCAATACCAATGCCGTAAAGGATATTCAGACTCATTGTCCATGGTGTCATTTTCTGCTCAAAAGCAAGGGAGGTGTTTCTGGAACGCTGGAAATTGTCAGTCAGTTCTTCTGATTTTTCGCCCAGCAGGTTGTAGCTCTTGATGACGCCAATGCCCTCCACAAAGGATAGCACCGCATCGGTCAGCCGTTCGCTCTGCTCCTGCCGCTCTGCGGCTTCCCGCAGGGAAACCTTGTTCATTCCTTTTGACACCAGCCATGCCAGAACCGTGACGGCGGCAGCAATCAAACCAAGCTGTACGTTCAAATAAAACATGAATACCAGCAGAATCAAGGAGGACAGCAGATAGCCCATCATGTTGCCCAGCGTACTCATAGCGACTTCTTCAATGAATACCATATCCGTGCTAAGAACAGAGCTGATTTTGCCAATGTTGCCGGAAGTAAAATAGCCCATCGGAAGTTTCCGCAGATGGCTGCCCAGTTCCATGCGTTTATCCGCAAACATCAAATATCCTGCGGCACTTTGCAGGCTGTCGCTGAGGTAATGAACAAGCATTTGCACCAACACTGCTGCGGCAAGTCCAAGGCCGATATAAAGGCAAGTCTGGCTGGTCAGTGTGTCAGCTGCAAAGCGGCTTAAAACTACAAAGGCAAGAACAATTGGCATTTTTGACAAAATGGATTCCAAAAACGCACAAACGAATGCACCTTGAATACGGCCTTTATAACGGCCGGAGAGTTTCAAAATTCTTGAAAACATCGCAAACATTTAGGCTCCCTCCTTTGCAGTGTGTACTTTCCATTCGGCACTGTCCTGTGCGGCTTTCCACAATTTCTGATATTCAGGGCAGGAGCGAATCAAATCCTGATGCTTACCCGCTGCTACCAATTTTCCGTGGTCGATGACACAAATTTGATCGGCATTCATAATGGCGGGCAGTTTGTGAGCAATCACCACGAGGGTCTTGCCTTTTACAAGTTCTGCAATGGCTGCTTCCATCTTTTCTTCATTTTCGGGGTCAGCATAGGCTGTTGCTTCATCAAGAACCACAATGGGGGCATCCTTTAAGATTGCTCGCGCCAGAGAAATACGCTGACGCTGACCGCCGGAGAGCATTTTTCCGGCATCGCCTGCCATGGAGTGAATGCCCTGCGGAAGTTTTTCAATGAACTCCATGCACTGAGCTTTCTTTGCGGCCTCTATTACTTCTTCATCCGTTGCAGTCAACCGACCGAGCCGGATGTTTTCCAGCAGAGAAGTATTAAACAAATACTGATCCTGCGCCACATAGGAGATACGACTGTTCAATGCTTCAAGGCTCATATCGCAAAGTTTCTGTCCGCCGATGGAAATGCTGCCCTTTTGCGGGTCATAATAGTGAATCAGCAGTTTTGCCAAGGTACTCTTGCCTGAGCCAGATTCACCGACAAGAGCAGTTTTTTGTCCAGCCTTTGCCGTAAAGGAAATATCATGGAGAACTTCATCCTCAACCACCGCGGGCTTTCCATCCGGGCTGGGCTGTGTTGTCTGGTAAGCGAAAGAAACATGGTCGTAAGTAATGGTGTCATCTATTCCATGGAATCTATCATTCGTCTGCTGAAGTTCCGGCGCATCCAACACCTGCTCCAATGCGGAGATTTTATAGTTGAGCTGGGGCATGGTTGGCAGAAAGCCAAGAGATTTCAGCAGCGGCATACCGATACTCAAAGAAAGACACAGCACCAAAATCAAATTGGGCAGAGCCGACCAGCCGCAGAGGACAAACCATGCACCCACAGGCAGGGTCAGGATGATGGTACAAGGAAGCAGGCTGCTGTAAATCGCCATCCACGGCCATGCCGCCCTATACCATGCCAGTGTATAGTTCCGATAATCTGATATATCTTTGCGGAACCGTTCGTAAGAATCTGCGTCTTTATTGAAAACCTTGACGACTTCCATACCGTTGATGTACTCAATAATGGTATTGTTCATCTTTTGCCCGGCCATATAGTAAGGTCCCATTTTCTTCATACCAACGGAATACATCGTCATCATGGCAACTAAGCTAAGCGGAATGGATGCCAAAGATAACAGTGCCAGCTTCCAGTCTACAAAGAACATTGCCACATAAACTGCAATGGGAACCATCAGGTTGGCGATGCCCTCCGGCATAGAGTGTGCCAGCAGAACTTCCAGACTGTCTACATCGTCCACGAACAGCTTTTTCACGGTGCCAGTGCCTTTGTCCTGAATAACACCCAGCGGCAGTTTTTCAAACCGTTTTTGCAGAGCCGTCCGCAGGCGGAGCAGCGTGTCATAAGCTGCTTTATGAGAGAGATTCAGGCCCCAGCCATAGAAAAGAGCTTGCAGCACCAGACATACCAAGACCAGTATGACATGCTGGATGATAAAGGAAGCAGTGATTGCCTCCCCCATGACCAGCGGTGCAATTACCTGATATGCCAGCACAAAGGGAAAAACACCCAGCAGAACACTGACCAGCACGATGGCTGTTGCAGCATAGAGGCCTTTTTTATGAGGTCCGGCATATTCAAATACTTTTTGGAACATAAGTCCAACCTCCTATCATGTGAAATATTTTTCAGAAAGAGATTTCAAAACCGTTGGTGATAACTGCTGATTTTGAATTGTTCCATCATCATCCAGCTGCACAACCTCTGTGCAGGTACGGACAATAAATTCAAAATCATGAGAAACCACGAACACGATTACCCCGGAATCGGAAAGTTGTTCAATCAGCTTGCTGACACGCACCATAGAATCATAATCCAAGCCGCTGGTGGGCTCGTCGAAGTAGATTACGGGGCTGTCCTTTACGATTGCCACTCCAATGGTAACCCGTTGTTTTTGACCGCCTGAAAGCGACGCTGGATGTCTTTCCCGATAGTCCGACAGTTCCAATGCGTTCAATACTGCATCTATTTTTTCTTTGCAATCTTCCTGCATTCCAAGGGAAAGCTCTTCTTCCACGCTGCTGGCAAAGAGTTGATAGTCTGTATCCTGCATAACAAGATAGGAAAGTGACCGCCGCTGCCGGGGTGTGAGCTTTTTTCCATCAAGACGAACTTCTCCATGCCGCTGTTTCAACAGGCCAGTCAGAATAGACAGGAGCGTTGTTTTTCCGGCACCATTATGGCCTAAAATGCCTATCACGTCCCCTGAATGAGCTTCAAAGCTGACATTTCGGAATACATCCGGTCCTTTCTTGTAGGCAAAGCCTAAATCGTGGACTTCTAGTAAGTGCGTTGTATTTTGAGAATGCGACTTTTCCTGATAATGCTCTGCATCACGTTCCGGGTATGCGGTCCGCAGACCATAAGAAATTCGTGTTTCTTCGGGCAAAGAGCAAAACTGTTCCCTTGTGAACTCATGCTCAATTTTTCCATTCTGTATCAGAAAAGCTCTGTCAATCAAATCTCGCAGATAGTAAAAGCGGTGTTCTACTACAAAAATGGTATAGCCGGCACTCTTGAGCTTTTCCATGATTTCAGCAAGCCGTTTGGTGGCGGCATAGTCCAGATTGGCCGATGGTTCATCAAAGATGTAGACCTTTGGGGCAAGCGCATAAACAGAGCCAATCGCAATCTGCTGTTTTTCTCCGCTGGATAACGCAAAAATACTTCGATTCAGGTATTCGACCAACTCCAATTCTTTGACTGCTCGTGCAATCCGGTCAATGGTTTCCTCACGGGCCAGTCCGAGATTTTCACAGCCGAACGCCAATTCTCGTGTGGTATCGGTCATAAAAAACTGTGAGCGTGGGTCTTGAAAGACAGTTCCTACCTGTCCGGCCAGTTCGGAGGGCTTCATTTCCAAAAGCGAATGTCCATCCATAAGCAGATCGCCTTTAATTTCACCGGGGTAAAAATGTGGAATAAGTCCATTGAGGGAACGAATCAACGTTGTCTTGCCGCAGCCACTTCGCCCGGTCAGAAGAATAAACTCGCCGGTCCGTACAGTCATGTCAATGCCGCGGAGGGTAAAATTTTTGCTTTCTTCATAACGAAAGCTGAAATTCTGGAATGAGATCATCGTCATACCCTCCACAAAATGATTTTGCCGATTTGGGTCTGGTCAATAAAAAGCAGTCCGACCAAAAAGAGGATACCAAGCAGTGATACCACAATTTCCGGCCATGCAAAACGAATCGGGCGCAGTGCATACCGCTTACATTCCAATTCCAGACCACGCGTTGTGCCGGAGGCCGCCAGTTCATCGGTAACTTTCAAGCAGCGCATCAGCAACGGTATCAAAATGTACTCTATGGTTGCTAATGGGTGACATACCCGCTTCCACACTGTATCGCTGATACCGCGAATATCCATTGTGCTTCGGATTTGCCGATATTCAATCCGTAGGGTAGGAATATAACGGAACATGACCACAAGCGGAATCGTAACTGCCTGCGGCAGCCGCATTCTTTGGAGGGCTACCATCAAGTCATCCATATAAGTGGTCCGCAATATCCAGAGCCCCATCATTACAATGGGAATCAGTTTCAGAACGGTCACGCCAAATACGCTCATAATCACGCTCAAAACTGGAACTTGCACATAGCGGAGCAAGGCATTAAGATAAGCCACAACGATATAAGTTATTATCATTTTTGCGGCCCATTTTCCGCCATTACCTAAGGCAATGAACAGCCCATAAACCAGCATGAGCGCAAGGCTGACCACTTCTCCGGCCAGAAAATAACTGACAAAACCGATACAGACTAAGAGAAGAATTTTGCAGCGCGGGTCCAGAAGCGCAGTTCCATGAAGGGGCTGTCGCTCAATAATTTGTTTGATTTGTGTTTCATCCATTCTGATGCCTCCTTATCAACAGCAGAGCGCGGGACTACTTCCAGCCCCGCGCTCTGAAATCAGGCAGCCCGTTTGCCTGCGTTTGTATGATAGATTTTCAGGGGGCTGTTCTTGTTATTTTACAGAAACGAGTCCAGCCTTGATGAAATGCTTTTTCAATGCTTTCTGGCCGATAAATCCGCCAATCAGGCCGCCCACCAGTCCAGCAGCAACAATGACTACCAGCATGGGAACAGAAGTGATATTGAGCATTCCCTGAATGTACTCCGGGGCAATATTGTTTTTCTCCATTGCGCCAACAAACGCACTTTGAAGAAATTTGATGGGGCAGATAGCACTAAAAGCAAAAATAGCACTGAACAGCGCATAGGCCGCCATCATGGACTTCATTGTGATTTCATTTCGGCCCATGATCAGAAAATCGCAGATGACACCGCCAATTACCAAGCCGATGGGAATGAACCAGAAAGCACCTACCAGCAGGAACAGGATAGCCTGAATTGCGGCACAAATGGTAAACACGCCTTTCTTCGGAACTTTGGCCAGCAGAAGCATCATAACGATGCCATTCGGAATAGCCACAACGGACGGATAAAACACGTTGGTCACTGGGCCAGCCACGCTCATAATAGTGCTGATAATCATGCAGATAATCCACATGAGCGCTGTCAGGATGCCAATGAGAATAAAGTCTTTCGCATTCAACTTTTGTTTCATTTTTATGCCTCCTCGCTTTTATCGGAAAATAAAAAATGCGATGTGGTTATTTGAAACTAACCACATCGCAAATTGTACCAATTTAGATTATCAAATCCAACCCAAAACCTACCCGTTTTGACCCAAAAACAGTCAGAAGCTACTTTTTATGGGTATCAAATCGGCTTTCACGGTAGTTCTTTGGTGCCACACCATATCGCTTTTTGAAAGCGGCGGCAAGATTGCTGGGCTTTCCGTAGCCAACGATTGCTGCAATCTCGCTTACATTTCGGTCCCCCTCCAATAGCAGCTGTGCTGCCTGTGTCAAACGCTGTTCAATTATGTATTGATGAATAGGCATACCATAAAATGATGAAAAACCGCGTGTCAATTTTGTTGTGCTTAAATGCACCAGATGGGAAAGTTCTTCACAGGATGGGGCAAACGCAAGCTGACTGTCTATAATCCGTTTAGCTTCCATAATGGCAGTCCGTTCCGTTCTGGACATGGAAACATTTTTTCCCATTAGAATATCCAATTCAAGGACTTCGCCTAAATAAATAGACAATAGCTCCAGAAGTTTTCCGTCAAGATATAAGTAACCCAATCCTCCACGGTATTGTGTAAATTGGCTTGTTTCCGCTAGAATTTGTTCCATGATGGGGGTCACAGGAACTTTTGAAATGCCATCAAGAAGTTTCTTTTCGTAAGCCGTTGCTTCCTGCCCATCAAAATAATCTGTGAGCAGCTGCGAGAAATAGGCAATCGGAATTTTTATACTCTTAAATGAAAAATTGCTATCCTTTTTATAGCAGGCATATTCGGTTCCACCATGTCCCTCATAGATGCAGGATTCATTTTTTTGAATCGTAATGGAACGCTTTTCATCCATGATGCCCCAAGAGATTGCATCATTCAGGCAGAAGATAATCTGCATATAATCTTTACTGACGGTTCCCTGTACATTCATATCCGACTGGTAACACATTTGCCAATCCGAAAAGATGATGCCGTGCTTGATTTGGGTTTGTGCAATTCGTCCTTTCCCCATATCAGACGGAATATCTATTGAAATTGTTTGGGGCGAATTGGCTATCAGGTCGTTGTATAGCTTACCAAGATAGTGACTTCCATGCGTCATAGGATGAGGTTCACCTCCCATTTTGGTTAGTCTGTGCTAATTATGATACTTTATTTTTGCATCACAGTCAAGATGTAGCCAAAAGACAGGGTTTGAATTGTAGTATTAGTAGAGGGGACGGTTTAGGGGAGAACTTACAGAGCAAGCATAGGAAGTGTGTACCCACTTCCGTATTTTGCCCTGCAAAACAGCTTGTTGGGAAGTGTCCCAAACCCTCAAAATGGAAAGGAGAGTAAAAACGTATGGAGGGCAGAAAGCGAACCGTGCAGGTCAAATTCTATGTGACGGAAGAAGAACGGAGGTTGATTCGAGAAAAAATGAAATTGATACCAACCCGGAATATGGCTGCCTATCTGCGAAAGATGGCGATAGATGGTTATGTTGTCCACATCGACACCACCGACATCCGGGCGCAAACCGCCGAACTGCAAAAGATTGGTGTCAACGTCAATCAGATCGCGCGGCGGCTGAACAGCATGGGGCCGCTGTACACACAAGACGTTGCGGACATCAAGGGAGCATTGGCGCAGATATGGCAGTTACAAAGATACATCCTATCAAGTCAACGCTGAAAAAGGCACTGGACTACATCGAGAATCCAGCCAAGACGGATGAAAAAATGCTGGTGTCCTCCTTTGCCTGCTCCTACGAAACCGCCGACATCGAATTTGAACTGCTGCTGTCACAGGCCATGCAGAAAGGCAACAATCTGGCCCACCACTTGATACAGTCTTTTGCGCCGGGCGAAACCACGCCGGAGCAGGCCCACGAGATTGGTCGGCAGCTTGCAGATGAAGTCCTGCAAGGAAAATATCCCTATGTGCTGACCACCCACATTGACAAAGGGCACGTCCACAACCACATCATCTTTTGCGCCGTGGACATGGTGAACCAACGAAAGTATGTTTCCAATCGCCAGAGCTATGCCTACATCCGGCGCACCAGCGACCGTCTGTGCAAGGAACACGGCCTGTCCGTGGTAATGCCCGGCCAAGACAGGGGCAAGAGCTATGCCGAGTGGGACGCGCACCGCAAGGGCACGAGTTGGAAGGCGAAGCTGAAAGCCGACATAGATGCAGCCATCCCGCAGGCCAAGGATTTTGACGATTTTCTGCGGCTCCTGCAGGAGCAGGGCTATGAAGTCAAGCGGGGCAAGTATGTTTCGTTCCGTGCACCCGGACAGGGGCGGTTCACTCGCTGCAAAACGCTGGGCGAAGCCTACACCGAAGAAGCTATCACCGAGCGCATCAAAGGGCGGTTCGCGGAGCGGAAGCCCAAAGAAACCCGTAAAATTTCGCTGCGGATTGATTTGGAAAACAGCATCAAGGCCCAGCAGTCCGCAGGGTATGAGAAGTGGGCAAAACTCCACAATCTGAAACAGGCTGCCCGGACGCTGAACTTTCTGACGGAGCATGAAATTGATAGTTACCCGGATTTGGAAAGCCGGGTGGCCGAGATCACCGCCGCCAGCACCGAAGCTGCCGCCGCATTGAAAGCAGCAGAGCGCCGGCTTGCAGAAATGGCCGTGCTGATAAAGGATGTCACCACCTGTAAGGAACTGCACCCACTGTTGCAGGAGTATCAGCGGGCTGCTGACAAAAAGCAGTTCCGACGTAAGCATGAAGGAACCTTGATTCTCTATGAAGCAGCGGCGAAAGCTCTAAAAGAGCAGGGCTTTCAAAAGCTGCCCGACCTCTACGCCCTGAAAAACGAGTATAAGCAACTGGCCGAGCAGAAAGACCAGCTGCAACAGCAGTACACCGAAGCCAAACGCCAGATGCAGGAGTATGGCATTATCAAGCAGAATGTGGACGGCATCCTACGGACAACACCGGGAAAGGAGCAGATGCAGGAACGGTAAATCTGCACAAAATATTGTTCGGATTTTTGAACCCCAAACGCTTAGACCGGGTGGCGTTTCCACCCGAAATCATGTAAAATAGACTTAGACAACGAAAGCGAGGAACCCTCTATGGCAGAAGTGAACGATAACAGCTCTATCCAGCTTTTTGAAGATCAGAAAATCCGTACTGCATGGGATGCAGAAAAGGAAGAATGGTATTTTTCGATTGTGGATGTGGTTGCGGTTTTAACCGAGCAAAAGGATAGTCGAAGTGCTGCTAAATATTGGAGCGTTCTGAAAGTTAGACTGAAAAACGAAGGCAGTGAACTGACTACAAATTGTAGTCAGTTGAAAATGAAGGCAGCAGATGGAAAACGTCGTCTTACGGATGTTGCCAATACGGAGCAGCTTTTACGCATCATTCAGTCGATTCCTTCCAAAAAGGCTGAGCCGTTCAAGGCATGGCTGGCAATGGTGGGCAAGGAACGCATCGAGGAAACCATCGACCCGGAACAGGCCATCGACCGCGCACTTGATACCTATTTGAAAAAAGGCTACTCCGAAGAATGGATTCACCAGCGGCTTTTGGCAATCCGCATCCGCAACGAACTGACGGATGAATGGAAGAAGCGCGGAGTACAAAAGGGCAAGGAGTATGCTATCCTGACCGATGAAATCTCCCGCGCATGGTCTGGCATGACCACAGGGCAGTACAAGCGGCTGAAAGGTCTGACGAAAGAAAATCTCCGGGATAATATGACCGATTTGGAACTTGTGCTGACCATGCTGGCGGAAGCATCTACCACGGATATTTCCAAGACTGCAAAGCCACAGACCTTTGAAGAAAACAAGCAGGTTGCCAAACGCGGCGGCAAGGTGGCCGGCATTGCGCGGCAGGCTCTTGAAGCGGAAACCGGCAAGCCTGTTATCACAGAAAAGAATGCGTTTGACTTCCAGCAGCTTGTGACCGACATTGTAGAAGATGCCGCCGAACTGCCGGAAAATCCCACCGAGAAAAAAGATAAAGACTGATACATGAAAAATAGCCGGACACAGCAGCCACAAGGCCACCGTGTCCGGCTATTTCTGTGTTGACAATGGCACATTACTTTCACTGAAAATAATGTGCCATTGTCGAGCTGGCGGTATTATTCACCCGTAAAATCGAATCTCTGTCCGTCAAAGTCAGCATCGGTCATTTGTTCCAATTTTGCAATGGTGCTGTTTGCCAGTTGCCGCATTTCTGTGTCCATATCCGGCAGGACAGCCATCATCCGTGCCATCGTGCGGCGGCGGTCGGAAGTATGGTACATACAGATCAAATTTTCTTCTTCTACACTGAAATTCATGTGTCAGACCTCCAATTCCTTTGCCTTTTCCCGTGGCAGCGTTTGCTTGCTCTGTTCCTTTTTTGCGGCATCAAGCTGTGCCCGGATGGACGGCTTTTTCGGTTTGGCCGTTCGGGATTTTTTTGCTTTCGGCGCCTTTTCTTCGGCCTTGACTGCGGCGGCAAGGTCCATCAGAGAAATTTGTTCTCCGGCCTTTGCTTTGGCTTCCAACTCACCTAAAGAGAGCGCATTGTTCAGCACACCGTCAATCATGTTTTCGTTTTGTTCGGTGGAAAGTTCTGCGGTGCGCAGCGGATTTTCCCGCAAGAACTCCGGCACCTGCTGAAAGCCTACGCTGTCGCAGTAGTGGGCGGTGTCCTGCCCGTTCTGGTGCAGCACCACCACATCCGAAACGGACAGCGAATGCCCCTTAAAGTCTGCCGGATGGTCCACATTGAACGTGCGGTAGATGTCCTCCAATGTGGTACCCGCAGCCAGCGGCGCGGCGTACACCTCTGTATAGTTGGCTTTGTCCACGGTCCGGCCAGCGGCCTGCAGGCGGTCGTGGGGCTCAAAACGGTAATCGCGGGTGGAATCTTCATTGCGCAGCTGGTAGATGGAAAAACTGTCCTGCTGCGGTGCCTCAAAGCCTGCGGCCGCATATTCCTCAACCGTCATTCCAGCAGTGGCCGCTTCCTGCGCGATCTCTGCCTGCACCTGCGCCTTGTAGTCCTGCAAGCTCTGGTCAAAGCCGGTCAGCTTGGGCGGTTCCGGCAAGTCATACTGGCCTTGGTTGAGCAGCGGGCGGCAGTCCTGCACATAGGTTACAATGGCATTGTAATAAGCGGTTTGCTCCGGCAAAATATCCTGACCCTCTCGCAAAGCGGCGGTAGCCGTCTGCTCCATAGCGGAAAGATTGCAATGCTGTTTGAGGTACGGGATAAACTCGGTCAGTACCATTTCCCGCTCTGCCTTGTCCTGTACCCATGCTTCCGGGCCCTTGTTGTGCAGAACAAAATTTTTCCAGTTCTCGTCTTTGGCGTAGTATTCGTGGTAGCTCTGGATGTGCTGAATCAGGGAACCCTCTCCGTCACCAAAATCCTGCCGTCCCTCGTAGTTGTCGGGCTGGCCGTTCAGGGTAAAATCAATACGGAATGCGGTCTTATCGTACCAGCCGCCCGTGTAGCCGTCCTTTTCCCGGTCCGTGTGCTGGGCGGTGTCCAGTTCTTCAAAGACGCGGTTTGCCACGGACAGCGGCATGATTTCGCCGTCCTGCAGCTTGTCGCTTTCACTCCACAGAATCGTGACCGTAGGCTCTGCGGATAAATCTGTCGCAGCGGCTTTTTCTGCTTCCGGGGCAGAAAGTTCATTTGCTTTTTCTGCCGCCTCTTGGAACGCCGCCAGCTTATCGCCCAACAGAACTTCTGCCACCGCGGCTGTCTGCCCCAGCAGATTAAGTGCTTCCTGCCCGGCATCCGGCAGGGTCAGACCGGGCGCGTCCAGCTGCCCACCGTCCAGAGCCGTGTGGTCCGGGCCATACAGAGTGTAGTCATAGCCAGAATCGCAGGTCTGGATGAACAGGGTACTGCCGTTGTCCAGTGCAAATGCGGCCTCCTGTGCAGCGGAAAGGTCTGCTTCCCGCTGCTGGCGCAGTTCTGCCAGATGTTCGTCCAGCGCGGAGATCAGCTCATGGGCCGCACTACGAATAATTTCCAGAGAGGCTTTCAGCTCGGCCAGTTCCCGGCCGGAACTCCACCCGGCCACATAGCCAAAGGAATACTCGGACGTGTCCAGCCCGTAGTGCTGACAGACGGCATAGGCCACGCTTTCGGCCTGCACCTCGCGGGTGCGGCTGTCCGGGCGGTTGGCCTGTTCCGGGTCGTTGGGGTCGATGGCGTGAAGTTTGGCGTGGGCAATTTCGTGGATAGCCGTCTTGATGGTTTGCAGCTGGCTCATGCCCTCCTGAATTGCAATGCGGTTGTCGAGCAGATGAAAGTACCCGTGCGCCCCGCCCTCGATGTCCTCAAACCCGATGGGCACCGGGGATGTCTGCTCCAATGCCTTGAAAAAATCTTGGTAGTCCTGCACGCTGCCGGACAGTTCATCCACAGCAATGGACGGCAGTGGTTCACCCTCAGTCTGGCTGACATCGAACACGGACACCACCTTAAAGGCCGGAATCTGTACCGTTTTTTCTTCCGTCAGCGGCTTTCCATCCTTATCCAGAATCGGCTTGCCCTGTTCGTCCAGCTTTTCCATCTTCTGCTTGACCTTGTAGGGCGCGGGAGCAAGAATCTTGATGCCCTTTTCGCCCTTTTTCACGGTACGGTGGAACGTGTCTTTCCACTTGTTGAAGCCGGCCACCAGCTGTCCGCCCTGCATGGCAATCAGCAAGGTGTTGTTGAAGCTGTAATTGTGGAATTTTGCCATCGTAGTGAGGTAGGCTTTATAGCGGTCGCTGTCGAACAACTGCTGAATCCCTGTTTCCAGCCGGTCCGTGATTTCTTTCATCCGTTCTGTGCTGTCCTTGCCGTTCAGGATGATGGGAATAACTTTCTGCTGTTCTGTTGTGGACTGCACCGGCGGTGGGATGTTGGCCGCATCCCGCAGGATTTCCGATGCAGGAAAAGACAGCACCCGGTATTCCTCTGGCACAGGCTGGCCCTCGTAGACTTTCTGCCATTCGTCCCCGCTTTTGACAAGGTAGCCGTACTGGGTGAATGCGCCCTGCTCCTGCTGGGCCACATACCGGCCAAACTGCGCCGTGTCGATGCCGCCTTTCCATTCTTCCGGCATATCCACCATGCCGGAACGGTTCAGATAGTAGTCGCCCAGCTGGGCAGGTCCGCGCACATCCGGCAGATGCACATAATAGTCCACGTTTTCGGGAAAGTCGGTGATTCTCCCGATGCTGGAAAGCTCACTCTGCGGGGCTTGCAGGGCGGCGTTCAGCTCTGCGCGTTCCCCGGCAGAAAGCGTTTCCAGCCGTGCGGCCAGAAAGTTCAGCTCGTCCACATTGGATGCCAGCACCATGTTGTAGGGGATGGCAAAACGCTTCTCTTCCTCGGCAAAATAGCCAGAAATGAAAAGGTTCTGCGGATTATCGGACGAAATGCCGATTTGCCGCAAGGCCGCTTGTACCTGTTCGGTTGTAGTGGGCAGGTCCAGCCAGACGCCATCCCTGCCTTGCTGCTGCCGATTTTGCAGCTGGATGGAAAATAATTCGCTCATTTGGTCACACTCCTTTTTTGCTATCCTACGGATAGAGAGAGCCGGTTATGGCAAAATGAATGCTTCACCTTACCATAACCGGCCCTCGTATTTTTGCCTTACTCTTTGCGCTCTACCCGGTAATTGACGTACTTGCCTCCCGTATCTGCTAGAAGCACTGTTGCATCATAGGTTTTGCCTGTCTTTTCGGAATAGAGGCCCTTGACCTTTGCCTTACCGTTTTTGAGCAGAGCAGCGGCGATCTTCGGGGTGAACGCCTTTTTCCGCTGCTCAAAGAAGCGGTCATTCTTCCACATCACGAACTGACAGCCACGGTTCCCGCAGTAGAAATTCTTTTTGCCCTCATAGACATTTTCTCCGCACCGGGGACACTTGCCGATGATAACCCGTTCCGACTGGAACAGGTTTTGCTTATCTGCACTGATACAAGAATAGGTCTTGACCAGCTGGCGCACCTGCGCTTCAATTTCGGCCATGAACTCGTCCGCGTCTGCATTGCCCTTGGCAATCTCGGTCAGGCGATTCTCCCATTCAGCGGTCAGAGCGGGAGAGGTCAAACTTTCCGGCAGAACCACCGCCAGATTGATGCCGTCCTTGGTGGGGACAAGTTGCTTGCCCTTGCGCTGCACAAAGCCCATTTGCACCAGCTTTTCCAGAGTTGCGGCACGGGTGGCGGGAGTGCCCAGCCCCTTGCGCTCTGCATGGCCCAGGCCACCCTCTCTTGCTCCTGCGGAGCAATTCACCTTGTCCTCCGGCATATCCTCGGCCCCGGCCCGCTCCATTGCTGACAGGAGCGTATCTTCGGTGTAGGCTTTCGGCGGGGATGTGAAGTGTTCCGATACGGTAGAAGTTACGCGGAAACTCTGCCCCTCGGCCAGTTCCGGCAGGGTGTTCAGGGTTTCCGTTTCTTCTTCGCCGTCTGCTTTCAGGGGGGAGCGGAACCTCTGGTCGATTTCTTTCCAACCGGGAACAAGCACCGTCTTTCCCTTGGCGGTGAACTCATTTCCGGCGCAGGAAAATACCGCAGTCACGGTTTCGTACTCATGGGGCGCGGCTATCGCGCAGAGCAGTTTGGAGCAGACAAGGTTCATCAGCTTGCATTCACTCTCGGCAAGACCAGTGAAACCCTGCTTTACAAATTCTGCGGTAGGAATGATGGCGTGGTGGTCCGATACCTTTTTACTGTTCAGAATCCGGCCCACTTTCGGGGGCAAGTCAAGCCCTTGGGCAAAGGGCAGCAGCCCCAGCAGGTCAGACACAAGATGTTGTGCTGTCTGGCCCATATCCTCGGTCAGATATTGGCTGTCGGTGCGGGGATAGGTCAGCAGTTTCTTTTCGTAAAGTTGCTGGGCATAATCAAGGGTCTGCTTTGCCGTAAATCCGAACAAGCGGTTTGCCTCCCGCTGCAAGGTGGTCAGGTCATAGAGCTTGGGCGGCTGTTCTGTCTTTTTCTCCCGTTTGACAGAAGTACAAACGGTAGTTGTGCCTGTGCATTTTTCTTTGAGAGAATTTGCGGTTTCTGCATCCGCAATGCGCCCACTGTCTGCTTTCAGGCTGCCGGAATGGATGCCGACCGTATAATACTTTTCTTTCTGGAAGCGCAGGATTTTTGCGTCCCGGTCCACCAACATTTTCAGTGTCGGGGTCTGCACCCGTCCTACCGTCAGGGTTTTGTGATACAGCACCGAAAACAGTCGCGTTGCATTGATACCCACCAGCCAATCCGCCTTTGCACGGCAGAGGGCCGATTGATACAGAGCATCATAATCCGAATCCGGGCGCAGGTTTGCAAAGCCCTCCCGGATAGCGGCATCCTCCATGCTGGAAATCCAGAGCCGCTTTACGGGTTTTGTGCAGCCGGCCATTTGGTAGACGAAACGGAAAATCAGTTCTCCCTCCCGGCCTGCATCGGTCGCGGCGGTCACACTGTCCACATCCGGGCGGTTGAGCAGAGAGCGCACAATTTCAAACTGCTGTTTCTTTTCGTCCGGGACAATGAACTGCCACGGCTGGGGCAGGATGGGCAAATCTTCATACTTCCACTTGCAGTATTTTTCATCGTACTGGCCCGCTTCTGCAAAGGACACCAGATGCCCGATGCACCAGCTGACAAGATACCCGCCGCCCTGCCAATAGCCGTTTTGCTTTTCATCGGCCCCGATCACGGCGGCGATGCTGCAGGCTACACTGGGCTTTTCGGCAATCACCAGCTGAAAACTCATGTTTCATCCTCCTGTCCATCCTCCGAATGAATCTCGATTTCAGCCGGTTCCTCGTCTGCATCTTCGTCCTCGCCAAAATCGTATTCGTCCAGATCATCGTGCCCGGTGGTATCGGCCTTGGGCTTGCGGAACTTGAAATAGTAGAGTGCTGCACCGCCGCCCGCCAGAGCCAGCACCAGCAGGATCATCAGACTGCCCATGTTGGACTTCGGCTTTTCCTGCGGCGTTTCGGTGTCGGTTTTCACCGCTTCCGGGGCCGTGCAGTTGCGCAGGCTCTTTTCACACAAGGGACAGTTTTCATTGGCATCCCCGACATCACACTTCACGGTGCAGGTGCAGACTTCGGCGGCCTGCGGCTCTTCATCCAGCAGGGCCAGCAAGTCGGCATCGTCCACTTGGTTCAGGAAGTGAACAGAGGTCTCTTTGTCCTCGTTGGCACGGTCAATGAGAATGTAAAAATAATTCCCGGCTTTGGTGGTCACTGTGATAAGCTGCTTGTCGCCGTAAAAGTCATCCACCAGTGTTGCATTGCCTTTGGGCGTGATAGGTACACCCTCCGGCTCCATGCCGCCAGTGGTAGTTTTCTCGTCCAGAATTTCCGGCAGAGGTTCCGGGGCAGGGTCAGAGCCGCTTGCAAAAGCGGGCATGGAAAAGGAGCAGAGGCAGAGCAGGATAGCCAGCAGCCCAGCTGCAAAACGGCGGTTCCAATCAGGTTTCATTGGCGGCATCCTCCTGTTTGTGGTACGCTGTGGCGGTGGGTGTAGCATTCAGCGCACCGCTGCGCAGGAAGGCCGCAAACTCGTCCGGCTTCATGTTCATGCTGCGCACCAGCTGAATGATTTGCAGATTTTCCTGTTCAGTCTTTGCAGCTTCCAGTTCTTTCAACTGCTGCTGGTATTCGCTGATTTTTTCTTTGAGCCGTTCGATGTCGCGCTCAATGCGGGAAAGTCTTTTTGCCATACAAAATCCTTTCTGGCGTCACGGTAAACGCCCATAGCTGTAAAAATGTTCCTGCCAATATTTTGAGTTGAGGTTCGTGTAAGAGATCGGGTCGCCGCAGTGCAGCATGATGGAATTGCCTACATAGATACCGCAATGGCTCACGCCGGGGGTATCGTAGGTTCCCTTGAAAAATACAAGGTCGCCCGGTTTGACCTGCGCGGCCGAAACAGGGGTGCAGAGGTTGTAAAGGCCCTGTGCCGTCTGGCGGCCTACATTCCAGCCGGAGTGATTCAGCACCCACGAAATGTAGCCGCTGCAATCAAAGCTGGTGCTGGGCGAACTGCCGCCCCACACATACGGGTAGCCGATGTACTTTGTTGCTTCCTCCATCATGGCGGCAAACCTATCATCCTTTAGTGCTTCCGGGGGAATATCGTAGTAGGTGGGCTGCTTGATGGTGGACGCATTGGGGTATTGCGCTTTGCCAAACAAATCCGGCCGGTTGCCCAGCGTACGCATATAGAGCGAATAAGCACTGAGTTGTTCTTCGGTCAGTACTTCCACGGGCAGGTGGGATAAATCCTTGTTCTTCAGCTTGACCGTGCAGATGTAGTATTCATACGGTTCTTGGTAGGTGATAACCTGCGGCACACCATACGGGCCAATAATGACCATCATTTTTGTGCGGTAACGTATCTGCATGGTCACGGTCTCGGTCAGGATGTACTGCTTTTCAAAGAGCATTTCGATTTCACCCTGCACCTCGGCCAATGTAAAAACGCCATTATGGAGCGCGGACAAAATCGAGATCAGCACATAGGGGTCATGCTCGATTTCGTCCAGATAAAAATGGTATTCATCGTAGTTGTGGGTGGCCTCGTAGGTGTCGAGATACCGTTGCAGTTTTTGTTCCAGCTTGGCGTAGGCTTTCTCAGCACCCAGCATATCCTTGTCCTTGGAAAAGTAAGAGGATGCCGTCACGCCGGTCCCAGCGGTGCCCGCCATCACCGTGCAGGACTGCAAGCCCGTTATCAAGAGCAGAGCCAGCAGACCGAACACCGCCACGATCAGAATGGTTTTCCAGTTCTGGGCAGCAAATTCGGCCACCCGTTCGCCGCCTTCGGCTGCCAGCTTTGTTACCCGGAAACCATTTTCTGCGGTAGTGGCTGCACCCTGTGCGGCGGCTTGTCCGGCCTGCCGTGCAGCTTTGGCGTACTGTTGCTTGATACGCTGTTTCTGCCACATCCGGGAAATGGGATTGCTGGCGGACTGCGCAATCTGCGGATTGTCCCGCAAAGATTTCTGGTAAAAGTATTCTGCATTGGCAGACATGAGCTGACGCTCTGCCTTTTCCACGGCCTTGTAGGGCTTCATCTTGTGGTGCCGGATGCCGCTGCGGATGGCTTTGGCGGTCTGACGCTCCACCAGTTCTTCACCTTTGTGGCCACCCTCCACGCCCACATTTTCGTGTTCGACCTCGTGGATTTTTCCGTGAGCGAACAGCAATGCTTCCGACAGCGGGCGGCTGGCCGGGTTTGGTTTCAGGCTGGGCGGGCCTTTGTCCTGCTGCT
>OBYC01000759.1_pt1 | contig 18921 bp, 15 predicted proteins | sample 1550651 | NCBI WGS metagenome assembly OBYC01 (sample SAMEA2580181, study PRJEB22360) | human gut metagenome | biome: human gut; feature: human-associated habitat; material: faeces | place: Denmark | collected 2008/2010
AGAACTGTTTAATCTCAATGTCGATTACATTTTTCCCGATACAGACAGCAGATACAATATTCTTACATCGGTTTCACCTTACGATATAGAAGATAAACTTACAAAACACAATGGTGAAATCAGACTTGTAATCATAACTTCGCCTACATATGAAGGAGTTGTTTCGGATATAAAGTCAATTTCCGAAATCTGTCACAAACACGGAGCAAAATTACTTGTTGACGAAGCTCACGGAGCGCATTTTCCGTTTTCGGACAGTTTTCCCGATGAAGCACTTAACTGCGGTGCAGACGCAGCAGTATTGAGTCTGCACAAAACTTTGCCGTCATTAACTCAAACTGCATTGCTCATAACAAATGACAGCGAGCTTTCTGAAATTCTTGCCGAAAATTTGGCTGTATTTGAAACAAGCAGTCCGTCATATATTTTAATGAGTTCAATCGAAAAATGTCTTGATTTCTGCGAAAACAGCAAAGATAAATTCAAGGAATATTGTTGCAATCTTAAAACGGTCAGAGAAAAACTTAAAAATCTAAAATATCTGAAAATTTATGATAAAAGCGATACTGATTTTGATTATGATATCGGCAAAATTGTAATTTCAACAGCGAACGCAAATATTTCGGGAACAAAGCTTGCCGAAATACTGCGAAATAATTGTCAGATTGAAACCGAAATGGCATATTCGGACTATGTAATTGCCATGACATCTGTTTGTGACACTGAAAAAGCTTTTGATATGCTTTCAGACGCTCTGATTTCAATTGACAGCGAACTTTCAAAAGGAGCCGACACCGAGCATGTTCCGTTAAAAAATCTCTACACAGGCAAAAATTTCAACGCCTGCGAGTTGTACAAATTCAACAAAGAAACTATTCCGTTTCAAAATTCGGAATTCAGAACTTCTGCCGAGTATATCTGGGCATATCCACCCGGAATTCCCCTCATCGTACCCGGTGAAATTATAAGCAAGGAACTTATAAATTACATTGAATATCTTTCAGCCTGCAAGGTTGAGATTATGTCAACAAAAGGCGGTATGACGGACAACATAAGCGTAGTTAAAAAAGATTGACAAATCAATGGCTGTGTGATAATATTAAATTAACAAAATCTAACAAGGAGTTTGATTTATTATGAAGAGAATTAAAACTATCGAAACTCGTGACCTCAAGAAGAGCGTTAAGACAGGCGGTTGCGGCGAGTGCCAGACTTCATGTCAGTCAGCGTGTAAGACATCTTGCGGCGTTGCTAACCAGCAGTGCGAAAAGTGCATGAGCGAGAAATAATTCTATTTTAATTTGATTATTACCGTTTTCCCAAAGGGTTAACGGCTTTCCTTTTGTCTAACGGAGATATTATGATTCATCAGTATAAACTTAACGGATACAACATAGTTCTTGATGTTTACAGCGGCAGTGTACACGCAGTCGATGACCTTGCTTATGATGTTATTGCAATGTACAAAAACGCAACAAAAGAACAGATAATCGACGAAATGCTTTCAAAATATGCAGACAATCCTGAGATTACAAAAGAAGAAATCTCTGACTGCATTGATGATGTAACAAGGAAAGCTCTTTACAGACGACAAGTACGAAAACCTTGCATTTGACTTTAAAAAGAGAAACACAGTAATCAAAGCACTTTGTCTGCACATTGCTCACACCTGTAACCTTAACTGCGAATACTGCTTTGCAAGTCAGGGCAAATACCACGGCGAGAGAGCGCTGATGAGCTTTGAAGTGGGCAAGAGAGCAATTGACTTTCTCATTGAAAATTCAGGCAGCAGAGTAAACCTTGAGGTTGACTTCTTCGGCGGAGAACCTCTTATGAACTTTGATGTTGTAAAGCAGATTGTTGCCTATGCAAGAAGCATTGAAAAGGAACACAACAAAAACTTCCGTTTTACACTTACAACAAACGGTATGCTTGTTGATGACGATGTAATTGAATTTGCAAACAAAGAATGTCATAATGTAGTTCTCAGCCTTGACGGCAGAAAAGAAGTGCATGACCATCTTCGCAAAACTGTAAACGGCAAGGGCAGTTATGATATTATCGTTCCGAAATTTCAGGAATTTGTCAAAAAAAGAGGCAACAAGGGTTACTATGTAAGAGGCACTTATACACATAATAACACAGACTTCACAAACGATATTTTCCATATGGCGGATTTGGGATTTACAGAGCTTTCAATGGAGCCGGTTGTATGTGCTCCCGATGACCCATATGCACTTACATATGAAGATTTGCCTATCCTTTTTGAACAGTACGAAATTCTTGCAAAGGAAATGCTCAAGCGTGAAAAAGAGGGCAGACCGCTCACCTTCTATCATTATATGATTGACCTTACAGGCGGTCCGTGCATTTATAAGAGAATCTCGGGTTGCGGTTCGGGTACAGAATATATGGCTGTAACACCTTGGGGCGACCTCTATCCCTGTCATCAGTTTGTAGGCGATGAAAAGTACAAGCTCGGCGATATCTTTAACGGTGTTTCAAACACGAAAATTCAGGACGAATTTAAGCTTTGTAACGCATACGCCCGTCCTGACTGCAAAGACTGCTGGGCAAGACTTTATTGCAGCGGCGGTTGTGCCGCAAACGCTTATCATGCAACAGGCTCAATCACAGGTATTTACGAATACGGCTGTGAGCTTTTCAGAAAAAGAATGGAATGTGCCATTATGATGAAGGTTGCAGAAGCAGAAGAATAAAATTACAATAAAATTTACAGGCAGATACATTTTTTCTTGTATCTGCCTGTATTTTCGAGGTGCTGTATGAACGAAAAAATTATTATGCTCGGCACAGGAAGTGCGATGGTTACCGACTGTTATAATACCTGTTTTCTTCTGAAATCCGAAAACGACTGTCTTCTTGTTGACGCAGGTGGCGGAAACGGAATTTTATCCGCAATTAAGAAATCCGGAATAGCTTGGAACAGCATAAAGACAATGTTTATTACTCATTCTCACACCGACCATATTTTAGGTGCCGTGTGGGTAATAAGGCAAATAAGCGCTCTTATGAATTCAGGCAAATATGACGGTAATTTTAATATTTACTGCCACGATGAATGTGTTGATTCAATCACGGCAATTTGCAACCACACACTTGCACCGAAATTTCTCAAAAATATCAATACAAAAATTTTCATCAATGAAGTAAAAGACGGTGAAAAGCAAAATGCCGGCAGTATCCGACTCACTTTCTTTGATATATTTTCAGACAAAACAAAGCAATTCGGATTCAAGGCTGTTTTTCCGTCAGGAAAAGTTCTCGCCTGTCTCGGTGATGAACCGTTCAATGAAAAATGCAGAAATTTTGTTCAAAACTGTGATTATCTTATGTGTGAAGCTTTTTGTCTTTACAGTCAAAAAGATATTTTTAAGCCTTACGAAAAATTCCACAGCACAGCACTTGATGCCGGAAAACTTGCAGAGAGTCTTTTTGCAAAAAATCTTATCCTGTATCACACCGAGGACGAAACACTTCAAACACGCAAAAGAACATATACTTCAGAGGCAAGAACAGTTTTTAACGGAAATATATTTGTTCCCGATGATTTTGAAGTTATTGACTTAAAATAATCTCATAACACCTGATGTAATCATACAAAGCACAATTCCCATTGCAGTAGGCAAAACCATAGAAACAAGCGTCCATTTAAGGCTGCCTGTTTCTTTTTTTATTGTCAGACAGGTTGTTGAACACGGATAATGAAGAATGCAAAGAATAATCGTGCATACAGCCGTTGTAATCGTCCAGCCGTTCATACTGAGAAGTTGAAACAGCTGATCGTAGCTTGAATAATCAACAAGAGTACCGCTTGCCATATATGACATAATTATAATCGGAATAACGGTTTCATTAGCAGGAAATCCAAGTATAAATGCCATTATTATAACGCCGTCAACCCCGATAAATCTGCCGAACGGATCTAAAAAATCAGTACAATATTTTAAAAGTGAAACATCGCTTATATGCACATTTGCAAGAATCCAAATTATCGCACCTGCCGGAGCGGCAACCGCAACAGCCCTTCCTAAAACAAATAAAGTTCTGTCCAACAGCGAACGGACAATAGTTTTTAAAATCTGCGGCTTTCTGTACGGCGGAAGTTCAAGCACAAATCCGGACTGTTCGCTTTTCAATATTGTGACTGAAAGTACCTTAGATATAACAAGTGTTATAAAAACACAGAAAACTATTATTCCAATCAACAATGCCGCTACCTCAAGCGAACTGCTCAGCGTAAATGCCGTACCTGCAAAGAACATGAGCAGTAATGCAATGATTGTGGGAAACCGTCCGTTACACGGCATAAAATTATTTGTAAGAATTGCAATCAACCGTTCCTTTGGCGACTCAATAATTCTGCAACCCGTAACTCCGCAGGCATTACAGCCAAGCCCCATTGCCATAGCAAGACTTTGCTTTCCGTGAGCACCGCACTTTGAAAAATACCTATCAAGATTAAATGCAATTCTCGGCAGATATCCCGAATCCTCAACAAGCGAAAACAACGGAAAGAATATAGCCATAGGCGGCAGCATTACAGATACCACCCATGACAGAGTTGTATAAACTCCGTCAATCAAAAGTCCCGTTACAACATCGGGAGCGTGTAAAAAATCAAAAAGAATATACAGTTTCTCTTTTATAAAGCCAAACAAATTGCTTAACCATTCGCTCGGATAATTTGCACCGACAACTGTTATCCAGAACAATATACCAAGCATTGCAAGCATAATCGGTATTCCCGTGGTTTTGCTTGTAAGTATTTTATCAAGCTTTTTTGTACAAGCATTTAACTCTGATTTTTCATATTTTACGCAGTCACTTGAAATTTTGTTACCAATTTTCGAAAGCTTTTCAATATTCTGTTTGTAGTTTTTTTCGGATAGTATATCAACACCTTCAAAATTTCTTTCTACCCTAAAACATTTTATCTTTCCGCTGCATACATTATAGATCGCTTTTTTTAACTCATCCAAACCTTTTTTGTCTGTTGCACAGGTTTTCACAACAGGTATTCCAAGATTTAGCGATAACTCGTCGCAGTTGATTTTTATACCGTTTTTTTCAGCCTCATCACAAAGATTAAGACAAAGAACAGCATTCTTTGTGACAGATAACACCTGCAATGCAAATGAAAGATTTCTTTCAATAACTCCGCAGTCAACAACTATTACAACGCAGTCATTTTGATTTTGTATAAGACACTCCCTTGTTACCGCCTCTTCGCCAGAAAATGAAAGCAGGGAATAGCATCCGGGTAAGTCCGTAATACAAAATCTTGCGTCTTTGATTTTGCAACAACCTCTGGCAAACTCAACTGTTTTACCCGTCCAGTTTCCCGTGTGCTGTCTTAATCCCGTCAGTTCGTTAAAAATTGTACTCTTGCCTACATTAGGATTACCGGCAAGAGAAATTTTGTAATCGCAATCCGAGACATCCTTTTTATTAAAAGATGATTTATCCGTAGAAAACAATAAAAAAGCCTCCTTTTATTCAGGAGTAACAATGATATCTTTGCAATCGTTATTTCTCAGTGCCACAACGGCATTTTTAACAAGATACGCAGACGGATCACCGAACGGACTTGTAAACAAGGGGATAACAGGACTGTTCTCCATAATACCAAAATCAAATATTCTGTTTTTGATATTTTCATTACAGTTCACACGATAGACAATCCCCGTAACTCCAAGCGGTAACTTGTCAAGCGAACATTTTTCTTTCATCTGATTCACCGATTTCAACTTTTTATTAACAGCATATTCAATTCATACAACTGAGTTACACAAAAAGCCGGCCATAAACTAAACTTATATCGTACCTGAATAAACTCTGATATCAGAAAAATTTTAAGGAATTGACACGACTATAAACAGGTGTTATAATTAAATGCAGATTTCAAATGTATATAATTTAATATGGGTTTACGGTTCAAAATGCATCTTGCAGAGTAGATAACAGAGAATTCGGTGAGAATCCGAAGCAACAGTCATTACTGTATTTGGCATTGCCATAAGTCAGGTCGCTGTCCGTATGCCTCGGATTTTGCAAATCTTGGACAGGGAAGAGGTGCAACCGACCATATCTGTACAGACTTTTGGTCTGTATGGTTTTGTTTGTTGTGCCTTCCAAAAACGGAAGGCTTTTTATTTTGCCTTTCGATATACACAATACAATATGGAGGAAAACACTATGAACAAATCTTTTAAAAAAATCCTCTCAATTGTACTTTCTGTAATGATGATTTCGTCACTTATGACGGTTTCACTTTCAGTAAGCGCAGTCGAAGACGGAAAAGTAAGAGTAATTGTCAGAAATGATACATACTCAGTAGAAAACGGCGCTCCGTGGGACGGCGTTCTCGTTGATGAGTGGGTAAGCATTAATAATGACACTACTATGATGTCAGCCGTTGTTGATGCACTCAACAATCACGGCTACACACAGGAAGGTGCTGAGAACAATTACATCTCGTCAATTAACGGTCTTGCTGCATTTGACGGCGGTACAATGAGTGGCTGGATGGGAACTCTCAATGACTGGTTCACAAATTCAGGTTATGCATCCTATACAGTAGCAGACGGCACACTTGAGAGCGGTGACGAAATCGCTATTATGTATACTTCAAACGGTTACGGCGAGGATATCGGCGGTACATGGGCAAATAACGATACAACTGTTAAGTCGGTTGAAATCACAGGTGCCGAGCTTTCAGGCGAATTTGATCCGTCAGTTACAGACTACACACTCACAATCGATACACCGTCAGCTGATGTAAATGTAGTTCCTACTGCAACTAACAAAAACTTCCAGACAAGAAAATATAAGAATGAATATCTTCCTTCTGACGACAGTGCGTTTTACAAGAGAAGTCAGACTGTTAATGTTTCTGACGGTGACAAAATTTTCATCGGCTGCGGTGATATTGCATGGCCGTCAATGAACACAAGTGAAGGCGGTACTGTATATACATTCACAGTGAAATATGCTCCTTCCGCAGCTGACACAGTTTCAAACAAGATTAACGAGGTTGCAAAATATCTCGCATCACAGGATGCCCCCACAGTTTCTTCAGTAGGCGGCGAGTGGACAGTCCTCGGTCTTGCAAGAGCAGGTAAAATCACAGACGAAATTGCAGACAGTTACTATCAGAATGCAGTTAAGTATGTTGAAGAAAAGGGTTCTGCAAAGCTTCACAATACTAAATCAACAGACAATTCAAGAGTAATCCTTGCACTTACGGCAATCGGTAAGGATGTTACGGATGTTGCATCATATAACCTTCTTGAACCGCTTGCAGATATGGATTATGTTAAGAAGCAGGGTATCAACGGTCCTGTCTTTGCCCTCATTGCACTTGATACGGGCGATTATGAAATTCCGCAGACTGACGCCGCAAATCCCACAACAAGAGAAAAACTCGTACAGACAATTCTTGATGCACAGGTAGCAAATGGTGGCTGGACATTTTTCGGCTCAACTGCAGATCCTGATATGACAGGTATGGCAATTCAGGCACTTGCTCCTTACTACTCAACAAACAGCGATGTTAAAGAGGCAATTGATAAAGCACTCACAGCAATGTCAAACGCACAGAATGAAAACGGCGGATTTGCATCATGGGGTTCTGTAAACAGCGAAAGCTGTGCACAGGTACTCGTTGCACTTACAAGCCTTGGAATTGATCCTACAAATGATGAAAGATTCATCAAAAACGGCAACACACTCATTGATGCTATGATGAGTTTCTCCGCTGAAAACGGATTTGGTCATACAGACACAACATACAATCAGATGGCAACTGAACAGGGTTTCTATGCTTTTGTTTCATTTGACCGTCTTGTAAACGGCAAAACTTCACTCTACAATATGACTGACCGACTTGCAGAAAATTATGCCGTAGGTGATGTTAATCTTGACAACACAGTTTCTGTAATTGACGCAACACTTGTTCAGAAGCAGATTGTAAACCTTGAACAGCTTTCAAAGGTTTCACTTATCAAAGCTGATGTAAATCATGACGGTGTTATCGATGTTGTTGATGCAACAGAAATTCAGAAAATCATCGTTAAGCTCGTTTGATTAGAGTTCACAAGTTAAGATGGGTTATGGAAAAGATAAAAAAGTTTGTTAAAAAAAATCAAATACTCTTAATTGCGGTGTGCGTTTGTATTGCCGCACTTACAGTAGCATTTTTTGCAGGCGGCAACCGATCGGAAAATAAAGTTCAAACTGCATCAACTGCCTCCTCGCTATCGACAACAAATGCAGACACAGAAACAACTTCTGTGTCTGCAACAGAGAAAACCACTCAAAATCCTACCGATTCCACTAAATCAAACAAAGATAAAAAGGACAGAAAAAATTCCGAAGATAAAAAGAACAGTAAGGATAATTCGCAGAACAGTAACAGTTCAGCTGTTGAAAAAAGTGAAAAATCCGAGCAGAGTTCAAGCAACAGTTCTTCGGATAAGAAAAAACCGTCTTCTTCATCAAACAGTTCTTCAAAAACGAACAAAAAGAATGATGTTCAGCCGACAACACAGGACAAGTACAAAACCGATCCCGTACCGTCGGGAAAACCAAAGCCGGTTGAACCGGAAGAACAGGAAACAAAAGATACAAATCTTTATTGTACCTTTACAATCACCTGTTCAACAATTCTTGACAACATGGATGACCTTGATCCCGAAAAAATTGAACTCGTTCCAAAGGACGGTATAATCCTCAAAAAACAGAAGGTTCAATTCAAAGAGGGCGAATCTGTATATGATGTCCTTGTAAAAGTTTGTAAGGACAACAATATTCATATGGAATCGAGCTGGACTCCTATGTATAATTCCGCTTATATTGAAGGAATTAACAACCTCTACGAATTTGACTGCGGTTCTCTTTCGGGCTGGATGTACAAAGTCAATGAATGGTTTCCAAACTACGGCTGTTCACGATATGTACTCAAGAACGGCGACGATGTGGTCTGGTGCTACACCTGTAACTTAGGCTATGATGTCGGCGGAGGATACGCAACAGGAGAATAATGATGAAGGATACTTTTTCAAATATGCACCCCTTTATCAATTTTATATTTTTTGCACTTACAATAGGGTTCACGATGTTTATCATGAACCCTGTTTGTCTTGCTGTCAGTTTTTTATGTGCGCTTGTAACCGCTTTATACCTTAACGGCAAAAAAGCTGTGAGATTGTCACTTGTTTTTCTTTTGCCTATGATACTCTTGATAGTTCTCGTAAATCCTGTTTTTAATCATGAAGGAATGACTATACTCACATATTTTCCGTGGGATAACCCACTAACACTCGAATCAATCGTTTACGGTATTGCAAGTGCATTTTTGCTTTCGTCAACAGTTTTATGGTTTTCTTCATTCAATGCAGTAATCACTTCCGACAAGGTAGTTTTCCTGTTTGGCAGAATAATGCCGTCATTGAGTCTGGTGATTTCAATGGCATTGCGTTTTGTTCCAAGGTTTTCGGCACAAATGAAACTTGTGCGTAATGCACAACACACAATAGGCAGAGATATAAACGAGGGAACATTGTTTCAAAGAATAAGGAACGCAGTAAAAATTCTTTCGATTATGATAACATGGTCGCTTGAAAACGCAATTGAAACAGCCGATTCAATGAAAAGCAGAGGTCACGGTCTTAAAGGCAGAACATCCTATTCACTTTATAAATTTGACAAAAGAGACGCATTTATGCTTTGCACAATCCTTTTTACCGGATTGGTACTTATGATTTTGCTTTTTACAAACGCAATAAAATTCAGATACTATCCGTCAATCAAGGGCGATTTGTTTACGGTGCAAAGTATCATTTTTTATATATTCTACACATTTTTAATGTTGATTCCGCTATCGGTAAATATAGGAGAGGGGATAAAATGGAAACATATGCAATCAAAAATCTGAGTTTTCGATACCCCGAAACCGGTATTGATGTACTTAAAGATATTACTTTCAGCGTAAACGAGGGCGAGTTTATCACGGTCTGTGGTCCGTCAGGCTGCGGAAAAAGCACACTTCTCAGACATCTGAAACCCGATCTTTCACCGCACGGTGTTCTTTCGGGAGAAATATTCTTTGAAGAAAAACCTATATCAGACCTTTCTCACAGAGAGCAAAGCAGTAAAATCGGCTTTGTTATGCAATCACCTGAAAATCAGATTGTTACCGATAAGGTATGGCACGAACTTGCTTTCGGACTTGAAAGTCTTGGTTATGACAACAATACAATCCGAAAAAGAGTTGCCGAAACAGCTTCATTTTTCGGAATCCAAAATTATTTTGAAAAAAGTGTTCTCGAACTTTCGGGCGGACAAAAGCAAATTTTAAACCTTGCTTCAATTATGGCAATGCAACCGTCCGTTCTCATTTTGGATGAACCGACAAGCCAACTCGATCCGATTGCGGCAAGCGAATTTTTGCACTGCGTTTCACGCATAAATCACGAACTGGGGACAACGGTGATAATAACGGAACACAGACTTGATGAGGTGCTTCCGCTTTCAGACAGGGTGCTTGTCATCGAAAACAACGGAATTTCAGCTTTTGACTCTCCTCAAAAGGTCGGGAAAATTCTTAAAGAAAAAGACAGTAAAACATTTCTTTCTATGCCTGCTCCGACGCAGATATGGCAGGCTGTTACAGAAAATTACAATACCGACTGTCCCGTAACTGTTCCAAGCGGCAAAAAGTGGCTTTCGGAATATGCCCAAAATCATAAAATGTATGAGCTCAAACCCGAAAGCATTCAGAAACATTCTGATAAAGAAGCAGTAAGTCTTAATGATATTTGGTTCAGGTACGAAAAGTCGGGTGCAGATGTACTAAAAGGTCTTTCGCTAAAAATATATCAGGGGGAATTTGCGGCTATACTCGGCGGTAACGGAATGGGAAAATCAACCGCTTTGTCAATTATCTGTTCACTTAACAAGCCATACAGAGGCAAAGTTGAAATCTCTCCGCTTAACAAAAATTCTTTTGACACGCTCGTAGCAGTATTACCCCAAAATCCGCAGACACTGTTTTTGAAAAAAACTGTACTTGAAGATTTATACGAAGTATTTGACGGCAGAAAAATCAGCAAGGAGGAAAAAGAAAGACGGGTTACCTCAGCGGTAAAGCTGTGCAGACTTGAAAACCTCTGCAATCGCCATCCTTATGATTTATCCGGCGGTGAACAGCAGAGAGCGGCTCTTGCAAAAATTCTTCTCATAAGGCCCCAAATTCTTTTACTTGATGAACCTACAAAGGGACTTGATGCCGAATTCAAGATTGAGTTTGCTCAGATTATATACGACCTCAACAAAGCCGGCATAACCGTTCTCATGGTAAGTCACGATGTAGAGTTCTGTGCTGTATATCCAAGCCGCTGTCTGATGTTTTTTAACGGTGAAGTTGTGTCGGAAGGTACACCGAGAAACTTCTTTTCGTCAAACAGCTTTTATTCCACCTCTGCAAGCCGAATGTCAAAAGGCATAATAGATAACGCAATATCATCAAATGATGTCATATACGCCTGCACAGGTCAAAACAGAGATATTCAAATTAACAGAAACACACCTGATATTGACCTTTTTAAAAACGACACCGAAAATAGTCCCCCCAAAAAAAACAAAGCTGAAAACAAAAAGCTATCTGCTTTTAAAAAAATCTGCGGATTATTTGGTGCAGTACTGTTCATACTCGGTCTGATTATAAATCTGGAATATATTCCGAATTTTTCAGCCAAAACTTTGCCTACCTGGTTCAACTGGGGAATTATCGGAGTATCTGTTGCGTTGCTTATGATAGCTTTCGGAACAAAATCAAAACGACCGATTGACCTGCCGAGAAAAAGTTCAAAACTGAGTAAAAGAACCGTCAGTATGGCAATTATGGTTTTGCTTGCAATTCCTGTTACAATTTTTGTAGGAATGACATATCTTCAGGATCAGAAATATCTTTTTATTTCACTCCTGGTTATGATTGAGTGTATGATTCCGTTTTTTCTCGTTTTTGAAGGCAGGCACCCAAAAGCGAGAGAGCTTGTCATAATTTCCGTTCTATGTGCAATAGCAGTTGCAGGACGACTTGCATTTACAATGTTGCCTCAGTTCAAGCCCGTTGTGGCAATTGTGATAATTTCGGGAGTAGCATTCGGTGGTGAATCGGGATTTCTTGTCGGTGCTGTAAGTATGCTTGTTTCAAATCTTATGTTCGGTCAAGGACCTTGGACGCCGTGGCAAATGTTTGCGGCAGGAATAATAGGCTTCATTGGCGGTATTCTCTTTAAGAAAGGTCTTTTGGGCAGAACAAGGACTTCGCTCTGTATATACGGTTTCATTGCCACAATGGTCATTTACGGCGGACTTATGAACCTTTATTCGGCACTCACATCACATTCCGCATTTAATCTAAATATGCTCATAACTTTTTATGTTCAGGGCTTTCCTATGGATATTGTTCACGCAGTTTCGACTGTTATATTTCTGTTTTTCGGAGCAGAACCTATGCTTGAAAAGCTTGACAGAATTAAAGTTAAGTACGGACTTATCGAATAAACCTAAACAGCAGATAAAATTTCTGCTGTTTTTTTGTGCTGTAATTTAAAAATTTTCGACAAAAGTATAGACATAATCCGAAAATAATATTATAATTTTGATGTGTCTGATTTTAATCAAACAGTATTTACAATCTAAAACGGCAAACTGTAAATACTTTTAATTCAGAATTAAAAAGGTTAAAGGAGAAAAAATATGGGCGGATTTATGGGTGTTGCAGCAAAACAGGACTGCGTATTCGACTTATACTTTGGAATTGACTATCATTCACACCTTGGCACAAGAAGAGGCGGTATGGTTGTTTATGACAAAGAAAAAGGATTTGACAGATCAATCCACAATATTGAAAATGCACCTTTCAGAACTAAATTTGATAAAGATATGCAGAGTATGAAAGGCAAATTCGGTATCGGCTGTATTTCCGACTACGAACCGCAGCCTCTTATTGTTCGTTCACATCACGGTACATATGCAATTACCACCGTAAGCAAAATCAATAATACAGATGAACTTGTTGAAGAAATTTTTGAAAAAGGCGGTTCGCATTTTCTTGAAATGAGCGGCGGTGAAATCAACGCAACCGAGCTTATTGCAACTCTCATCAATCAAAAAGAAAACCTTGTTGACGGCATAAGCTATGCTCTTGAAAAAGTTGACGGCTCTGTTTCGCTCCTGTTGATGAATAAAAACGGCATCTATTGCGCAAGAGATAAGTACGGCAGAACTCCTGTTGTTATCGGTAAAAAAGAGGACGCATTTTGTGTGGCGTTTGAATGTTTCTCATACAAAAACCTCGGCTACAATGATTATAAAGAACTCGGACCGGGTGAGATTACGGTAATTACAGACCAAAACTGCATTACACTCAAAAAGCCCGGTGATAAAATGAAAATCTGTACTTTTCTGTGGGTTTACTACGGCTATCCTGCAAGCTCATATGAGGGTACAAGTGTTGAGCAAATGCGTTACAACTGCGGTGCAAAAATGGCTGAAAGAGATTCCGTAAAGCCCGATATCGTTGCAGGTGTACCCGATTCAGGCATTGCTCACGCAGTAGGCTATGCAAATGCCTCGGGAATTCCGTTCTCAAGACCGTTTATTAAATATACACCTACTTGGCCGAGATCATTTATGCCGACAATACAGAGTCAGCGTAATCTTATTGCAAAAATGAAGCTTCTCGCAGTTGAGGATTTAATCAGAGGAAAGAGCCTTCTTCTTATTGATGACTCAATTGTAAGAGGCACACAGCTTCGTGAAACAACGGAGTATCTTTTTGAAAGCGGTGCAAAAGAGGTTCATATCAGACCTGCGTGTCCTCCGCTTGTATACGGCTGTAAGTATCTTAACTTCTCAAGATCATCTTCTGAAATGGATCTCATCACAAGACGAGTTATTGAAAGACTTGAGAACGGCAATGTTACAGACGAAATTCTTCAGGAATACACAAATCCCGATTCTGAAAAATACGAGCAGATGGTTGATGAAATCTGTAAAGAACTCAAGTTCACATCCTTGCGTTTTAACAGGCTTGACGATATGCTTGATTCCTGCGGAATTGACAAATGCAAACTCTGTACTTATTGTTGGGACGGTAAGGAATAATTAAATTTTACTTATAAAAATAAGGCATTTGCAATGAGAAATCTCAAAGCAAATGCCTTTTGTTTTTACTTAGTATGCAATAATTTCGTAGCCGTCATCAGTTACAAGAACCTGAATTTCCCACTGAGCAGACATTGAATTATCTTCTGTATAGATAGTCCAGCCGTTATCCTCATCAACGAAAATATCAGGTTTTCCTGCGTTCACCATAGGTTCAATGGTAAAAATCATACCGGGTACCATAAGCATTTCCGTGCCTTTTTTAGAAATGTAACTTACCCATGGATCTTCGTGGAATTCAAGACCGATTCCATGACCTCCTACTTCACGAACAACAGAGTAACCTTTACTCCTTACATAATCATTGACAGCCTGACCCATATCTCCGAGAAAGCCCCAAGGCTTAACCTGCTTGAGTCCCTCATAAACTGCATTTTTTGTTTCTTCAACAAGCTTTCTGTTTTCTTCGCTTACATTACCGATACAAAACATTCTTGAAGAATCGGAAAAATATCCGTTCAAATTAGTTGAAACATCAACATTGATTATATCGCCGTCTTTGATTATTACATCTTCCGACGGAATACCGTGACAAACTTCGTTGTTTATTGAAGTACATACGCTCTTGGGAAATCCCTCAAAATTAAGGGGAGCCGGAACACCGCCCATTTTGGTTGTGATATCATACACCCACTTATCAATTTCAGCCGTGCTGATACCTGCCTTAATATGCTCTGCAACATAATCAAGAACTGCAATATTAATCTTCGCACTCTCCTTGATTTTTTCAATCTGCTCAGCATTTTTCAAGATTTCGTGGGAGGGAACAATGTGACCCGCACCCTCAAATTCCTCAATTTTTTCATCAAAATCTATATGACATTTTTTATACTTTTTTCCGCTGCCACACCAGCAAGGATCATTTCTGCCAGGTTTTTCCATTTTACTAACTTCCTTTCATTTTTCCAATTCATAATCCTTGATAATTATACCACCAAACAAATTTTATTACAACATCTTTGTCGTATGCAAAAATCCAAAAGAAAAATCTTGTCAGAAAAAGTTTTGTAGTATATACTGAATAAGTAATATATAATCTCACACTCGGCATATTTTTATGCAGAGGTGTTTGTATGAATAAAAAAATCCCGACATTTTATGCTCTCTGCTTTATACTGTTTGCAATATTCTGCATTATTATGGTATCTGTTTTTTTCAGACTTAATCCGACAAAATCTGTTATGACCGAAAACAAAACAGAGCCGATAATTGTAATTGACGCAGGTCACGGCGGCGAAGACGGGGGAGCGGTAAGCGAAAGCGGTGTGCTTGAAAAGGACATCAATCTTTCTATAGCAAATAATTCGGCTGATTTATTAAAAATTTTCGGATATAAGGTTGTTCAAACAAGAACAGATGATGTATCTCTTGATAACGGAGAAGATTCGGTTCATTCAAGGAAAGTTGCCGATTTAAAAAAACGGCTCGAAATTTTCAATTCAGACAAAAACAATATTGTAATCAGTATTCACCAAAACAAATTTTCTCAAAGCAAATATTACGGAACTCAAATTTTTTATTCCCCGAATAACAGTCAAAGTCAAAATCTTGCGGAATGCATTAGAAATTCCGTAAAAAAATGCTTACAGCCTGATAACGAACGGCAATGCAAAAAGGCAGACGGCTCAATCTATCTTTTAAAAAAGGCTGAAAACCCGTCTGTTATTGTGGAATGCGGATTTATTTCAAATCCGGATGAACTTGCTAAGCTGCAAAGTGACGAATATCAAAAAGAAATGGCAACAGCAATCATAACAGGATTTTTAGATTATACTCATCAATAAATACAGGAAGTGAAATAAATGGCTTCAAAAATCAAAAGTGTTTACATATGTTCAGAATGTGGATACGAATCGCCCAAATGGTACGGAAAATGCCCGTCATGCGGCGAATGGAACACAATGAACGAAGAAATTAAAGATACATCAAAACAGTCAGCAACTGCAAAAACACGCTCTTTTGCAACCTACTCAAAACCATACGCAATATCGGATATTTCAACCGAGGATGAGCACAGATATGACACAGGCTGCGGAGAACTCAACCGTGTACTCGGCGGAGGAATTGTAAAGGGCAGTCTTATACTTCTGGGCGGTGATCCGGGCATAGGCAAATCGACCGTTCTTATGCAGATTTGTCAGTACCTCGGCGATACTCTGAAAATTCTCTACATATCTGGAGAGGAGTCAAAAAGACAGCTCAAGCTCCGAGCAATAAGGCTGGGTGTAACTTCGCCGAATCTGTATGTAATGACTGAAACCGATGTTGAGGTTATTTGCGAACAGATAAAAAATCTCAAGCCCGACCTTGTTATGATTGACTCAATTCAGACGATGAATCTTTCAGAATTAAGCTCGTCCCCCGGCAGCATTACACAGGTACGAGAATCTGCCAATATGCTGATGAGAACTGCAAAAGGACTTGATATTCCTATGTTTATCGTAGGTCATGTCAATAAAGAGGGTTCAATTGCAGGTCCAAAGGTACTTGAACATATCGTTGACACCGTACTGCATTTTGAAGGTGACAAACAGATGAGCTGTCGTATTCTTCGTGCCGTAAAAAACAGGTACGGCTCAACAAATGAAATCGGCGTTTTTGAAATGACTGATAAAGGGCTTAACGAAGTTGCAAATCCGTCTGTTATGTTGCTTTCAGGGCGTCCGAAAAATGTTTCGGGAACTTGCGTCACCTGTACAATTGAAGGATCAAGGCCAATTCTTGCCGAAACACAGGGACTTGCCACACAAAGCGGATACGGCAACGCTCGCAGAATGGTTACAGGATATGATTATAACAGACTGTCAATGGTACTTGCCGTTCTTGAAAAAAGAGCAGGATACTATTTTTCAAACTGCGACACCTACATAAATATCGTAGGCGGATTGCGAGTTGACGAACCTGCGATTGACCTTTCAATTGCCATGGCTCTTATAAGCAGTCTGAAAGATACTCCGATTGACGAAAACGCTGTTGTATTCGGTGAAATCGGTCTTGCAGGAGAAATTCGTGCTGTATCAAACGCTCAGATGAGAATTAACGAAGCGGTAAGACTCGGCTTTACAAAAATCATTCTGCCGTATCATAATCTAAAAGGTGTTTCATGTGATGATGCTGAATTGATCGGAGTAAAAAACATTCGTCAGGCATTTGAAGCGGTAGGACAATGAGCAGTTTTGTAATATCAAACAAATACCCATGTTTTGCCGATGAGCTTTCAAAAATGGGGCATAATGTTATATTTTCGGACACTGTCAAAGCATTTTCGCAACCTGAACAAGCTCATGCCGATATGCAGATTTTGACGATAAATAATACTGTTTTTGTACTTCAAGAGTGTGAAAAGCTAAAAACTTTACCATATAAACAAAGCAGGGAAGAAGTATCCCGAAAATGTATTGCTGAATTTTCTTTTCTTTAATAATAAGCTTTATGGTAAAGTATCTGCAATAGATCCGACTCTTTACAAATATTGTGTAAAAAACGATATTGAAATCGTAAACATAAACCAAGGATACGCAAGATGCTCAACTCTAATACTCAATAATCGCACTGCCGTAACAGCTGATATATCCATAAAAAATGCCCTTGAAAAAGATGGGGCAGAGGTGTTATTAATATCCTCGGGTGATATAAAACTTGAAGGATATGATTATGGATTTATAGGCGGTGCAAGCGGAAAAATCTCTGATAATACCGTAGTGTTTTTCGGAAACGCTGAAATGCATCCCTGCTATTCTTCTATAAGAGAATTATGTTCTAAAAATAAAATTGAAATTAAAATATTATGCAAAAATATGCCACTCACAGATGTGGGTGGCATAGTAAAAATTCTTTAAACTTTTTTCTTAGGTCTTATTTTTGCAAGCGGATTTGAGTCAGCGGCATTTTTCATTTGTTCCGAACTCAGGTGTGTATAAATCTCAGTCGTACCGAGGTTTTCGTGTCCGAGAACCTCTTTAAGCACTCTGACATCAACTCCGCCTTGCTGATACATAAGCGTAGCGGCGGTATGCCTAAGCTTATGACAGGAAAATCCCTGAGAATCAAGTCCGATTTTCTCAAGATATTTATATACCATAGCCTGAATTGTTTTCACAGACATTCTGCGGTGATTACGGCTAATAAACAACGCTTTTTTATCCTTAACTTCATCAATCGGACGCACCTTCATATACTCATTATAAGCTTCGATGCAGGCAGAGTTTAGATAAACAATGCGTTCTTTATTGCCTTTACCGACAACACGCATTGTACCGTCACTATGAATATCATTATAGTTAAGACCTGCCATTTCAGACACACGGAGTCCGCAATTGAGAAAGAGAGTCAAAATACAATAATCACGCTGTTTGTTATTTCCGTCAACTGCATTAAGAAGCTCAATGCTTTGTTCAAGAGTAAGATACTTTGGCAAAGCTTTTTTATTTTTTGGCGATTCAAGCTGTTCCACGGGATTTGTATCAAGCAAATGTTTATTATTTGTTATGTACTTAAAAAAGCCTTTCAGACTGGAACATTTTCTTGCACGGGACGCACTCTTATTGTTGCGGTCACGATAAAGAAAATTCATATAATCATATGCAAGTTCAAGATTAACGGTTTTAATTAAATCAAGGTCAACATCGTCAATTTTAATTTCATCAAACTCAGTACCGTCAGGCA
>OBYC01000764.1_pt1 | contig 18780 bp, 13 predicted proteins | sample 1550651 | NCBI WGS metagenome assembly OBYC01 (sample SAMEA2580181, study PRJEB22360) | human gut metagenome | biome: human gut; feature: human-associated habitat; material: faeces | place: Denmark | collected 2008/2010
ATGGGAATCGAACCCACCTCCTCAGCTTGGAAGGCTGATATACTAGCCGATGTACGATGCCCGCATATTCTGTTTTGCCGGGATGCAAGCAGTATTATAGCATGATTCGCGGCAAATGTCCAGCATTTTTTGCCCAAAGTGCAGAAGGAGAGGAAACCTTTGCCGCTGAGCTGGCGTTTGCCTGTTTACTTTGGAGCAGTTTTATTGTAAAATAGACAGGAGATAAAACCGGCGGCGCACAGCGCGGCCAAATCTGATACAGGTGGTGTATGTTATTATGGCATTGAAATATCAGCGTATCCTTCTGAAGATCAGCGGCGAGGCCCTCGGCGGCGAAAAGGGGACCGGCTTCGACGAGCCGACCATGGACGCGATCTGCGGCGGCGTAAAGAAGGCCCATGAGCTGGGCGTTCAGATCGGCATCGTCGTGGGCGGCGGCAACTTCTGGCGCGGCCGTTCCAGCGGCAGGATGGAGCGTACGCTGGCCGACAAGATCGGTATGCTGGCAACGGTGATGAACGCTCTGGCTGTCTCCGACAAGCTGGAGCAGCTGGGTGTGCCGACCGAGGTGTTCACCTCCATCACCATGCCGCAGGTGGCCCCGGCCTTCACCCGCAAGGACGCTCTCCGCGCAATGGACGAGGGCAAGATCGCCATCTTCGGCGGCGGTACGGGCAACCCCTTCTTCTCCACCGACACGACCACTGCCCTGCGCGCCGTTGAGGTGAGCGCAGACATCATGTTCAAGGCCACGATGGTGGACGGCGTCTATGACAAGGACCCCCACAAGTACCCCGACGCTAAGAAGTACGAGACCCTTACCTTTACCAAGGTGCTGGAAGACCGTCTGGCTGTTATGGACGGCACTGCCGCCACCCTCTGCCGGGACAACAAGCTCCCCATCCTCGTGTTCGACCTGGCCGACCCCGACAACATCGCCCGCGCTGTGCAGGGTGAGAACGTGGGTACACTGGTCTACGAGGGCTGAGCATACCGCCCCGCTTCCGACAATAGAATATCCCAGACGCCTTTTCGCGGCTGGTGAGAATTGATAACAAACAGGAGACAAGGACAATGAGCAGCAACACCAAGGCATTCGAAGAAAAGATGAAGAGCGCAGTCGAGCATCTGGAGCGCGAGCTGAAGACCGTGCGCGCAGGCCGCGCCAACCCCGGCGTTCTGGACAAGGTGACCGTGGATTACTATGGTTCGCCCACGCCCATCCAGCAGGTGGCTTCTGTGGCTGTCAGCGAGGCCCGCACCCTGACCATCACCCCGTGGGACCGCACCCTGCTGCGCGCCATCAGCAAGGCGATCCTGGCCAGCGATGTGGGCATCAACCCCATTGATGACGGCCAGACCATCCGTCTGAACTTCCCGGCTCCCACCGAGGAGCGCCGCAAGCAGCTGGCCAAGGAAGTCTCCAAGATGGGCGAGGAGGCAAAGGTCGCCGTCCGCAACGTCCGCCGTGACGCCATGGATAAGGCCAAGGCCATGAAGAAGGCCGGTGAGCTGACCGAGGACACCCAGAAGACCATGGAAGAGGACGTCCAGAAGCTGACCGACAAGTATGTGAAGAACATCGACGCTGCCGTGGAAGAGAAGCAGAAGGAGATCATGTCCGTCTGATTCCGACTGCAGGCAAAGCAGGGAGGTGCCGTGCGCTGAAAGAAGGTGCGCGGCACTTTTTGCCAGACGAGACGTAGAGGAAGAAGAGCATGGAACATTCAAAGGATCTTGCGAAGGGACTGTCCATCGGCATCATCATGGACGGCAACGGCCGCTGGGCCAAGAGCCGCGGCCTGCCCCGCACCGCCGGCCATAAAAAGGGCGCACAGGTCTTTCAGGACATTGCGGACTACTGCGATGAACTGGGCGTAGAGTCGGTGTATTTTTACGCATTCTCGACCGAAAACTGGAAGCGTCCCGCCGAGGAGGTAGGCGCGATCATGCGGCTGTTCGGCGAATACCTCATCAAGGGCTTCGACTACGAGAACCGGAACGTCCGCATCTGCTTCATGGGCGACCGCACGGTGCTGGAGCCCAAGCTGCAGGAGCTGATGAACAAGCTGGAGCGGGACTCTGCCTGCAAGACCGGCCTGACCATCAACATCGCCATCAACTACGGCGGACGGCCTGAGATCGTCCGGGCGGCCCAGAGCCTCGCGGCCAAGGCGGCTGCGGGCGAGCTGAAGCCTGAGGACATCACGGAAGAGGCTCTTTCGGCCCAGATGTACACCGCCGGCCAGAAAGACCCCGACTTCATCCTCCGCCCCAGCGGAGAAAAGCGGCTCTCCAACTTCATGCTCTGGCAGGCGGCCTACTCCGAACTGGTGGAAATGGACGTTCTGTGGCCTGATTTCACCCGTGATGATCTCGATGCCGCCATCATGGAGTTCAACCGGCGCTCCCGCCGCTTCGGCGGACTCTGAGAGCAGCAACCGATACGCAAGATGCCGCGCAGCGTGCGCGGCCCCCGGAGAGCGCCCGGTATTTCCTCGGGCGCTGACGCTGCAGACCCTGCCAGAGCAGGGAGCGGCTCCCGGACGAAACAAAGGAGAACATGAAACTATGAAAACACGAATCATCACAGCCGTGGTGGGCCTGATCGTTCTGGCAGGCGTCCTGTTCACCTTCGATACGCTGGTGTTCAATCTGGTCATCGCGGCTATCACCCTCATCGCCCTGCATGAAATTTACTCTGCGCTGGGTTTTGAAAAGCAGGACTGGCCGCTGCTGGCTGTTCTGGTGCCCTACACACTGCTCATCATGCTGTCGAGCTACAGCGTCTGCCGGGCGATGGTGATGCCCGCTTCCTTCCTCGTGGTGCTGTTCTATGCCATCTACCTTGTAGTGCGCAACGGCGTTATCAGCTACCAGAAAGCCAGCGGCCTCGCCATGTTTTCGGGCATTGTGATCTTCTGCTTCTACTCGTTCATCCGGCTCAAGGAGATGCTGCCGGTGGAGGAGTATGGCTACGACGCCATCTTCTTCATCCTGCTCATCCTCTGCTTCGCCTGGGGCGGCGATACCTGCGCCTACTTCGCGGGCCGCGCCTTTGGCAAGCATAAGCTCTGCCCGGTGGTCAGCCCCAAAAAGACGGTGGAGGGTGCTGTTGGCGGCGTGCTGGGCACGATGGTGTTCGGTGTGCTGATCACGGTCATCTACTCCATCGCAGCGGACCGGATGGAAGAGTTCACCCGCTCCAACATTGGCGTATCCATGTATGTTATCATTGCGCTGCTGGCCTGTGTGGCTGCGGTGCTGGGCATCTACGGCGACCTGTTCGCCAGCGTGGTCAAGCGCCAGTGCGGCATCAAGGACTACGGCACCATCTTCCCGGGCCACGGCGGCATCCTTGACCGCTTCGACAGCGTGATGTTCATCGCGCCCTTCGTCACCATGGTGGTCATCGCAGCATTCTACAATTAAAATCAGCAGGAGATCGATTCTTTATGGCTAAGAAAATCACGCTGCTGGGCTCTACCGGCTCCATCGGCACCCAGAGCCTTGACGTCATCCGTGCTCAAGGGTATGAGGTGTTCGGCCTGTCGGCTCACAGCCAGACGGATAAAATTTTGCAGCAGATAGAAGAATTCCACCCGAAATACGTCTGTATGACCAGTGAGACCGGTGCCGAAAAGCTTTCGGCTGCGCTGGCCGGCCGCGCCGATGCACCCAGGCTCCTGACCGGCCCCGAGGGCCTGAAGGCCCTCGCCGCGATGGACGGCCCGGACGTGGTGCTGAACAGCGTGGTGGGCATCGCGGGCCTCGGCGCAAGCCTTGCCGCCATCGAGAGCGGCCATGACCTGGCCCTCGCCAACAAGGAAAGCCTTGTCACCGGCGGCCATCTCGTCACCCGGGCTGTGGCAAAGCACGGCGTCAAGCTGCTGCCTGTGGACAGTGAGCACTCAGCCATCTTCCAGTGCCTGCAGGATAAGGAGAGCGCCAAGAGCCTGACCAAGATCCTGCTGACGGCCTCCGGCGGCCCCTTCTTCGGCATGAAGACCGAAGAGCTGCGGGGCAAGACCAAGGCCGATGCCCTCAAGCATCCCAACTGGAACATGGGTGCAAAGATCACCATCGACAGCGCCACCCTGATGAATAAGGGCCTCGAGCTCATTGAGGCTGTGTGGCTGTTCGGTCTGCCTCCGGAGAAAATTCAAATCGTCGTCCAGCGCCAGAGCATCGTCCACTCGGCGGTGCAGTACAGCGACAACTCCATCATCGCCCAGCTGGGTGTGCCGGATATGCGCATCCCCATCCAGTATGCGCTGACCTATCCGGCCCGTGTGCCGGGCGTCGTGCCGGAGCTGGACTTCACCACCCTCAAGCTGCTGACTTTCGATGTGGCCGACGAGGAGACGTTCCGCTGCCTCGCCGCCTGCAAGAAGGCCATCCGAAAGGGCGGTCTCGGCCCCTGCGCCGCCAACGGTGCCAACGAGGAGGCCGTCAAGCTCTTCCTCGAGGATAAGATCGGCTTCCTCGACATCGGCCGTTTGGTGGAGGCTGTCGTGGACAGCGACAGCTTCGGCGGCGACTACAGCCTCGCGGATGTGTATGAGTGTGACCGTATGGCCCGCGCATTCGTGAGAGCACATCTGTAATATAGGAGAAATAATGTCAGTTTTCATCACCTTTGCAGCCGCGCTGCTCATCTTCGGCGCAGTCATCGCCATCCACGAGTTCGGCCATTTTGCAGTGGCAAAGCTCTGCGGGGTCCAGGTCAACGAGTTTTCCATTGGCATGGGTCCGACCCTCATCAAGACCTACCGCAAAGGCACACAGTATACCCTGCGGCTCCTGCCCGTAGGCGGCTTTGTGGCGCTGGAAGGGGAGGAGAGCCCCGAGAGCGAGCAGGCCGAGGGTGGAAGCGGGGACGATGACGGCCCGGACATCCCGCCGGAGGTGCTGGCGCAGCGGACAGGCAAGCCGCTGAACGAGGCGGCTGTCTGGCAGCGGATGCTGGTGATGGCGGCAGGCGCGGTGATGAACTTCGTGCTGGGCTTCGTGGTGCTGCTGCTCCTCATCTCGCTGCGCAGTGAGCCCATCACCAGCAAGGTCATCTATGCCGTGGAGGACAACGCCCTCTGCGGCCAGACCGGCCTGCAGGCCGGCGACGAGATCGTGGCCGTCAACGGGCGGCACTGCTTCGTGGCCAACGATATGCTCTACGAGCTCATGCGAACCGAGAGCTGCCGTGCGGACTTCACCGTCCGCCGGGACGGCAGGCTCGTGGAGCTGCCGGACGTCCAGTTCGACACCTGGCAGGATGAACAGGGCCAGACCCACATGACACTGGGCTTTACAGTCTACGGCCTCAAAAAAACACCGCTGAACGTCCTGAAAGAGTCGGCCAACAGCGTCATCTACTATGGACGCATCATCTATACCTCGCTGGCCGACCTTCTGCGGGGCCGCGAGAGCATCAACGACCTGTCCGGCCCGGTGGGCATCGTGACCGCCATCGGTCAGGCTGCAAGCTACGGCTGGGAGGATGTGGCTGAGCTGCTGGGGCTCATCACCATCAACCTCGGCGTCCTCAATCTGCTGCCGTTCCCGGCGCTGGACGGCGGAAAAATCGTCTTCCTGCTCATCGAGGCAGTCACCGGCCATGCAGTGCCGGAAAAGATCCAGGGCAGCCTGACCGTCGCAGCCTTTGCGCTGCTGTTTGGCCTGATGCTCTTTGCAACGTACAATGACATCGTCCGGCTCGTGACCGGAGCAGTTTGAAAGAGGTAAAACCATGCGGCAGCTGAAACGTGAAGTGAAGATCGGCAATGTGACCATCGGCGGCAAGAATCCCATTGCCGTGCAGACCATGCTGAACGTCCCGGTGGAGGACATCGAGGGCAATGTGGCGCAGGCAAAGCGCTGTGAAGCGGCAGGCTGTCAGATCTTGCGCGTGACCTGTCCCAGCGCGGCAGACGCCAAGTGCATCGAGGCTGTCAAGAACGCCGTGAATATCCCCATCGTGGCGGACATCCACTTCGACTACAAGGCTGCCATCGCCTGCGCCGACGTGGGCGTGGATAAGATCCGCATCAACCCGGGCAACATCGGCGACGATGACCGCGTGAAGGCGGTCGTGGATGCCTGCCAGCAGAAAAATATCCCCATCCGCATCGGCGTCAACGGCGGCAGTCTGGAAAAGCACATCCTCGCCAAGTACGGCGCACCTGTGCCGGAAGCGATGGTGGAGAGCGCTCTGTACCATGTCCACCTGCTGGAAAAGTTCGACTTCAACAACATCGTCATCTCCATCAAGAACTCCAACGTCCCCCGCATGATGGAGGCATACCGTCAGCTCAGCGCTGTGACCGACTACCCGCTCCATGTGGGCGTCACGGAGGCCGGCACTTACCAGATGGGCCTGCTCAAGAGCGGCATGGGCATCGGCGGGATGCTGCTGGAAGGCATCGGCGACACCATCCGTGTCTCGCTGGCTGCTGACCCTGAGAAGGAAGTGGAAGCAGGCTACAATATCCTGCGCGCTGTCGGCTTCCCGGTGGCCGGCCCGGAGGTCATCACCTGCCCGACCTGCGGCCGCACCCAGTACCCCTGCACCGAAATCGCAAATGAGGTGGAGCGTCGGCTTCAGGGCTGCAAAAAGTCCATCAAGGTGGCTGTCATGGGCTGTGTCGTCAACGGCCCCGGCGAGGCCCGTGAGGCTGACATCGGCATTGCCGGCGGCAAGGGCGAGGCAGTGCTGTTCGTCCACGGCGAACCCGTCAGGAAGCTGACGGGGGATAATATCCTCGACCAGTTCATGGAGGAGATCTATAAGCTGTGATTTTACAGAATAAGCTTGGTCTGACGAGTGAAGCTGAGCTTGCTCGGGCAGAAGAAAAACTCAGCAAGACCCGGGCGCTTGAGCTCTATGACACCGGCCTGTTGGATACCTTCGAGGTAGGCACCTTCAAAGGGCTTGCGGCCATCCATAAATGCCTGTTCGGTGATGTCTACGAGTTCGCTGGACAGATGCGGACAGTGAACATTGCAAAAGGAAATTTCCGCTTTGCACCGGTGATGTATCTGCGTCCGGCACTGGAAAGCATCGACGCTATGCCGCAGTCTTCTTTCGATGAAATCATCGAGAAGTATGTGGAGATGAATGTGGCGCATCCGTTTCGGGAGGGCAATGGCCGAAGCACCCGAATCTGGCTGGATGCTATTCTGAAAAAAGGACTGCATCAGGTCATCGACTGGAGCAGGGTGGATAAAGAAGATTACCTTCTTGCAATGGAGCGCAGCCCGGTCAAGGATGTGGAGATAAAAGCGCTGCTGCACGCTGCTCTGACCGAAAAAATCAATGACCGCGAAGTCTATATGAAAGGCATCGACGCCAGTTACCACTACGAAGGCTATTATGTCTTTAAGACAGAAGATTTAACTTAAAAACAACCTGCTGCCACGCCCTTTTCCAGGGCGCGGCAGTTTGTGCTGTTATCTGATAGAAAAGGAGTACCACTGTGACACCACTTGTTTCCCAGCTATGGCCGCAGTTTATGGCGGACCCGGACTTTGCGGCCTGTTTTGGCCGCGTGGTCGTCGAGCACGCCCAGATGCTGCGGCAGGAGCGGCAGGTCATCTTTACGCTGCGCAGTTCTGCCCCGCTGGACAAGGGGCTGTGCGCCCGGCTGCTGGCCTCGCTGGCACCGGATTACGAGGGCTTCGAGCTCCGCATCAACAATCTTTTCGGCTATGCGACGCTGGATGAAGCCGGTCTGCGGGAGCTGATGGAGGAGATGAAGAGGGACGGTGTCCCCATCAACGGTTTCCTCGACCGCTGCCGCATCACCATCACCGGCCAGAACATCACCATCGGCGTCTGCCACGGCACGAAGTTTTTGCAGGAGATGCAGTTTGAGCGCCTGCTGGCGGAGCGCATCGCTGCCCACACCGGCGTAAAGCCCAAAGTGACGCTGGAAAGCAGCGTGGGCGAAGCCGAACAGCGCCAGATGGAAGAAAAGCTTGAGCGGAAAATTGCGCCGCCTGTCGTCAAGTTCGAGAAAAAGAACACCGCTCCCTCCATCAAGGTGGAGGGCCTCGACCTCACGGACAAGCCCGTCACCATCTTCCACGGCAAGATGTTCACCCCGAAAAACCTCACCCCCCTCAAGGATCTGGGCGGCGAGGGCGGCAAGTGCATGATCTGGGGCGACGTCTTCTTCACCGAGGTGAAGGGCAGCTTCCGCAAGATATACACTGTCTCCATCACCGATTACACCGGCTCCATCAACCTGAAGATCCGTGCGCAGGAAGGGGAGGACTGCTCCAAGTGGGAGTCCATCCCCAAGGGTACGACGGTCGTGGTGCGCGGCGACTGCTCCTACGATAAGTACGAGCACGACTATATCGTCTGGCCCTACGACGTCCTCTTTGTCGAGCGCAAAAAGCGGGAGGACAACGCCCCCGTCAAGCGGGTGGAGCTGCATCTGCATACCAAGCTGTCCAGCATGGACGCCTTCTGCGACCCCGGCGGCATCGTCAAGCTGGCCCACCGGATGGGGCACCCGGCCATTGCCATCACCGACCACGGCGTCTGTCAGGGCTACCCCGAAGCCATGTTGGCTGCGGACGCCATCCACAAGACAGACCCGGACTTCAAGCTCATCTACGGTTGTGAGGCCTACTTTGTCGATGACATGATACCCTGTGTCTACGGCGTGAAAGACGAGCCGCTGAACGGTGAGTTCTGCGTCTTCGACACTGAGACGACGGGCCTCGACCCCGGCGTGGAATATCTGACAGAGATCGGCGCGGTCATCGTGCGGAACGGGGAGGTGGTGGAAGAATTCGACACCTTCGTAAAACCCGGAAAGGCCATCACCTCCAAGATCACCGAGCTGACCGGCATCACCAACGAGATGGTAGCCGACGCCCCCGGCGAGGCCGAGGCGCTGAAAGCCTTCCTCGACTTTGTGGATGGCCGCATCCTCGTGGGCCACAACGCCCACTCCTTCGACATCCGGTTCCTCCGCGCCGCCGCCAAGCGGAGCGGCATCGAGTTTGAGCCGACCTATATCGACACCCTGACCATGGCTCAGGCCATGTACCCCGGCCTCCACAACTACAAGCAGGGGACCATCAACAAGCATCTGGAGCTGCCCGCCTACGAGGCCCACCGCGCCTGCGAGGACTCTGCCGCACTGGGCCGCATCTTCTGCGTCATGCTGAAAGATCTGGAGGAAAAACAGGTCACCGCCGTCAGCGGCATCAACACCGGTCTCGGCGGAAACCGCGAGGTGCTGAAAAAGAAGTATTATCACCTCATCATCCTCGTGCGCAGCCAGATGGGCCTGAAAAACCTCTATAAAATCGTCAGCGAGGCCCATGTCAACTACTTCTTCAAGAAGCCCCGCGTCCCCCGCAGCCTTCTGAACAAGTATCGGGACGGCCTTATCCTCACTTCTGCCTGTGAAGCAGGAGAACTTTACAGGGCGATCGTGGAGGGCCGCTCCTACGAAGAACTGAAGAAAATTGCATCGTACTACGATGTTTTGGAGGTTCAGCCCTTGGGCAACAACGCCTATATGGTGCGGGAGGGCAAGGTAGAGAGCGAAGAGGTCATCAAGGACTTCAACCGCACCGTCATCAAGCTGGGCGAAGACCTGCACAAGCCCGTCATCGCCACCGGCGACGTCCATTTCACCGAGCCGGAGGACGCCATCTACCGCTCTGTCCTGCAGGCGGGCAACGGCTTCAAGGACGCGGACAACCAGCCGCCCCTGTTCTACCGCACCACCGAGGATATGCTGAACCAGTTCAGCTACCTGCCCAGGGAAAAGGCCTACGAGATCGTCGTGACCAATCCCCGCAAGATAGCGGCCAGCATCGACGGCAACGTCCGCGCCATCCCGCGCGGCACCTACCCGCCCAGCATCGAGGGCGCAGAACAGCAGCTCCGGGATGCGACCTGGGAACACGCCAAGCGGGACTATGGCGACCCTCTGCCCGAGATCGTGGAGAAGCGCCTGCAAAAAGAGTTGGACTCCATCTGCGGCCACGGCTACGCCGTCCTGTACGTCATCGCGGTCAAACTGGTGGCCTATTCCAACGCGGGCGGCTATCAGGTGGGCAGCCGTGGTTCGGTCGGCTCGTCGGCTGTGGCCCACTTCTCCGGCATCTCGGAGGTCAACAGCCTGCCGCCCCACTACCGCTGCCCTAAGTGCAAGTACAGCGAGTTCATCACCGACGGCAGCGTGGATGACGGCTTCGACCTGCCCGACAAGAACTGCCCCCACTGCGGCACCCGGATGCTGGTGGACGGCCACGACATCCCTTTCGAGACCTTCCTTGGTTTCTACGGCGACAAGGAGCCTGATATTGACCTGAACTTCTCGGGCGAATACCAGTCCAACGTCCACCGCTACACGGAGGAGCTGTTCGGCAAGGCCAACGTCTTCAAGGCAGGCACCGTCTCCGGCATTCAGGACAAGACGGCCTACGGTTACGTCAAAAAGTATCTGGACGATCGGGGGAGAACGGTCAACCACGCGGAAGAGAACCGTCTGACGCTGGGCTGTACCGGCGTCAAGCGTACCACCGGCCAGCATCCCGGCGGCATGGTCGTCGTGCCGGACACCTATGAGATCTACGATTTCTGCCCCATCCAGCATCCGGCGGACGATGTGGCGGGCGGTCTGCTGACCACCCACTTCGAGTTCAAGTACCTCCACGACACCCTGCTCAAGCTGGACGAGCTGGGCCACGATATGCCCACCTTCTACAAGTATTTCGAGGAGTACACCGGCATCCCTGTGGACAGCATCCCCATGAACGACCCCAAGGTCTACAGCCTGCTCACCAGCCCGGAAGAGCTGGGTGTGACGCCGGAGCAGATCGACAGCCAGACCGGCACCTTCGGCATCCCCGAGATGGGCACCAACTTCGTGCGCGGAATGCTGGTGGAGGCCCGTCCCAAGAATTTCTCCGAGCTGATCCAGATCTCGGGCCTGTCCCACGGCACCGACGTCTGGACCGGCAACGCCGACGAGCTCATCCGCAGCGGCACCTGCACCATCGCGGAGGTCATCGGCTGCCGTGACAGCATCATGCTCTACCTGCTCCGCAAGGGCCTCGAGCCCAAGATGGCCTTTGACATCATGGAGGCTGTCCGTAAGGGCAAGGTGGCCAAGGGCGGCTTTGCGCCCGGCTGGGAAGAGGCCATGCGGGAGCACGATGTGCCGGACTGGTACATCGAGAGCTGCCGCAAGATAAAATATATGTTCCCGAAAGCCCATGCGGTGGCCTACCTGATGTCGGCCATCCGTCTCATGTGGTTCAAGCTCTACCACCCGCAGGCGTTCTATGCGGTGTACTTCACCGTCCGCGGCGATGACATCGACTATGAAGCCGCTGTGGGGGGTGCGGCGGTGGCCCGCGCCCACATGAATGAGGTGAAGCGCCGCCTCAAGGAAGAAAAGAACGCCAAGGATGAAGATGTGCTCGTCTCGCTCCAGCTGGTCAACGAGATGCTGGTGCGGGGCTACGAGTTCCTGCCCATCGAGCTGGGCAAGAGCCGGGGCTCGAAGTATGTGGTGGAGGACGGCAAGGTGCGCCTGCCCTTCTGCTCCCTGAAAGGTCTGGGCGGTGCCGCCGCCGATGCGCTGGAAAACGCCACCCTCCATGGGCAGGAGTACCTCTCCATCGAGGAGCTGCAGCAGGCCTCCGGCGTTGGCAGCAGCATCATCGACCGCCTGCGTCAGGTGGGCGCTCTGGGCGACCTGCCGGAAAGCAGCCAGGTGAGTTTTTTCTGACAAAACTGCATAGGACTTCAACACACACGGTCTGCTGTAAAAGGCGGGCCGTGTGTTTTTTGTTCTCCCGGCGGGGGAAGGGTGTTTTTGCATTTCCGGCCCGGCGAAAAGTAAACAAATAAAATGGCAAAACTTTGTAGATTATTGCTATTGAAAAAGGTATAGGGGGGGGGGGTAAAATGGTGAAAAGACCTGCGCCGAGTTGGTGCAAAAAGCGGGAACGACACCCCGGGATGCCCGCCATGCGGAGGCGAACGAGGTATCCTTTTTGCTGCGGGACAGGCTTTGAATGTACAACAGGGAGGATTTTGTATGCAGCGAAAAGATTTAGCTTTGCGGGTGCTGTCTACGGCAGCAATTATGTCTATTGTTACTTCTATTGCAGCCCCGGCCTTTGCGGATGTTTACTATATCGGCAACGGTAGCATTGACGTAAAGACCATGACGGGTGCGAACGGCGAGTATGTACAAGTGACGCAGAACGGAAAGACCTACACCGACACCAGCAAAGAGATCGTGATCAAGGACGGTACCAGCGAAAAGGATGCCACCCTGAAGGAGGCTGCCCGTGCTGAGGGTACCCAGGCAAAGCCTGCGGTAGCCCCTGCCGCCGGTGCCGCCACGCAGGAGCTGGAAGCAGCCGATACTGCGGACGCAGCCGGGCCTGCTGCCGGGGAGAGCCAGCCTGACCCGGACGATGCTTTTACCCTGAGCGAGGAAGAGGAGGACTCTGAGGAGGGCAAGGACTCCACAGACAACCCCACGGAGAACCCCACGGAGAATCCCACGGAGAATCCTACAGACGACCCCACGGCGAACTCCAAGAAGGATGTGGTGTACCAGTACGACCCGGCAGACCCGGATTCGGAACAGCAGGCCACCAAACCCACCCTCAGCGCCTCTGCCGCCCCTGCGGCAAAGACCCCAGAGACCACTCTGGCCGACGCCCCCACCACTACTACCCCGGCAGAGGGCAGCGCCGGAAACCCCACCAAAAACGTCATCCGGGTCATCAATAACTGGGTGGGCGATGCGACCAAGGAACTCAAGATCCGGCTCAGTAATGTGAATATTAAGGTGGATGACACCAGTCGCTATGCGAGTGGAGGAAGGGATTTTTATTTCGACGAATGGTATAACTGCTATTATAGAGTATCAGCAGCAAAGGTTCAGGGAACCGGAAATACCAAAATTGAGCTGGACGGCCAGAATGTTCTGGACAACAGTGCATGCGAGTATTGGGCGGGTCTGAACAAAAAGGGCAACGGAAACCTGACCATCACAGATGAGACCAGCGACACGGGCGAGACCATTACCGCAAAGGAAGAAACAGAGACCTCCGGAAGCCTGCGGGCAGAGGCAGGATGGTTCGGTGGAGCAGCCATTGGCGGAAACATCGGCCAAGCCACGGATAATATCACCATCAAAGGATATGCAACGGTAAAAGCAAACACATTGGGGAGCGATGGAGCCGGCATCGGTGGCGGCAATGGCGCAAAAGGCAGCAATATCACCATCCAGGGCCATGCCAATGTTACGGCAAACGGCGGGTGGTCCGGAGCCGGTATCGGCGGCGGAGGCCGAGGTGCTGGTGAGGATGGTTGTGGTGGAGATGCGGAAAACATCACCATTCAGGACTATGCCAAAGTAACTGCTACAGCTCATGATGGCGCGGCCATCGGAAGCGGCAGTCCGCGGAATAGTCTGTGTTATACTCAAGAGAAGAGTGGCGATGCCACAAATATTGTGATCCGTGGCCACGCAATAGTCAATGCAAAGAACGATGGCAAAGGAGCCGCTATTGGCGCTGCCGGAGATGGAAAAGATGCCAGCGCAGAGGTGACCATTGGCACGCCCGGGGCTACAGCAGAGACGGAAGATGTCCATGTCACGGCAATCGGGCACTACGGCTCTGCCATTGGCAATGGCGCAAAAGATACCAAGGTCACCATTCAGGGCCATGTGACCATCCAGACAGCAAGCGACGATAGTAATTCAGTGATTGGAAGTAGCAGAGGAAATGTGGAGGTCAATATAAAGGACAATGCCTCCATCGATCCAGCTCCGAGTGCAGGAATCTCCTCCGATATCGCAGGAGGCTGCGATATCGGCGGCGGGAATCTTCAGGGCAGAGAAGTTGTAGTGAACATTGACGGCGGAAAACACGGAAAAGTTAAGATCGGTGAGAACCATGCAATATTAGGAAGCATCTATGGTGCAATTTCCGGCACCAAGGTCAACATCGGTGACAATGTGCTGCTTAAAATGCTACAATCGGGATGGTCGACGGATGCTAAGTATATCAATGTGAACAATGTCGAGGCTGCGGTAGGCACAAGAAGTGATGACCCCACGGCAAGCGGCCTTGTAAATACCATTGGCGATAATACAGAGCTGTGGTATATCAACAACGGTGATGAACTGCAGAAGATCGTCCATGGCAAGAACCTCTGCAAAAAAAGTCCAAAACAGAACATTACCAAAGAACCCACCTGCACTGAATCGGGCTCTGCAGATTGTACTTGCGACTATGAGCATACGAACGGAGCAGCCCACCCCAGTTGTAACCGCACTTGGACAGATAAGGTTCCTGCTCTGGGCCATGATTGGGACGACTGGCAAGTGACCACCCCCGCCACCTGCACCAAAGAGGGCGTGGAGACCCGTTACTGCAAACATGACCACAGCCATGTGGAGACCAGACCCATCCCCGCCACCGGCCACCACTGGGTGGACAACGGCGACGGCACCCACACCTGCCCCGACTGCGGTGCCACCGAGGGCCAGCCTGTCAACACCAACAGCGCCCTTGAGCTGCGGGTGGTGGACGCTGAGGGCATGGACCAGCCCTTTACCGTGAGCCAGAACGGCACCCTGCGCACCTACACCGGTGCCTATGACACTGCCACCCTTACCGGCGACTTGGACCCCCTGCGCTACCTGCAGGACCACGGCGCACAGACCATCCAGTTCGTCACCAACGGCCAGACCAGCAGCTTTGTCATCAACGACCTGCTGGCACAGGGCAGCGGCAGCGAGGTGTTCTACCTCACCCACCGTGGGGCCGAAGAGCCCACCCTGCTGCTGGTGGAGGCAGACCACAGCGAACTGGTGAAAGACTAACCATCCCCGGAGGCGGAGTTTACCGCAAAGCTCCGCTTGCCTCCTTATTGCAAAAGCCCCCGGCACGTTCCGCATCGTGCCGGGGGCTTTTGCATGCATTTTGAGTTTCTGAACAGGGCAGCAGCTTACTCCACGCTGATCATATAGTAGTAGACCGGCTGACCGCCGCGGATGTGGCTGACCTCAACGTGGTTGGGGCATTTTGCCTTGACGATCTCGGTCACCTTCTCGGCATCCTCGTCGGAGACGTCGCAGCCGGAGATGATGGTGACGAAGCTGGAATCCTTCTTGCACATACCGCGGGCCAGACGATAGGTGGCCTTGGTAATGTCGCTGGAGGTGGAGACGATCTTGCCGTTCTCCAGAGCCATGATCTCGCCCTTCTTGATGCGCTTGCCGTCGTACTCGCTGTCGCGGGCGGCGTAGGTGATGAGGCCGGTGGAGACCTTATCGGCGGCAGACATCATGTTGATGGTGTTGGCCTCGACGGTAGCAGAGGGGTCGAAGTTCAGCAGAGCGGTGATGCCCATGGGGACGGTGCGGGTGGGCAGAACGACCACCTGACGGTCAGCCAGCTTCTGAGCCTGCTCAGCAGCCATGATGATGTTCTTGTTGTTGGGCAGGACAAAGACGGTCTTGGCCGGGACGCTCTGGATGGCGGCAAGGATGTCCTCGGTGGCGGGGTTCATGGTCTGACCGCCGGAGACGACAGCGTCAGCGGCCAGGTCGGTGAAGACAGACTTCAGGCCCTCACCGGCGGCGACAGCAACGAAGCCATAGTCGCGGCTGGGGTCAACGGCAGCGTAGATGAACTCGCTGGCGGGGTCGGGCTTCTTCTCGGCGGAAGCCTGCTTCTCGAGGCTCTTGCCCTGCTTCTGGCGGGCCAGGAACTGCTCGTGCATATTCTCGATCTTGAAATTGGTGAGGTAGCCGTACTTGATGGCCTCGCTCAGGATCTTGCCGGGGTCGGCGGTGTGGACATGGAGGTTGATGACGTCATCGTCCTCGATGCAGACGACGCTGTCGCCGTTGGACTCGGCGAAGGCGCGCATCTTTGCGGCGCTTGCGCCCTCGTTCTTGTTGATGAGGAACTGGGTGCAGTAGCCGTTCTTGATGTCCTCGACCTTCATCAGGTCGTCGGTGAAGACGCCCTTGCCGGCGTTCTCGGTGGAGAGCTTGGCCTTGTTGGGGACAGCCTCGCCGCCGGCCACGATGTCCTCACCGTGGAAGACCTTGCCCATGCCCTCGAAGATGATCATGATGCCCTGGCCGCCGGCGTCCACGACGCCAGCCTTCTTCAGGACGGGCAGCAGGTTGGGAGTGTCCTCCAGAGCCTTCTGACCGGCGGTCATCACGACGTCCCACAGCTCAGCCACATCCTCTTTGCCGCAGGCAGCAGCTTCCTCGGAAGCGACGCGGGCGACGGTCAGGATGGTGCCTTCGGTGGGCTTCATGACAGCCTTGTAAGCGCCCTCGACGCCCTTCTGCAGCGCAGCCACGATGTCGGCGGCGTCAGCCTCTTTCTTGCCCTCCAGAGCTTTGGAGAAGCCGCGGAACAGCAGGCTGGTGATGACGCCGGAGTTGCCGCGGGCGCCGCGCAGCATGGCGGAGGCGGCGGTCTTTGCGGCCTCGCCCACGGTGCAGCTGTCGTCCATGGCCTGCAGCTCACGGACGGCTGCACCGACGGTCATGCCCATGTTGGTGCCGGTGTCGCCATCGGGGACGGGGAACACGTTCAGTTCGTCCACGCGGGAGCGCTGGTTGTTGATGTTGTTTGCGCCGGAAATAATGGCGTCGCGCAGGATCTTACCAGAAATCATTGCTTTTTACTCCTTATATCTTCCCGGTACCCCCGGGCGGGCTTTGTCTCATCAGGCAACCACGTCATCGACCGATACGACCACGCGGGCGACTTTCAGGCCGGTGGCCTGCTCCACCTCGTCCTTCACGCGGTGCGAGATGGAACGCGCGGCGGTGGAGATGTTCAGCCCGTAGCTGACGGCAATGTGCAGCTCGATCACGAGACGGCCCTCTTCCTGTGTGACACGGACGCCCTTGGCCGAGTCGTCCACGCCGCGCACGGCGCTGCGGACACGGTCGGTCAGATCACGGGGGGCCATTGCGGCCACGCCGTAGCATTGTTTGGTTGCTTCGCCCACGAGCGTGGAAAAATACTCGGCTGAGAAGCTGACATCTCCCAGCGGAAAACGGGAAGTGATCATAGTCGCTCTGCTCCTTTTATTCATTATGATACCCCGTCCGCACAGCGGCGGGGCGGTGCGCGGGCCTGAGAAGGCGGCGTACCACTTTTATTATACAACTTTATGAGGAAGCTGTACAGCACATAATTGCTGACAGAAAGAAAAAAGTCAGGCGCGGCTTACCCGTCTCGGTCTGTTTCGACACCGCAATGCCGGTATACTGAAAGACAGACAGAGCCGCAAAGGGCCGCGTTCCTGTTGTTAGTATAGCACAAAATCCTTCGCAGTGCATCCATTTCGTGAATATTTATCCGACGAAACAAAAGGTGATTGTGAATAAAATATAAAAGATGGCGCAGACATCTTTATCTTACTATGAAAAAGTGCTAAAATCTAAGGTGGCAAGAGTAAGACTGTATCCGGCGCAGGATGCAGGGGCATTCGGCTGCCAAGGTGCTGAAGACAGGAATTTGCTGCGGCTGCACAGGAGCTGCGGCCCGGCGGCGGAAAAGTTCACAATAGGAGTTGTTTTCATGAATATTCTGTTTTTCCTTTCCCCCAAGCAGGACCTGATGTATGTGTACGACGACTTCACCCTTCGCCAGACGCTGGAAAAATGGGAGAACAACCGCTACGCATCCATCCCGGTGCTCAACCGCAAGGGAGAGTATGTGGGGACCCTGACGGAAGGGGACATCCTCTGGGGGCTGAAAAAGTTCCACGGCCTCGACCTTGAGGCGGCAGAGGAAATCCCCATCCGGGATTTTGCCCACAAGCGGGACTACAAGGCCGTCACGGTCACCACGAGCATGGACCAGCTCATCGAGGCGGCCATGAACCAGAACTTCGTCCCCGTCGTGGATGACCGGGGAATGTTCATCGGCATCGTCCGCCGTCAGGCCATCATCCGCTACTGCTACGACCGCTCCCGCGCTGCCGCCGCAGAGCAGCGCAGAAAGCCCGAAAAGCAGGAAAAACGAGTCCCGGCTTCTGCCGGGGTGCAGTAAAACAGGAAAAGGCCCCGCCGCTCTGCATGAAATGTGCAGGGCAGCGGGGCCTTTTTATGCCTGTGGGAAGGGGAGAGTGGTGCTTCAGCCCACGGTGAGGCTGGAATCGGTGAACCGGTGGGTCAGCACAGCCTCGGCGTCCTCGCCGCCCATGGCCAGCAGCTCGTCCACCGAGAGGGTGGTGGAGCAGAGGATGGTCTGGAAGGTGATGGTGTCGATGCCCTCAGCCCGCAGCTGACGCAGCGCGGCCAGCGAGATGCGGAAGGAGGCTGTGAGCCGTCCGACGCAGACGGTGAGGGTATTGCCGCTCTGGGTGCTGGTGTAGGAGATGCGCTGGCCGTCCTTGTCGGTGACAGTCAGGCCGGGGAGAGAAGAGGCGGGTGCGGACGGGGCGGAAGAGCCGCCGTCAGAAGAGGAAGAAGACTCCTCGGGGATAACAGGCCCTTCCGGCTCCACGGGGGTGACGGGCGGCTTCGGTTTCACGGACCCGGTGACCTGCTTGGTCACGCCATTAGCGTCGGTGGCGGTGACTTTTGCGCCCGGGCCTAGCTTGTCCTTGATGGTGTCGAGGTCGAGCTCACGGCCGTTCTGCAAGAGGGCCTTGCCAGTGGGACTACCGGCCTTGGCGGTCAGTTCGAGGCTGCCCGACAGATCGATGACGCTGCTGTAGATGCCGCTGCCGCCGCC
>OBYC01000778.1_pt1 | contig 18428 bp, 15 predicted proteins | sample 1550651 | NCBI WGS metagenome assembly OBYC01 (sample SAMEA2580181, study PRJEB22360) | human gut metagenome | biome: human gut; feature: human-associated habitat; material: faeces | place: Denmark | collected 2008/2010
TACTTCATGCCTGACGCAGTGTCTTGGTACGGCCATCTCCCGCCACATACAGTCCCGGCTGGACGCTTCTATCATGGTCACCATTTTTTGTTGCAGCATATGTGATGCCGTCCTCATCTGCCACTACATATCCTCTCTCATCGAGCTGCACCAGATTCTTTATAAGCTCTGACTGCGGTACTGAGCCATATGCCACGAATACTCCGTCTACAGCCAGTGTCCTGCCACTTTTAAGCTTTATGCCTGTCGGCTTTTTTTCTCCATATATTTCTGTCACTGTTTCGTTTAGGACAAGCTCTACATTTTCTTTCTGCTTTAAGAGCCCAACTGTGCTCTGTGCACCGCGGAAGCTGTCTCTTCTGTGAACCAGATAGACCTTCTCACATATATCGGACAGATATAATGCATCATCCAAAGCGGTATCTCCGCCGCCCAGCACTGCGGCTGTCTTTCCTTTATAGAATGCTCCGTCACAGATTGCGCAGTAAGATACTCCCTTTCCGGTATACTCATCCTCTCCCGGCACTCCTGCCTTTCTCGGATATGCTCCTGCGGTATAGATGAGCGCTCTTGCCTCTGCTATCGTGTCATCATCGAATTTCACTCTGTATATCACTGATTCTTCTTTCTCACCGTTTTGCACTGCTTCTATCTGCACTGCTTCTTTTTCGATAAATTCTACATCAAGAGACACTGCATGCTCCCTGAATTTTTCTCCAAGGTCGTATCCGTTTATGTTTGGAAGCCCCAGATAGTTGTTCACATTTCCGCTCTCGGCTATCTGGCCTGTCCCCTCGTATTCTTTTTCTGCTACTGCCACATTCAGATTGGCTCTCTTTGCATATATTGCTGCAGACAGTCCTGCCGGACCACTGCCTATTATTATTATATCAAACATGGAATTGGTTCCTTTCATCGTCCATTGAATTTTTTCGGTAACTTATTATATACATTATCCTTAAAAAATACAATAATACCGCCTGCTTTTATAAAACACCTTTATAAAAACAAGCGGTATCAATTTTATCTATCGTATATACATCCTGGCCTCATAAGGTCTGAGCACTGACATATCAGAGGTATCCTTATAATTTGAAATCAGCACCTCCATGCCCTCACACTCCTTTGCAAGCGGCATTGGTATCTCCTTGTCAAAGAAATTACACACAACAATCATGGTTTTTTCTTCATTCTTTCTGCTGTATGCAAAAATATTCTCATCATCCTCAAGTAAAAGTGTGAATTTACCATCAACAAATACCGGATAATCCTTTCTCAGCTGAACAAGCTTCTTGTAGCAGCTAAAGATTGAATCAGGGTCATCCACCTGTGATTTGGCATTTATTTTGTCGTAATTGTCATTTACCTTTATCCAAGGTGTTCCTGTGGTGAAGCCGGCATTTGCCGAGTCATCCCACTGCATAGGTGTCCTTGCATTGTCACGGCCCTTTGCGTAAATGGACTTCATGATTTCATCCTTTGAGTATCCTTTTTCAAGGCGCTCATGGTACATGTTTATGATTTCACAGTCCTTATAATCCTCGATATCATACTGTACATTTGTCATGCCCAGCTCCTCGCCCTGATAGATGTATGGTGTACCCTGCATGCCGTGCAGCAATATAGCCAGCATTTTTGCAGATTCCACTCTGTACTCACTGTCATTGCCCCATCTTGACACGATACGCGGCAGGTCATGATTGTCCCAAAACAGACTGTTCCAGCCACAGTTGTAGAGCTCATTCTGCCAGTGAGCCATTATCTTTTTGAGCTTTTTAAACGGAAGCGGTGCAAGATCCCATTTCTCGCCGCCATCCTTCTGGTCAAGCCCTATATGCTCAAACTGGAACACCATAGAAAACTCGCTGCCATCCGGATTGCTGTAAAGCTTTGCGCGCTCTGTGTCTGCGCCCCATGCCTCACCTACAGTAATCAGGTCGCCCTTCTGGAAGGTCTCCCTGCTCAGTTCCTTAAAATATTCCTGAAGCCTTGGTCCGTTTATGGTGATTCTCTTGTCCGGCTCTTTTGCTATCTGGTCGATTACATCAAGTCTGAAGCCGCCGACTCCCTTGTCCATCCACCAGAGAATCATATCGTAGATTGATCTTCTGACCTTTGGATTCTCCCAGTTTAAATCCGGCTGTTCCGGTAAAAACTGATGGAAATAATACTGTCCGATTTCCGGCACATATTCCCATGCGCTTCCACCGAAACAAGCCTTCATATCACTTGGCGGCACGCCTTCATCTCCGTCTCTCCAAATATAGTAGTCATGGTATGGATTGTCCTTGCTCTTTTTAGCCTCCTTGAACCACCTGTGCTCGTTTGAAGAATGATTTAAGACAAGATCCATCATAATCCTTATATTGTGCTTCTTTGCCTCGTTTATGAGCTCCTCCATATCATCGAGACTGCCAAACGTCGGATCAATATCCCTGTAATCCGAAATGTCATAACCGTTGTCCGCCTGCGGTGATTTAAATACCGGCGACAGCCATATTGCATTGATTCCAAGGGTCTCAAGATAATCAAGTCTTTTGATGATACCCTGTAAATCACCAAAGCCGTCTCCGTTAGAATCCTGGAAGCTCTTTGGATAAATCTGGTAAACTACCGCCTTTTTCCACCATTTTTCATTATTGTTTTTGCTCATTATGCCCTCCTTGTCTCTTCATTATCTCTTTTAGCTGTCTCTTTTTGTTATCTCTTTTAGCTGTCTCTTTTTGTAAAAATTCAGCCTAGTTTCTTTAATGCTGTATCAAATTATGCTATTTTACAAGCACCACCAAAACCTCACAGCTTTCAAGCTTAAGCTCTGATGCTCCCACTGAAACAGTGCTCTTTTCAGCATCATTTGTGTTGGACAAAAGCACCTTTTTCACACTGCCATCCAGCCTGATTTGTGCCTCTTTACTGCCAAAATTTGCCACAACCAGCACGCGCTTATTTTCATCCTCTCTGTAATAAGCCATGATGCCATCTGTATCCTCATATGCCGGAACACATCTGCCGTAGGTGAACAGCTCCTTAAATTCATCTGACTTTCGCAGTGCCACAAGCCTTCTGTAATAGTTCAAAACAGATGAAGGATCCTTTTCCTGCGCCGCAACATTGATAGCCTTATAGTTTTCATTGACCTTAAGCCATGGCTTTGCTGTGGTAAAACCGGCATTTGCCTCATCACTCCACTGCATAGGTGTCCTTGCATTATCCCTGCTCATCCTTCCACAGGCTGCAAGTGCCTGCTCCTTTGATAAGCCTGCTGCAAGTGCTGCCTTGTACTGATCCTTTGTGCTTATATCGTCATACTCATCTATACTGTTCCATTTGGCATTTTGCATACCGATTTCCTGTCCCTGGTATATAAACGGAATGCCTCGAAGCAGTACGCTGACAGTTCCTAACATCTTTATTCCGGCAGGATTTTGAGCATGCTTTGGTAAAAATCTTGAGGCACCTCTCGGCTCATCATGATTTTCTATGATATTGGCCTTAAAGCCGTACTTTTCTGTCTCAAGCTGTGAACCAAGAATGGTCTTTCTCCATTTGTCAAAATCTATTTTCGGTGCATCATACCAGCCATGCTCTCCATCACTTAAGCACTGTGCACAAAAATCAAATATCGTTGAAAAATGCCCATTCTCACCGATAAACTCCGGCAGCTCCTCAGGCTTCATATTGAATACCTCGCCAACCGTAAATGCATCATACTTCTTAAATGTATTGTTCTTTAATTCCTCTAAGAGCTCTCCGACACCTTCTGCACTTTCAACCATCTTGTAGCAGGCAGCCAGTCCGTCCTCTGCATCCGGCTCAAAATCAGGGAAATCGAGATTTTTCTTTATATTGATTATCGCATCTATTCTAAATCCTGACAAGCCCTTATCAAGCCACCAGTTAATCATCTCATAAAGCTTTTGTCTTAGCTTTTCATTCTCCCAGTTTAAATCCGGCTGCTCCTTCGCAAACATGTGCAGATAATACTTGTCCGTGCCCGGCACCTTCTCCCAGCAGCTTCCGCCAAAATAAGAGCGATAATTGCTCGGCGGATTGCCGTTTTTACCTTTTCTGAAATAAAAGTAATCAGCATACTCTCCATCCGGATCCTTAAGTGCCTTTTGAAACCATTCGTGCTTATCCGAGCAGTGATTTATTACCAGATCCATGATGATGTGCATATCACGCTTCTTTGCCTCGGCAAGGAGCTCATCAAACTCCTCCATAGTACCGAACTCTTCAGCTATCGCATAGTAATCAGATATGTCATAGCCCTGATCCACAAATGGCGATTTATATATCGGAGACAGCCATATGATGTCAATTCCAAGCGATTTTAAATAATCCAGCTTTGAAATGATACCTCTTAAATCTCCTATTCCGTCACCGTTTGTATCCAGAAAGCTCTTTGGATAAATCTGATATGCCACCTTGTCATGCCACCATTTTCTCTCCATAATGTGTACCTCTTATCTAATCATAAATTTTGCACTCATTTACATCTTGAGCACTTTGTCTTGATGTATTATACTGCTATTATAGAAAGTGTTTAGTATAATTTCTTGCAATATTTTTTCATTTTATAACACAATACTGCTCTTATAATTTAAAGGGTATAGTTTTAAAAGCTATGGAGAAACAACAATATGAAAAATAATAATCCGCCTGCCCTCGGGCAGAAAGAAAACGCAAAGCACGGAGAAGTATTTTTTCCCGTTCAGAAATATATAACAAGACTTGCAGCAGATTACCCTGTCATCACTACACACTGGCACGATGAGGCAGAGCTCACACTGATTACAAAAGGCTCATGCACCTATCAGATTGATTTGCTCGAATATGAAGCAAAGGAAGGCGATATCATCTTTATCCCGCCACTGCTGCTGCATTCCATTTCAATAAGGGGCTGCGACGAATTTTACTCGGAAACGTATGTATTCCATATCAATTTTTTAGGTGGAAACAATACCGATATATGCTCTTCAAGATATCTGACTCCGCTAATCAACCATGAGTTTTCCATGCCTTACCTGATTGCACCGAAGCATCCGGCATATTCATCCCTTTGCAAATGCTTCATGCGCATAACAAATCTATACTCCGGTCAGGAATTCGGCTATGAGCTGGCTCTAAAGGCATTTCTGCTTCAGGCAATATTTCTATTGCTGCAATACAGTGAAAAAAATGCTGATTTCGGTGTCAACACATCCTCCAATAAGCTCAAAAATGTGCTCGATTACATCGAGGTGCACTATGCCGAAAGCATCCAGGTTGCAGAGCTTGCCGGGCTTTGCTATTTCAGTGAATACCACTTCATGCGTTTCTTCAAAAAACACATGAACATGACCTGCGTGCAGTATATCAACAATGTGCGTCTTGAAAAATCCGTGGAACAGTTCGAGCGCGGCAACACCTCAATTTTAGATGTCTCACTGTCTGTCGGATTTCACAATCTGAGCTATTTTCACAGGGCATTTAAAAAGAGGTATCATATGACACCTCTTTCCTTTATCAAAAGCCTTGAATAAATATTTATTTGCACGCAATCACTCTGAGTATATACTCATATGACCTCTTTGCAGAGGATATGGAAAGCCTCTCCTCAGTCGTATGGATATCATACATGTCCGGTCCCATTGATATGCAGTCGAGTCCTTCAATCTTGCCGCTTAAAAGTCCGCACTCGACACCGGCGTGAATAGCCTCAACTGTAGGCTTTTTGCCATACATCTCCTCAAAAATCCGTACCATATCCTCGCGGAGCTTTGAATCCTTCTTGTACTCCCATGCAGGATAATCGCCCTCAAATGTAACCTCTGCCGCAAAAGCGCCTGCTATGCATACAAGCTGGTTCTTAAGGCTCTTTTTAGCCACACCGACAGAGCTTCTGACTGCGTATCTTAAAGTGACAGCAGCATCGTCTGATTTTAAAACTCCCAGATTAAGCGAGGTCTCAACAAGCTTATCGATTTCCCGGCTCATTCTGATGATGCCGTTTGGCAGTGCCTCGATAAGTGCGATAACCCTTGCGCTATCCTTTGCACTTATAGCTGACTCACTGCAGTCAGTCTCCTCTGACACAGCAAGCTTAATGTCAGGATCAGATGCCTTAAACTCCTCCGCAATCTCAGCAGCTGCCTGTTCTATCGAAGCCTTCACTGCCGCAGCCTTATCAGGTGCTACAATAATCTGTGCAGTACACTCTCTTGGAATGGCATTATCCTTTCTGCCGCCATCTATAGAAGCTATAGCTACAGGTGCCGATGCGTCGCGAAGCAGTCTGGACATAAGAGTATTGGCATTGCCCCTTCCCTTATCAATCTCTGAGCCTGAGTGTCCGCCGGTGAGACCTGATAAGCTCACAGTAAGCTTTGTTCCGCTCACTGTCTCTCTCTCTACAGGCAGCTTCACATCGGCTCTGCATCCACCGGCGCAGCTTGCGAGCATCACGCCCTCCTCCTCGCTGTCCATATTAAGAAGCTTCTTTCCCTTAAGCATAGACACATCGATGCCTGTAGCACCCTCCATGCCGACCTCCTCGCATACAGTGCATACAAACTCAAGGCGTGGATGTGACAGGCTGTCATCATCCAAAATAGCAAGCGCATATGCCACCGCAATACCGTCATCTCCACCGAGTGTAGTGCCCTTTGCCGAGATAAAATCACCATCTATCAAAAGGTCCAGGCCTTCCTCGTCCATATCCTTATCACAGTCAGGTGCCTTCTCGCAAACCATATCCATGTGCCCCTGCAGTATGATTGGCTCCACATCCTCATATCCTTCTGATGCTTCCTTTATGATTATCACATTGTGAAGCTCATCCTGGTAATGCTCAAGGCCTCTTGCCTTTGCAAACTCCACCAGATAATTACTGATTTTCTCTTCCTTGTATGATGGATGAGGAATACTGCATATATCCTCGAAAAACGAAAAAACGTTCTTTGGCTCTAAATCTGTTAATACTCTCATTTTACTCTCCTTAAAAAAAGTCTGCCGACGAATCCGCCGACAGACATATTATAACACAATCCGGTATTTAATTGTATATGTATTATAAGTGTTGTAAAATACATTTCTTTACACTAAAGGCTTAATCTCGTCATCCAGCGTACTCCTAAGCTCTGCAAAAAACTTAGCATAGTACTTGAATTTAGGTAAAGCATGTTCCACTGTATTTTTGTACTCAGGATAATTAATAGATGCCTTTATGGCGCTCTCATTAGGGATAATCCCATTGCGGTAATGTGTTGCCGCATACATTACATCATCTTTGTCTGCATGCCATAGCAGGCAGAAATTACTCACAACCTGTTCTATACATTCATGTTTCATATTGTCAACAATGTTTAGAATTGATTTGCCCTTAAATCTGCTCTCATCAAGCTCTATCTCATTAATCAGATGTGACATGATATCTGCAACCTTTGGATTATCCTTACGCAGATCCTCTACATACTGCTTTGCCTCATCTATCTTCTTTTGCTTTTCCTCAGGAGTGATATCACCATCCTCCTCAGGATTGACGATATTCTGAATGAGATTGATGATATATTCATAATCAATCCTCGTATTACTGTATGCCATAAGCTCATAATCTGAGTCTATTTCCGGTTCTACTGGCGGATTAACCGGGTCCGGTCCCGGGTCTGGCCCAATCTCACTTTTTATGTTCAGGTAATGACCTGCATAGTCTATATATTCCTGTTCAGTAATTCCATAATCATCAAGCATACTTTCATCATATCTGCTGAAGGATTTAAGCTGCGCAAAAAGTCTGTCAAAGTTCTGAAACATCTTCATGAAATGAAGCTTCTCCTCATCTGACATTGACGGAATGTCGTCCGGTGTCTGAGCTGCAATTCTAAGTGCCGCAAGCGCCTTTTTAAAAGCAGGCTCCACATCATCCCACTCTGCAATAAGCGGTGTATCCTCTGTACTTCCTGCAGAGTAAAGCTTGACAGCATCATCCACACATTTCTTGAAAAGTACCGGTGCCTGAAAAGTCACAATCTGTCCATACGGCTTTGATTTTTTGTCAAAAATACGATTAGTTCTGGAAAAGGCCTGTATTAAATCGTGAGGTCCCATCGGCTGCCTGTCAATAAAAATTGTCGACATGCATGGCGCATCAAAGCCTGTGAGCAGACGATCCACAACAATAACCAGATCAAGCTGTTCGTTTCTGCTCTTATACTTAGGATCTTTTCTAGAAAGTCGTTTATTTAGATTACTATTGTATGAAGTAATCTGTGAAATATCAAACTTTGTATCAAACATAGCGTTGTAGTCATCAAGAGACTGCTTCATCTTTTCCTGATTGACCTGCGAACCGTCCTCATTTTCAGTCACAGAGTATGTGATGGCAAACTTAGGGAAGTCCGGTAAAACCTGCTTTATGCGTTCATCTATCTTTAATGGCGTTTCTCCATTTTTCACCCTTGTGAGCAACTCATAATATTTTTGTGCAATCGAAATAGAACTTGTGGTCAAAAGCCCTTCAAAGGTCTTGCCTTTTCCATTTTGAAAGCCCAGCTTATGATATGACTTATTTAAAATAACCTCAAGCACCTTGAGCATATGCGTCTCATTTTCATATCGGCTGCTGTCAGTCTCATCCGTCACATCCTTTGGACCATCGTGCTCCACTTGAAATCCCAAAACAGCATTATCATGAATAGCATTCTGGATAGTATATTTGTGCAGACATGCTCCGTATAATTCCTCTGTTGTACGTGGCAAATCCCCCATCAACGGATAAGGATTCTCCGGAAAACGTGGTGTTCCTGTAAAGCCAAACCAGAGTGACTTTCCAAAAAAACGTTCGATTATTCTCTTGGTAGCCGGAGATACAGCTCTGTGACACTCATCCACCACAAAAGCTATTTTTAATCCTCTTAACCTGTTATACTCAGGTGTGCCCTCCTTCAGACGCTTTGAAATGAGAATCTGCATCTTTTGAATTGTAGTAACAATCATCTGTCTGTCAGACGATTTAAGTTTATTTTTCAAATCAGTCACATTATCAGTATTATCCACATCAATTGAATCATTCTGAGAATATGAACTAAATGACGTATTTGTCTGCTCATCAAGATCTTTCCTGTCTATAAGGAAAATAGCCTTATCCAACGCCGGAATATCCATAAGGAGATTTCTTGTTGCCTTATATGATGTAAGCGTCTTTCCCGAGCCTGTAGTATGCCATACAAATCCCGACTTTCCTGTTCGTGATGCTTCACGAATTGCCTCAATAGCATGTATCTGATATGGCCTAAGCAGAATAAGCCGCTTAGCTTCATTATCTAAAACCGTATATCTTGCAATCATCTCATGTGCCTGTGGAATCTTAAGGACATTTTTTGCAAAATCAATATAATCAGAAACCGGCTGATTGTTCCTGTCAACCCATCCGCTGATAAATTCTTTCTTTAGCTCCGTATCACTTGCTGCAGAAAAATACTTCGTGTCAACACCGTTGCTTATAACAAACATCTGAACAGCCGAAAAAATCCCCCTGAACTGCCCTTCACCAATGTATTTCTTTATCTGATTGAATGCTTCCATATATGAATGCTGTCTGTTTTTCAGCTCAATATGTATCATTGGAAGACCGTTTATCATCAAGGTCACATCAAATCTACGGTCTCTTGATGCGGCATCATCATCATCCTTCAATGCACTGTACTGATTTATAACCTCATACACACTGCTGCCACCTGCAATATGCTCATGATTCATCACAACCAGATGAAGCTTCTTAGTATCACGCTGTACATGCACCATGACCTTGCCGTTTTCGCCTACCAGCCACTCTCCAGCCTTATAAAATGTTGAAAACTGCAACTGATTCTTTACCTGCTCAAACTCTGAATCAGAAAGTGGCTCACCATCCAGCCTGTTCTTATTGTTCTGCTCTAAAATATATTTAAAATTGTTCCATAAATCCGCTTCTGTCTTTAAATCTGGTCTGTACGTCCACTGCGAATCCCCATATATCAACTGCTCAATCAATTTCTGCTCTATTAACGATTCCAACTCCGGCATGATAATTTCTCCTTCTTCAAAACCAAAACACTAACTATATTTATTATAGCAAATATAGGCATAAAATACCACAAAATTACTTATATCAAAATCAGCGCAAGCATATTGTTTAAAAAGCTACATTACAATCCTGACAAAGTCCTCATTACCAGATCCACATCCTTATTTTCCAGTTCCTGAATGATATGCAGATATGTTTTCTGCGTTGTTGTCATACTCGCATGCCCCAATCTGCGCGCCACACTGGCTATAGAAACACCGGCAAACAAAAGCAACGACGCATGCGTATGTCTAAGTCCGTGAATGGAAATCTCCGATATCCCACAGGCCTTACAGTGTCTGGTGAGAGCATCATTAACGGTTGAATTATAAATCTTTTCCTCTCCTACAAATATAGGCTCGTCCTCCGGCAACCCTTTTATCAGCTCAGAAAACTTTACTACTATCTGCCAGTCAATCTGAATCTTTCTCACAGATGACTTATTCTTCGTCGGTAGAAAACCGCCCTTACCCTTATAATCCCAAGTCTTACTTATAGAAAGAGTTTGCCTTCCAAAATCAAAATCCTTCGGTGTGATGGCAAGCGCCTCTGAGAAACGCATCCCTGTCTTTGCCACAAGCAAAATAAACCAGTCCCAGTTCGGCTCTTCCTTTATATCCAGATCAGCTATCAAAGTATGCAACTCAAACTGATTGAGATATTTAATCTTTTTCTCACGTGGTGTCTTACCCTTGATGATAGCCTTTCTGGTCGGATCACGCTCTATCAGCCCCTCATCCACAGCGTCCATTACCGCACCCTTTAGCTGATGATGGAAGTCAAGTGTTGTCTGTCTCTCATGCTCCTTTGCGTAATCATTTAGTATCTTCTGATATGCGGTCCTTGTCAGCTCACAAACCTTAAGCTCCGGAGCCAGCTTCTCCACCCACTTTTGAGTCATCCTGTACTTTGCCATAGTGGCTTCACGAATTGCATCTTTCTTATACACTTCTATCCACTGTGCGTAATAGTTGTAAAATAATGCATCCTTGCTCATATCCTCTAGCATACGCTACCTCCTTTATTAGTACTGCTTACGCTGATGTAACCATAATTAGGCTTGCTTTGTTTGAGGTTGGTTTATGTTTGATTCGTTGTCAAATTTATGGTAACCATTGTATAGATATGATGCTACTTACGATAAAAAACAGTTTATAAAAGCATGTTCAGATGTAATTTGTGCTGGCGCTGGTGAAGAGTGATGAGGTGTTCTAAACAATCCAGATAGTCTCCTATTTTTCGTTGTTCTTCAATTGATGTATACGGGATTTCAATAGTTTTCATCCCATCAATATCTATGCTTCTGCCGTCTCTTATTCCGTACACATGTGACACTAATTTATGCTTTATAAATTCATAAGATCGGAAGTACGGATAATAAAATCTTGAATCTGCCATGTCACTGTGAAATGTATGATATGCAGGGCTTATAATGCCATCTAATGATGATTTTTCTAAGCCTCCTTCAAAGGAACGAAGATGTACAATGAAATCGTCTTTTCTCACCATTTTATAGTTAGATAAATTGGATGTATCATACATTAAATTTCTATCAGAGTCTTCCCTTTTTACTGTTCCACCACCCTGAATTATAGTTAAAGCTGATAACTCGGTATGGTTCTTTTCAGAGTATTCTTTGAACACGTCACCCAACTTACGCTGTTCCCAATCGTTTTCAACATTTATATTTTTTATTGGCTTACGATGAGATAAAGTAGAAATTGGATTTTTTATAAAAATCTGTCTGGCGCTGGTGAAGAGTGATGAGGTTATCAAGGGTGGAAAAATAACGCCCAACCATAGTTTGTTCTTCTAAATTGGGAAAAGGAATAGATACCTCCATAACCTTATTCTTTGAAATATTGTATCTCGAAATTCCCTGTGCTAAAAATGTCATTTCTTTTCTAAAAGAATCTGCTCGCAAAACATATGCTAGATAATCTAAATCAAATTTCTCTGTTGGTCTGTATCCAAAGCAAAAGCTATTAAGATAGATATTATCTTTATTTTCAGGCATTACACAGGACATCCCTACTTCTTCTGGCGTTTCTGAAGATGTAGTAAAAAATACATCTCCCTTCTTGACACGATTTTGTTTAGCATCTATTTCTACAGCTTCTGTCATTTCAAGATTCGCTACAGGGTTAGAAAACACATTCATATAAGTTATAAACTGTGCATCTCCATGTCCAAAATCCTCTTTTGTTTTTCCTGTCAATCCAGTGAATGTTGACCCCATATCACCCAACTTACGCTGTTCCCAAACTTTTGGTTTTATTCACCATATCACAATGGACTTACGCTAATAACGAGTGATGCCACTTTTCATCACTTATAATATAAAAGACGTGAGTCAAATTGTCCCACGCCTAAAATTAATTAAAAGCACGGATGAATGCTCTTAAAAGTAATCAAAATTTTTTCAGATTTTATATTCCATCTCTCACCATCATAAGTGCAAATCCAAGCAGATTCTGTCCTCTCCACTTTTCCATTTCCAGTCTTTTAGGATCTGTCATTGACAATCCAATCCCCCATATGCAGTCCCTCACAGCACATTCCGCTAAAACCGCATCACCTGTAGCCTTTAGTCTGGATTTCAATTCAGGATTTTGAAATTTTTCACAAATCCCCTTGTAAACAACAATCTGTCGCTTTCCATTCCAGATTGTTTCATTATAATTTGAAACCTTTCTTCCCAAAGCCTTAATTTGTGCAACATCTGTAGTTTCAAGAATCTTCTCCGCTATTTTTATATCACCAAAACAATTTGCTTTTTGATACATCATGTACTGTTCCATTGATGAAAATCTTATTCCATCACATTCAAACTCACTTAAATACCAGTTACTAAGGTATCCATTTTCCTCATTTGAATTATGAAAACAAACTATATTCATTTATACTTTACCTACCTTTTTTACCGCCAAATCAAGCTCTAAATCATGAAGTCCACAATAAGCCTTCCTCAGAAAATCGACCGGTACTTTATTTATTACCTCTGCGCTTGGAATATCATAATACCACTGATAATAAGCATAAAATTCACCAATCCAATCAGGCATAAATCCTTCGATTGCTTTCCCCTGCTTTAACTTATATTTTTCTGTGTCTGAAAAGTATTTCCACAATTCTTTTGCATCCATAGTATTAACATAAGCCATCGCATCATCAATGTTCTTTCTGGTTTTACTTTTCATATACGTATTTATAAAATCTTCTGTATCACTATCAGGATAAGACTGTGCCACAAAATCAAATAGTTTTCCCTGATTTTCCACCACATCACCCAGATACGCTTCTGAATATGCGCCCATTTTCTCACCTCTAAAACAATGTACTAAAAACATTCGTAACCTTATTTGCTTCTGAATCTACTAAATTACGCATTTTTTTTCTTGCTTCAATATCTCTTTGATTATATTTATTGTTAAATTCATTGTATTCAACTTGAAGTAAATCACTTTCTATCTCGCGTAAATTTGCATATGCTTTTTCTGTCTTAATACAATACTGAATACCCAATCCGCCTAACGAAAGCAATTCTTCAAGAATATCTATATCAATATTATCTCGGACAAATTCTTTTGCAATGTAGAAATATGATGCATTTGCGCGCCATCCCTTTATCACATCATATGCATCGGTAGCAATACCATATTTATCAATAAACTTTGCTGCAAGCATCCTATAACGCTTGGAATCAGCAGCATCGCGATGTTTCATAAGCTCTGCAAGCCACGATAAAACATCTTTCTCCTGAAAATCCAAAATTTTTAGATTCCTTGTATTTAACTCATACTTATGAACCCATCCATTCTGTTCATTAGGTCTGCAAACCGCCCATTCTTTTGCTAAATCTATGTTTTCTGTCAGATAAAATCCACGACCATAATCATGTTTATCATCTCCACCACCAAATATTGGTGTTACTATTTTATTAGGGGAACCATGGTATAAAATTATTGTATCCATTTTAATTACCTGTGGCATTCTTAAACCTCCCTTCATTCAAGAAATCAATAATCAAATTGATATTGTAATTTGATAATTTAACATCATAAACAAATACCTCATGATTCTAACCTCAAATGATTATATAAACATATTTTGTAACATATATTTTTTCATTTTCTTAAGTTCATCGCACTGGCGCTGGTGAAGAGTGATGAGGTGATCGAGGGATTGAAAATAGCTTCCAATCATAGCTTGTTCTTCTGTTGATTTAGGATAAACAATGTCTGTATCTTTCATAGCAGATTTTGAAATTGATGTAACTTTTATTCCTTGCATCAACGGTATCAACTGATCATGATAAGCACCGGAATTTAGATAATATCCCAAATAGCCAGTAGCAAATTTTTCCACTGGTCTATATGGAATAGTATGCAGTCCAGACAGAACAACTTCATCTCTCAATCCCGCTATTTCACTACATTTACCTACGGTAGTATCCTCGGCTGTATCAGCAATAATCACATCTCCATTTTGCAAGAATGATGCTTTGTATTTGTCCAATACCTTTTCATCCTTAATCATTGGAAGTTGCTCTCTACTTACATCTAAGACATCCCCAAACTTAATAAGTACATCTCCATAATGGACATTCTTTGCAATACCTGTTTCATTAGATAAGTCCGCTCTGGAAAGAGTATTATTCTGCAAGCTAATTAGTACCTCTCCTAACTTACGCTGTTCCCAATCGTGAGTGAATCCATTAAATCTAATCTCTGGAACTTTTGCTCCATTTTGTGGAAACATTTTTTGAAGCATATATTTTTTCAAATTTTTTGTCTGTTCACACTTTCGCTGGTGAAGAGTGATGAGGTTATCGAGGGTGGAAAAATATAATGAAATCATTTCCTGTTCATCTTTTTTAGGAAAAGAAACCATCCCCTTTAAAGCGTTCTCTGCTGAAACTTTCATGTCATTTTTTGCACCTTTGTTTACCAACGGATGCATATAAGAATTCATTCTGGAATCAAGTTCAAAATAAATCTGTACAAACTTTGAATCCGTTATTTCTTTTGGCTTATAAACTGCATATAAGGTTGATACAATACCCGGAATTCCCTTATTTGTCTTGATTATTCCGTATGGATTAGATTTTAATGGTGACTTTGTATATACAACATCTCCGTTTTCCACAACACCGTAATTCGAAACCGATGCACCTGCAAATGAACGACCTTGAAATTCAATCTGATTTACAATTCCATATTCACCTGAAACCGATAGAACATCCTCTTTTGTGAAACGATTATCTCTATTCTTTTCAGATGATACCTCAAGATAATCTATCAACTTACGCTGTTCCCAATCCTTAGTAAACCCTTTAAATCTAATCTTTGGATTTTCCATACAAATCACCCCTCAATCATATCAATATAACGATTCAACGATGCCATTATATTTTCATCGGACGATGTCAGGTCTTTTAACAAATTCACAAACTCACCTTCGACCTTTCCTATCTCGTCATCTGTTTTTTGCATATCCTCGAGCAGACCATTTATATCGACTTCCTCTTCCTTTTCAAAATTGTCTACATATCGCGGTATGTTTAGGTTGAAATCATTCTTTTCAATATCATCAAAGCTTGCCAGATAGGATTCTTTGTCTACAGTTTCTCTTCTGTTATACAAATCCATAACTTCATCAATATGTTCGTCTGACATTTCGTTTTGTTTTTTGCCCTTAATGAACTTCTTTGACGCATCAATAAACAGTACATCTCTGCCATCTCTATGCTTTTTAAGTACAACAATGCATGTAGGAATAGACGTATTATAAAATAAATTAGCTGGCAGTCCTATAACCGCATATATGTTTCCGGAACGAAGAAGCTTTTCTCTTATTTTTCCCTCTGCTGCACCTCTGAAAAGCACTCCATGTGGCAAAACGATGGCCATTGTTCCATTGCTTTTCAGATGATAAAGTCCATGAAGTAAAAATGCATAATCAGCCTTTGATTTTGGCGCCAAAACACCATATTCTGAAAATCTTTCGTCCTGTAAAAATCCTGATGCAGCGCTCCATTTTGCAGAATACGGCGGATTCATAAGTACCATGTGAAAGTCAGTTTCCTCACCAGTTGGCCAGTCTGCATCAAGAGTATCTCCATGATGCAGATTCTGATTCTCCGCAGCTACATCATGCAGGAACATATTCATCCTCGCCAGATTATATGTAGACATGTTCAGTTCCTGTCCATAATACTTTATATAGTTTGTATCACCTTTATAGTATCTCTTTGCGTTAAGAAGCAGCGAACCTGAGCCCATACATGGATCATAGATTGACAAACCTTTCACATTCTCCTGTCCTGTTATTGCTATTCTAGTAAGAATTTTTGATACTGCCTGTGGTGTATAGAATTCTCCCGCCTTCTTACCGGTCTCTGACGCAAACTGTCCTATCAGATATTCATATGCATCTCCAAGTATTTCACCATCGGAATTGAGCAAATCCGCCTGGTCTATTACTTTTATCAGTTCTGCAATTGTATCACTTTGTTTCTGGTCTCCCGCTCCAAGCCTGCTTGAATACAAATCAATGTCGGAAAACAAATCCACAAACAACTCTCCGCTCTGCTCAATATTATTGAATGCTTTCTGTAATTGCTCACGATTAAAGCAATTATTCCTTGCATCCTCTGCAAAACATGTATATGTAAGCTCAGGCTCAATTACATATTTACGATCCTGCTTTAATTCATCAAGCAAATCATTAGCATATTCACCCTTCAACTCATTTTTATATGCCTCAAGTGCCACCTTGAGCGATTCCGGTTTCTCATCATTTATCAAATCATATACTCTAATCAAAAATGAATCTGATAGGTATTTATAGAATACAATTCCCAAAAGATAATTCTTATATTCATTCGCATCCATTTTAGAACGAAGTACATCAGCGCCACTCCAAAGTACACTGATTAAATCCTTATTGTTTTCCTGCTCTGCCATTAATTGTTTCCTCCGAAATTCTATAATCTTTTGCTTTAATATTACACTCCACTTACCTCTTCCGCAAGATTCCTAACCTTACCTGCATCCGCACACTGATAGCAGTTCTTCATCGTTTCATCATACGAGAAATCCACTGCATTGCCCGCTGCTGTCACATCACACTTCCATGAGCCACACGAGCTGTGCACCTGCGTAATTCCCGTGTATTCGATAAGTGCTCTCACATTGGTATCATTCACGCCGCTTCCGGCCAGAATAGTAATATCTTTTCCATACTGATTTTGAAGATGCTTAAGCTGTTTTCTGCCATCCCATACATTTACTGCTCCACCGCTTGTGAGGATACGATCTGCGCCAAGCATAATAAGCATCTCCGCTGCACTGTCCTGATTATCTATGCAGTCAAAGGCACGGTGAAACACAGCTTCCCTGCCATACTTATGAATGAGCTCTATCATTTCCTTCGTGCGCTTTTCATCAAGCAGTTTTTCTTCTGTCAGAAATCCAAACGCAATACCGTCTGCTCCATGCTCTAAAAGAATTTTTGCATCCATAAGCATAGTGTCGTATTCTTCATCCGAATAGCAAAATCCGCCGCCCCTCGGCCGAACCATTGCCACTACCGGTATATTGCATTTTTCCTTTGCATATATTAAATTGGCGAGTGTAGGTGTCAGCCCTCCCATATATAGGGCACTGTTCAGTTCAACCCTGTCTGCACCATTTTCATATGCTGTTTTCACATCCGAAAAGCTGCCACAGCAGATTTCAAGCACCGGTTTCATCATACTTTCCCACTCTTTCCGCTAAAATAAGGCTTAAACTTCACACAATACATGTGTGACCGACAATAATTACATAAATCAGTTTTACGATAATCAATATTCATTGACCACAATCTCGAATACTCCGTCCTCATTAATTTTTAACCTCAATGACTTAACATATTTATTGTAAAAATCCTTCATTTCTCGCTCTGTCGATGTAATTTTAGTCCTCTCGTATATCTGTCTTGTCATCTCCCAGCCATTCTTTCCGACAATATCATTTGTCAGATTTTTCAATTCATTTATCATGACTTTTTTCTTTAAATCACTTGCATTTCCTGTATAGAAATCGTCTATTGAACAGTGAAAAATACATCGTTTTGTAAGTGCATCCTTGATTGACTGTCCGCACTTGCTATATTCGTACATCACGAGGAAATGAGCATCCTTTACAGATGAAATAAGTCCCCAGTAATCCGAATCACTTGAGCACAAAATAAACGAGTCTATGTTGTCCTTATAATATGCCTCACACACTCCCGCAGTCATCTTTATATCAACAAGCGACTTCCGGTCTGTCACACGCTCCACCTCCTCATGGAATAC
>OBYC01000786.1_pt1 | contig 18156 bp, 17 predicted proteins | sample 1550651 | NCBI WGS metagenome assembly OBYC01 (sample SAMEA2580181, study PRJEB22360) | human gut metagenome | biome: human gut; feature: human-associated habitat; material: faeces | place: Denmark | collected 2008/2010
CTGTTAATTCTGCCGGTCGTAGCTGCCCGTGCCGCCACTGGCGGGTTTAAAGGTCATTTGCGCGTCGCCGGAATCCCCTTTGCAGGTCATCTGCACCGGCAGCGTTTTGCGGTGCTCACCGTCAAGCGTGTTATTCGACCCGGTGGTGACATATTTCACATCGCCAAAATCAATGGTAACGGACTCCCCCTGATCGAACGTGCATTTGCCGCTGACGATGGTGCCCTTAATATTGACATTCACCCGAGAAACCTCGGTCGCCGCCAGGGATGCCCCCGACAGCGAAAATGCGCCAATAACTGCCAGCGCGAGTAAGAGCGGTTTCATGTTTGACTCCTCAGGGGTACTCAATTTCAAATGTCGCTGTGCCAGTAAACGCGCCTGGTTTGATGCTGCGCGCAGCGATAGCTTTCGGTTCAGCCTGCACGAAACCGCGTAAATTGAGGCGGTTTTCGCCATCCGTCAGCGTAAACGCCGGGCTGGGTTCGTTAAACAGCACCGGGGTCGCCGCGCTGTCGTCCGTCTCAATCCCAAAGGCGATACCGTGGGTGTCCCCGTCGTCGGGGACCAGAAAACCGTTTAACTCCTGGCTTTCCGTGCCCTGGAAAGTGACGGTGGCGCTGTCACCCAGCGAGGTGTCGCAGCCGGTCAGCACGACGGAGAACGGCATGGCAGGCGTTCTGTCGGCGGTATAGAAGTACTTACTCACCAGATTGCCGAAATCCAGCGAGATATCTGACGAATTCAGATCCAGCGTGCAGGGTTCGGTGACCAGGTTGCCGGTTATCTTCAGATTGTTCTCTGCCGATAGCGCAGGCAGCGTCAGCATCAGTCCTGACAGCCATAAAAAAGTCCGCATCATCAGTCATACTCCACAAATAAATTCACCGATGCTTTAAACGGCCCGTGAACAAGCGGGGCCGAGGTACGCTCGGGTATTACATACCACGTCAGCTCGTTGTTACCCGGCTTAGCAAACTGGGGGACGCCCCGCTGACCAGGATAGACGTTGTTATTGGCCGAATCGGTCAGGCGTAGCCCGATTCCCCGGGTTCCCTCCAGCGCAAATAATTCCGGATTGTCACTGTCTGCAGGTGCAAGGAACCCCACGGTGATAATCGGCTGGAGAGCATCCCACGCCCACGTTCCTGTTCGCCGATCCATACTGCGCCCCTGCGTGCGCAGACAGTTTTTAAACCTCAGCGTCAGTGGGACCGGGTTTCCCCGGTCACCCGCTTTTCGCATCCCAGACAGCGAAAGTACGCTAAAATCGATTTCCTGACGGGCAGAACTTAACTCAAGCATGCATGCGCCGTCGGTGAGCGTTCCGTGAACGTTAACAAACACGTCCGCTGTTTGTGGCTGACTGGCGAAGGCTGTCGCGCTGCATATCATCAATGTCATGCCAATGAATCCTGACTGGCCTTTTCCCGGCTTCATAACCCTTGTCCTTATTCGAGATTCTTAGCCTTTACGCGCTTCTTTGACGCTACAGGTATTGCCCGCACAGGCGAAAATCAGCTTCGGACGTCCACCATAGTCATTGATGTAGGTCAGAACCGGGCTGTTGCCCAGCGCGCCGGCATCAACGCTTAAAGGCGCGCTGCTTTTCGGCGCAATCATTACCGGCTTGAAGCCCTTTTGCGCATTGCCTTTCTCGGTGGCTGCGGCATCAATGATCGAGACAAAATATGGCGTTGGGTTGTTGGCAACAAATTTCCCCCCTTCTCGTGTCAGCGTGACCTTTTCCTGCCACGGCTTATCGTTTGGGTTCACCGCCAGCGGTGCCGGACGATAAAACAGCTTGATCCGCGTTTGCAGGGCCAGCTGCAGCGTGTTCGGTTTACTGCTCTTCGGTGGAATTTCACGCAGGTTGAAATAGAACAGCGACTCGCGATCCTGCGGCAGCGTGTTCATCGACGCGGATGCCTGGACTTTTACCTGCGTTTTGCTGCCTGGCTCAATACGCTGTACCGGTGGTAATGCCACCAGAGGATCGGTTAATTTTTTACCCTGACCATCTTCCACCCAGGCCTGAGCCAGAAAAGGCAGCTCGCGATTCTGGTTGGTTACGCTCATGCTTAGGGACTTCTCACCACCATCAAGGATCGCGCGAGTTCGGTCCAGCGCCAGGGCGGCATGCGCCGCCTGTGAAGTCATCAGTAAAGCGGTTATTGTCAGTGCCAGACGACAAGTACTTTTTTGAGTAAACATAAACATCTCTTTAATCTCGTGTTAATTAACGTTTTGCTACCGTTGCGGGTACGCATGGCAGCAGCATATGTTGAGTGTCCATATTGAGTGGCAATGGCGACGGTAAGCGTATCTGGCACTGTTCAGCGCCATCCCAGCTTACGGCCATAACCTCACCGGACTTCATCCCCGTCAGCCAGACGCTACCGTCATCGCTAACTAACCCGGTCTGTTCCTTATCCTTGTTGCTGACGGTTGCGCCAAACGGTGGTACAGAACCATCGCTCAGACGAACAACGACCAGCGCTTTTTTCCCGGCGATTACGCCGAACTTACGATAACCAATCGCACCTTCGGTTAAGGTTCCCTGTACTACCGAACGGGTTGCATCCACGTCATCGCTGAGTGAATTCATATCGATGTTCATACTGTTGCGGTAGTAGCTACTGACATCAGCCAGCACTGCTTTGCCAAACATGTTGGTGTGCGTAATGGCAGCATTGCCATAAACCGGTACACCGCCGACCCCATCGGTATCCAGCATCATTCGCGTACCGCCCGGCACCGAAATTCGGTGCAAAGCGGCACCGGATTGGGTTGCCGTCATGCCACCCCGCAGGGCAATACCCGCCGAGCTGTAATCGCTGCTCTGGTAAGCTGCGGTGGCCGTCATTTCAGCAATATCCCCTTCATGCGTGAAGTAACCGCTTCCACCACCCCGACCGTTTTGATCGGTACCGGCAGAAAGGTGGTAGGTATTATTGTTATCAATGCGGTCATCGTAGGAAACGTTATGGCTGCTTCCCCCGTGGCCGTACTGGCTGTCATAGCCAAAGGACGCCGTTTCCCCCCATGGAATCGACACGCTGGCATAGACCCCATCGTCTTTGTAATCGGCGTTTTCCGTCCGGAAAGCTGAGAGGTTAACGCTCAGGTTTTTAAAGCGTCCGAGATCAAAGTAGCGCGAAATCGAGGTATTCCATGTTGTACTCGCGTCGTTATCCCAGTACGTCTGGCGACTGTAGTTCACGTACAGGCTGGTATTCAGCGAGGTCAACTGCTGGTTGAAAGAGATGGTATACATCTCCTTGTTATTACCGGCGTCTTCGTATGACTTATAACGGGCATCGAGATATTCCGTCATCGTCATAAATTCACGTTCGGAAAAACGGTAGCCAGCAAAAGTGACCTGACTGTTCGTTTCGTCAAAGCGTTTTGAATAGCTTACGCGGTACGACCCCCCTTGCTGATTACCTTGATCCGGCAAACGAGCAGAGGACTCCGTTACGTCAAAAGAAATCGCCCCCAGCGCCAGCAAATCACGACCGATACCCAGCGACAGAGCGTTATAATCCCCGGCGCCCAGCAGGCCTCCGTACAGCGACCAGCCGTTATTGATCCCCCAGGAAAATTCCCCGGTTCCAAATACAGGGCCGTTGCTGTGATGGTCGTAATCAGATGGTTTACCGGTTGCAATTTTGTAACGCACCATTCCCGGCCGAGTCAGATATGGCACATTCGATGTGTTGATCTGATAAGTCTGCTCTGTACCATCCTGCTCTTTGACCTTCACATCCAGCGTACCGGACACGGCATTATTCAAATCCTGAATACGGAACGGGCCTGCTGCTACCGTAGTTTCAGAAATTACGCGCCCCTGTTGACTCACCGTGACTTTGGCGTTGGTCTTAGCCACTCCCGTTACTTCCGGCGCATACCCACGCAGATTCGGCGGCAGCATGTTATCGCTTGAGATCAGGCTTGCCCCTGTAAAGCGGAAGCTGTCAAACATATCGGACGTCAGGTAATCTTCACCCATCGTCAGCTTCGCGCGCAGGGAAGGAATGGCGCGGTACATGTAGTAACGGTTCCAGTCAAATGAGCGTACGCTATCCGAACCGTCACCAGACTGCTGCTGTCCCTGCCAGTCGGCACGAAAACGCCATGCGCCCAGATTCGCCCCCGCCGTACCATTGCCGCTTAAGGTTCGTGAGTCGCCACCATCATCGCTGCCGTAAGCGTGGTTAATCTGCCCGTTCACGTTGTAATCAAGGAGCACCCCCGGAACGCCTTCATCCCAGCGTGACGGTGGATCCCAGTTTTCAGCCACATATTCGAGATAAGCCTGCGGGACACTAACGTACAAAACACCTGCCCCAATATCTCCGCGAAGCGACATACCGGGTAATGATGTCGGATCAAGGCACTGACCGTTATGCCACCACTGTAATTTCTTGCTGGCTGCATTCGTCAGGCCCAGTCTGGTAACCAGGTCCGTCGTAAGGCAGGCACGACTGCCTTTAGGATCATTGTCCGGCGCGAGGAATTGAATTTGTTGCTCAGGTAGTGTGCTTTTATTGACCTGAATCGCCAGCGCATAAGTCCCGGGCATGACATAACCTGCCTGAGAAAACTGACTGAGATCGATATGTCCACGATCCTGAACATCCAGAACATCGGTATTAAACTGAATGGCTTCTTCTGCCCACACAGCGCCGCTTTGCGAAGCTATCATTCCAAAAACTAGACTTGCAGTGAGAGACTGGCGGAATAGCACTACTCTTTTTTTTAACATCACTATTCCTCTGTCAGTAATATTCAAGATTCATACGTAAAAGTGTCTGGTAAGTTCCGGCCTTGAGATCCTGACCGTTTCCGGTCAACCGCAACTGATATCTCAATACATTCGTTCCCCCCTGGAGTTGACTTTCTGTCATCGGAATACCGGGAACGGCTTCTTCACCCTGAATGGTGCTGATGCGCAAACTGACTCCTTCAGCGGAACCCGTGAAACCGAAACGCCCATCTCCCGCATTATCGCCATAAAACGTAACGCGAAAGCGATATTCTCCCGGCAGGTTTGAACAATTAACCAATTTAATATCAAGTGGAGTCATCGGGCCGTTATTATTATGTAAAAGCTCTCCTACAGGGATGGTTTTGAGTAAAATATCCTGATACTGAGAATTAATATTAATTGAGCATGCGCTTTCAAGAATACTACCCTGCATATTGACTTTGCCATGTGAGGCAATTTTTGCCTGGCAGGGTATCGTCAGTATGAATAACGTGGCGAAAAAATAACGAAATAGCATTCGCAATCCCTGTCTTTTAATTTGGCCTGCCCGGATGGGCAGGCCAGAAGGTATTACTCGTAATCCATGACGAAGTTAGCGATAGACTGGAAGGTACCCGGAGTTGCGCCAGCAGAAGCAGTGGTGCCCTGAACGAACGCCTGGAATTCCAGCTCATTGTCGCCATCTGCCAGCGGTGGCAGATCGTTTGCAACGTTCGGCTTCAGCACTTTGCCGCCCATGTTGGTGAGGGTTACACCTACACCCGCGCCCTGACCCGTAACAGCGAAACTGCTGTCCAGACCATCTGCTGCTTCACCGGCATAACCGTTAAACGCAATGCTGGCAGTATCAAAAGTCGCAGTATCACAGTCGTGAAGAATAATACTGAAATCAACCGGAGTGGATTTACCGCCGTTCGCCAGCTGATTTTTAGAAATAGCACCAAGCTGAATAGTCTGATCCAGACTTTTCGCATCGATTGAGCATGGCGCATCAATTACGGAGCCTTTAAAGGTGATTTTACCGTGACCCATATCAGCCGCATTAGCGGAAGTTGAAATAACGCAAAATGCAGCAGCAGCCAGTACAAATTTATTCAATTTCATTTAACAACCCTATTCATGTTGATTCGAAATCCTTTCTATAATTCTTTAATAAAAAGAATTTCAACTAAGCCAAACAATATTGTTTAAATACATTTTAATGATGTCTCTAAACGTTGTGCATGATATAAATTTATTGCAAAACCAACAAAGGGAGAAAGTGTGTTATTCTGGATAGCGCGTTACATTGTTGTTAAATTAATAACAGTTATTTATATAATTAATCAGCCGGAAAATTTTATTTAAATGAAACTATTAATAAAATTCGAAATCATGTCAGTGAACTCCTTAGATTACCTGCTATTCTTATTCATAAGATGAATATCTGTTCACGTATAGGTAGTGAAACATTATGGTACATGTTGAAAAACCAAAAGATTTTAATAGCAGCCTTCAGAAAGTGGAGAACGAAGTGGGGCATCGGAAGGTTCCAACTCGCTCCAGACATGATCACCTGGGACTGGATGATGTTAAACGACCTTATGAGGCGATCACTCGTCTTCATGATGCTTTACTCCCTTTTGCCACGCCCTATGAGCAAAAGGCGAGCCGCAATCTGCCTGCTTATCAACACCAGCAGGGCATTGTATGGCTTGTCACGACAGGTAACCTGACATTTTATCGGGCGCACGATGATCTGAAGATCATGACCTCAAAGGGCCCTATCTTAACTGGGCTGGCGGAGATTTTTCAGCCGCTGGGAAGAACTTATTACCGTATCTCTCGCGGTGCCAGAGTCTCATGGATCAGCAGCGATGAAGCCAGAAAGATATTTGATGCGCAGTCTTTATGGCGCGATGTGGCTGAGGTTCTGACATATATCACTCAGATGATGGTATATCGAGATGAGCATCTGGTCACAAAACATTCCTACACAATGATAAGGGCAAAGATAATTGAATATTCTCAAAAAAGAGCGTCGAATATTCTTCAAAATGAAAAAATGGGAATTGCTGCTTACATTCAGGAAACAACCTATCTGTCACGTAGCCTGATTTATCATGTTTTATCTGATCTCAGTGAAGGCGGATATATAAAAATTCAGAATGGAAAACTTCTCGAAGTGAATAAACTGCCATTAAATTATTAATCATCAAGAATGATGAACCGGAAACGCATATCTGCGTTTCCGGCTCGGTAATGGTTACTGAACCAATCGCTTATCACCTGTTAACTTGCGAGACGCTTCAGAGTAATAGTCTTTCCATTGTTCGGATAACCATTTATCTTGTAATTTATCTTGGAATACTTTGTTAATACGCACCAGATTTTGAAAGACATAGAGATCATTTTTACGCTGAAGATAGTAAATTCCCCACCGGGCATAGCGCTTCAACAGCTCAGGGTCTCGCTCTGTATTGTAACGAATCAGTAACGCTGTATGTTCATCGTATTGCCAGCGATCCCATTGAATCCATGGATTGAGCAGAGCCTTGCAGGGGCTGAAATTTTTCATGCCATTACGCTCAAATCTGGTCAGTGCGACATTAGTATGCACTCCAACCCCCAGGAATATTATTCCCGTTAATGAAGTGGCTAAAACGGCCCCCGTCATACTCCTGCTACCTGTATGCAATGAAGGCATGTGTTCCGGAGCGGCAAGGCGACAAAGAAGCAGTAAGACTATCCAGTGTGGAACAGACTGAATAAGGGGATATTCCAGCATCATATGAACAATAATAGGGATTGCCAGCCCCCATCGGGCCACCGCTGCCCTGGTGACGTGACGTAATGGCATGCAGAAACCAGCCACCATACAAAACATTCCCGCAACGGCCAGTATTCCACCTTCGGCCCACTCGAAAAGAAACTCGTTATGAGCATGGTCTACACTAGTAGTAATGAAATGATGGAAGTCATTTAAAGATATTCGACTCAACACGTATTCGAAACTGCCATACCCCCAGCCGCTAAGTGGATGTTGCCTGATCATTTCCAGCGTCGCTTTTAGTATTGCAATACGCTCCAGCGTCGATCCTGTTTTATTGACCGTGCCAAGCAGCTCCAGGAAGACCAGAGAAACACCGAAATACTTCATCATGTGGATAATAGCCAGAGCTGCCGCAACCGTTATGCAGTAGACGGTGAATACCCCTTTCTGGCGGGCCTTAAAACGAATGGTAAGGATGAACAGGCTATAAAGGAGCACACCCGCCACACCGGTGCGGGATTGTAGAAGATCCAGTGTGACGGTAAAAATCGCGATCAATAGAAGCCATAGCAGGCGGTTGCGCCATGTCCTGCCCCGGAACAAAAACCACAAGGCAATGCAGAAACCTGTTGCGACAAAGCTGGCCAGAACGTTAACCTGCTGAAAGATCCCATAGGGACGGCTTCCTGGAACAAACTCCATTGCATTTTCCGGCACGGTTTGCGAAGCCTGCCAGAAGGCCATTACTGTCTGGATAACTACACTCCAAACCAGTATGAATAATAGCCTTCTCTTACAGACAGGTGACTGACGCACCTGTAAAAGAGCCAGATAAAAAAAAAGGCCGCCAATCAGGCCCATAAATCTGGGTATAGCAAAGATATTTCTGGGATAATCGCTCCAGCCAAAAGGCAGAATGATGAGGATGGAACCGACTGCGAAAAGCAGAAAAGGTTCATTCCATTTAATCGTTTTCTTAACGATTGCCACACTAAACAGAATACAAACAATAACTCCGATGGCTATCCAGGCTAAAATGTTTTGGGGAAGATTTAACCCGTTACCTCCCATGTTAGGAATATAAACTGAAAGTACAATTAAAAAATAAATTAACAGACAAGTTAAAAGTAATGATGTTGATAACTTAACTAATGTTAGTTTGCGCATAGGTTTTGTTAAAAAACATGGCCACACTGAGTGACAAACAGTAATAAACCCCCACATCAAACACAATGACAATTGTGTGTAATTTTGGAATATTAGACCCATCCTCTGTCCAAAAACACTTTAATTGGATATTTTTATCATAAAAAACACCTTCCATAATTTTTATTATGGTACACCTCTATCAAAATGAGAATGAATTCTGAAAAGATGACTCATATTAAAGGAATTCGTATTGAGTGTGATGCCTGTATCTCAAGCAAAACCTGATGTAATTCAAATGCATCTTTAACTCCCAGTTTCCGCATTATACTGCGTTTGTGAGAACTGATCGTTTTTTGGCTACGAAACAGTTTAGCTGACATTTCAGTTCCTGTTTCCCTTCGGCAAAGACTATGTAACACTTTATATTCCGCAGGTGTAAAATTCAGTTCCAGTGCACATTTCTCCTCAACTTCGCAATGTCGAAGAAACACTGGACTGACATAACGCTTTTTTTTTAGCGAACTCTCCACCAGTTCACGCATCCGGAAATGGCATTCATCCACACACAGCAATGAACAGCGGTAAGACTGAATAAGGTGTTTTGCCAACTGGCTCTGTTCGCTCCTAAGAAGTACAAGCGTACTGCTATCCGGATAGTACGAAAGTAGTTTTAAATCATCTTCGTTAAGCGAGTCTGGTCTCTCCCGTGTAGTGAAATCCAGCACGTTAAGATGTGCCTCTCCCTCATCGACAAACTGATATTCCCACTCCGGATTTGCAGTCTTTAACTTTTTTGCACATGCCATAAGGCCATGCAGAAGCGTTTGATGAATATTACGCGTATAAATTGTGTAAACTATCATACTCTTGCCCTCTCATTTCGTAGACGAAATCTGCTTCATTCTGGTAAGTAAATCAAACCAACGATTGCGGTCTTCAAGATTCAGACGAACCCGTATGTTATATATGTGAGCCAGGACTGTTTTGTAGGTAATATCATGCTTTCTGGCTATTTCATAAGGATCCATACCGCACGCGCAATCAATGACTATGTCAAGCTCAGTCCGGGAGACTCGACTTTTGATGCCCCCTGTGATGGCAGACATGTGTCTTACAGGGAAATAAGAAGTGTTAAAAAACATATTATCCAGACGCAGAGGTATCTCTTCAATAAGATAGGTTTCACTTAATAAAGAAGTCACTCCCAGTGCGCGCATAAAGTTTGCCAGAATGATATCCCGCTCAGGTAACCAAACGACCAGATTCACCATAGACTTTGTTTTCAGATTAATTATTTTCAGCAAAGGGTAAAATTCCGCACCAGCCCCATTGAGACCTATTGCAGTTAATACATTGAGATCTCTATCGGTAACAAGCTCTCGCATTACTCCATCAGAGAAAATATTTTCAACCTGACATCCGCAGGCTTCCATACAGGAACTGGCAGCCTGATAAAATAGCTGGCGAGGTTCAAAGATAATTACAGAATTAGTTTTTAAGCCTGGAGACATGATGCGTTTCAAAAACAATTAACGTCTTATAATTATAAGGTGTAACGATAAACTATATTTTAAATAATGATTCCGTAAATGGACATAAATCACATTGCGCACAGGAGGTGAAATATGTGCTTGTCAATTAAAATTGGTCACTGTGTGAGAATTTTTGCAGTATCGACCTACTGACTCGTTTGCCGACAACCCATCGTTGTATTCATGCGCTCTGAGAGCACTGTAGTACTCAACGATAACCATCATTTTTAAACCGGCGAGTTAACTGCTGGCAACTGACCAACCCCACCGCTTTCATGAGACTGCCAGCAAGCCAGCGTTACATCTGATTTATGTACCACGAATCGAGTTTTTATCGACGTGAGCAAGCTGTGTTTCAATCCAGGCGGTGTTGTATCCCTGCTCGTGGAGGATGGTGCTTATGGTGTGCCTGAAGCCGTGGCCAGTTACGCGGCCGGTGTAACAAATCCACTTAACACCTGATTGATACTGGCTTCACCCATAGTCTTTCGCGGGTCATTACGCCCAGGAAACATCAGAGGGTAACGCCCCGTCATTTCGCGGATGCGCTCAATGATGGTATTGATAAAGGCACAATATGCGGGCGGCGCATCTTCATACGTTCTGCCGGGATAATCCACACTGCGGATTCTGTGCCGATTTCTTTCCATGTAGCACCTCGTAGTTCACCCGTTCTTACATCCGTGAGAATCAGCAAGCGCGAGGCCAAAACAACTAGAATACTGCCCGAATACTGAGAAAGGGATTCGAAAAATGATGGAATCTCGGAAATGTTCTGGAAAGGATAATGGTTGTACTCATGTCCTTGCATTGCACTTGTGAGATCAGGCACGGGATTGTATTCAGCTCGACCAGTGATGATTGCATAGCGGAAGACCTCGCCACAGCGCTGTCTGACCTTTTTTGCATTCTCTGTTGCTCCCCTGATTTCCATCCGACGAAGGACATTCAGCGATTCAAGTGGTTTGATGTTTGCAATAGGCTTTTTGCCTATGTAAAGGAACATGTCTTTATTGAACGCTTCCATAATGTCCGAAGCATATCCTTCAGACCATTGTAAAGCTTACTGGCGTGCCATTGACAAGCAATTTCCTGAAAGATGCTTCGGACAATAACCTCTCGGGCTAGTTTCTCTTCTCTCTTCGCTACATTGGGGTTAATCCCACCAGCAATGCCCCTTTTAGCCTCTTAACGTTTACTACGAGCTTCAGCCAAAGTCACGTCGGGATAAACCCCAGGAGCAATCAACTTCTCCTTACCGACAACACGGTATTTAAGTCACCAATAGCGTTTTCCATTAGGGTTAACCAACAGGTAAAGTTCCCCGTCATCACAGATGTTTGTTAGGTTTATCTTTTGGCTTTGCGGTATCAACCTGGCGGGCACCATCTTTCACAGGAGGGTATCTCCATAAGACCGAACAGCATATACCCCCAAATGTACACCATATGCATGTAAACGTTGCGGTGTGTCAGTAGACGTCAGAATACAATCGAGAGCTGGAAGGTGCCGATTATAATAGGTCTTAGTGGACTTGAGTTGACTTTGAGAGATGCTTGAAATGGTGCGATAATAGGAACTAAACACAACAACAACCAATTGATTTTATTGCATAATAATAAAAACAAAGGAATGGATGCCCCCAAAAGTGCCCCCATTCCATAACAGTGTATGCAACTGTGTTCTATTGCACCTTAATCAATCAAAAAATCCCACAAATCTCTTAAGGTATGGAAGTTTTGATTTCCACCGTTCATATATTCATCACACATTTTTTCAAGATCATCATCGTCTATTGACAGGATAAAACCTCTGCCATCATTTGCCGTGTCAAGACAACGCTGTCTGAATAATTTTTTATCCTCAATCTTCCTACAAACGAGAATACCTACATTTCCCCTATTCCTTGAGAACCTACCAGATAACTGATCTAACTCAGGATTTGCAATTTCTGACGTATAGTTTTTACACTCAACATAAATTCTAGGGCATGTGTAATGTTGCGAAAGCCAATTAAAGAAACCATATTTGGCTTCATTATTATAAGTAATATCAATCCTCTTTCTACCATCATGAATTTTTTTCTGTTTCGTTGGATAACATAATGAAGGATAGAATATTACAGAAAATATCTCTTCAATAAGATCTTCGTACTCCCCAGCTTGTTTTGTACCCGGCTTTAATGATTTTAATTTATTGAGGATTGGATATATGTCAATTTTGTCACTGATTTCCTCTAACTCATTGAAAACTTCATGTGATAATGGTGCAGATGGATTTTTTTCTTTATGCTGTTTATAATCTTCAAATACATCAGGCCTTTGTAAGGTTTGATTAATTACAGAAGGCTTATCACTTCCATATTTATTTTTTAAACTTTTTTTAGTTACTCGCCTCGTGCCATTTTTTAATACCTCTACCAAGGAAGAGTTGTTTCTTAAATGTTCATCTTGCATTTCTGGCAATAAATAATGATTATAAAACTCGTCATATTGCAAACATAACCTATGTCTAACCAATAGCTTAGGAACTAATATTACTTTCCCATAAGTTGTCATTGGTAATGATACAAATTCACTATACCACTTTCCTTCATGTGGATCCCATATTGGCCCAGAATCAATATTGGGCGTTAATTTTACGCCATAATATTCACATATTTCTTGTGTGTATTTTATAAATGGACCTCTTAAAATATTGCTTACTGCATCAGAAATCATGTCAGTCCCGATTCCTGGTATTAGTAGCGCTGTATCTTCAAGATCTTTTAACAATCCAGTTGTGACGGCCTTACTTTGAGTTAGTGCATTCCAAACCGAATGAGCGGAGCCAGCGCCAAAACCATGTCCACGAGATTTTTCGGACGAATACCCTAAATGAAATTCATTCCTCTCATTCAACGAGGCTAACAATTTTTGTGCTTCAGCATTTTTGCCAACCTTGATTAGTTTTAAAACCTTCTCAAAGAAACTTTGCAAGTGAGATGTAAGTTCTTGCCCCCAATTCGAATCTAAGGATTTAATAGCACCAGGGTCTAGAAAAACTGGTATGTCAGTATCTAGTGGTATGTCAACGAAATCTAGATAAGCTTGAGAACGATTAAGTTTGAAATATTCCGAAAAGCGCATAAAAACTCCTAAAAATCGAATGGTTTTTCAAAAAACATAACGCTATTAAAGAATCAACGAAAAAATGATGAGATGGGGCACAGCTTAAGCAGAGAGATTCATGTTGAACGATTGAACTCATCATCTCAAGTAAAGATAAATATGGCAAGTACGTGTTTTGACGTTTGAGCAACCATTGATTGCTCCACCTATCGAAAAGTCGGATTAATATCAAGAAAGTTTAAAACACACTATCACTTAAAATCATTTAACGACGAAAATCGCACTACACCGCACCCGCCTGCGGTTTTCAGATCGCAAAAATTTTTCAGTTGGGATTTTTTACAAATGATAGCGCCAGACCGCGCCACAACTGGGGATTTACAGCGAGCAGAGAACTGAAAAGAGTGAAAAGAATTTCAGCTTTTTTCAGTTTAGCTTTACTCCAAAATCGTAGGCACTTGAATTAAGCCATTGATAGTAAAGGGATATAAATTTTTAGGTGAGATTTTTCATGATAATTGATGGCACACTTAAAAGTTAAAAAATTGATTCTTATAGACATTTTTTCTTAAGCAGCTGAAATTTAATGAACCGAAGCCGGGAAAATTTTAGTTACTCCCGGCGAACCGTTCAGTGACTCTCTTTGGCTGCCATCAGGAGTTCTAATGCTTTTTGTCGCTCGTCCGGTGGCAGGGCATCCATTAGCTCTTTAATCCGTCCCTGGCCGCGCAAAGCGCTGGGACTAATCGTGTGTGAGAAGGAAACGTTCATGACAAACGTGTGCCCACACTCTACATTTGAGCAATAACAGTACACATCTGATAATTTGGGGTGCTTTCGGTTTGTTTTCCTCACCGTTGCCGCAGACATACACTCCGGGCAGTAAATTTTCATCACTCGCATAGCTAAACCTCTGTTGCCTGCCAGAAGAAGGAATTTTGGTTCCCTCCCTCTTGTTCTGAACGTGTAACACTGGTAACACGTGTAACATCGTTGATTTAATTGAAATTAATCTGTTACCAGTGAGCCAAATAAAGAGGTAACGCGTGGTAACACACTGATTTTTGTTACCACTGTTACCAGTGGATATTTCTGACTGGTAACAGTGGCAAGCCTCGTCATTACTGCCTGTTACCTCTGTTACCAGTGTTACCTCATAAAAATAAGACTCACGCGATAACTATTCGGGATCGGCGCTACCCAGTACTTGCGTATTAAACTGGTAAACGCGCTTAAGCCCTATTTCTGGCAGGCGAACGCTGTTTTGCGTTCTCCCGTCTTCCCCGGCTTTCAGCCAGCCCGCCTCAACACACAATCTCGCTACCTTTCGCGAATCGAACCCTTTACAAATTTCTTTCCAGCCAGATGGCAATACGTAGAAGGTCACAGTGGATTCTGTTACGTTGTCGCCCTTGTCCACTTTCCTGAACCCCATCATCGACAGTGGACGGTTCTTGTCGTCGTGCCAGTCAGCAAAGCGGCTGAACTGGTTACGTGTCATATAATCCCTGACCTGCTCCAGTGCGGTTTTATCCTCCTGGTTCGCGGTATGCCCTCGATCAGCCATCCATGAGGCCAGGCAGCACTCAGCAGCCCTGAATGCCTCACCTTCAGGCCATCCGGTTATCCCGGCTTGTGTGGCCAGTTCTCCAGCCATAGCAACCAGCGCAAAACGGGTAACGGCACGCCCAACTTGGTTTCCTGCATCCGCTGGGGTCAGCCTGCGGGTGTAGTCCTTCAGCAGCGCTTTCGCCTGGCTGGTCAGTTCCTGGAGATCGGCTGTCAGACAATGCAGCCAGTCGCGGAAGGGTGAGCCATGATAATGAATAACGGCGTGTTCCAGATGCTCCGCCAGCGCTTTACCACCACTAAAGCCGTGCAGCTCCTCAAATACCCCATGCTTGCCCGAATCACTCGGGATCTGGATCATGCGTACTTCAACCCCGGCGTAGGTTCGCTCTCCGGCATTGGCGGCATGCTCGACCAGTGACAGCTCCCCCGTGGAAAGAAACAACAAATTCCAGCGGTTTGTTTCCCGTACCGAACCATCAGTTCGGGCGCGGGCTTTGCCCTGCCCGTTCGCCAGCATGTAGGCAATATTCCCCGCCTCTCTGCCATCCACCTCGCGGATTTCATCAAGCATCAGTGTGGCATCATTGCGGCGGCTGGCCGTTCCTTCCAGCGCGTTCCCGGTAGCACGCCATGTATGCCAGAAATCCGTACCACCACACACCGAAGCAGCCACTTTCATGGTCGTGGTTTTACCGTCTGTAGATTCACCTTTCAGGTGATAACCGCCGCCACCTATACCAACCAGCTTCAGAAGCGGCGCGGCGAATGCCAGGCTTACGGCAAAGGCCAGTCGGGCATTATTGACGCAATAGCGGCCTATATTTTCCCGCCATTCTTCCGTGGTGCCCGTAACACGAAAATCACGCCCCTGAACGCTGGAAGTCTGGAGGATGACAGACTGTGACTCTCTGCCGATCACTTCATCCTGAAGAACATAAACGCCGCCATGCCAGCCTGTTTTATTCACGCAGGTCACTTTTCTGTCGGGCTTGCACAGGGAGATGTATTCCATCAGGTGCGCTCTGGCCATCCCGTTGATATTGATATAAGAAAGCCCATTGACCAGCAGTACGCGCCGCAGTTCCTCTCCGCTACCACCCAGCATTTCCATCGGCATTGCCCATTTTCGGCTAATGCCGTTGGTGTCCTCCCATTCCAGCAGACGGCCATAATTACTGCCGTCAGCATCGCTGGTGATAGCAGTCACACGCAGCGGACTGCAAATCTTGATATTACGGATCTCAGTATCACCATCTGATTTATTCACAAGCTTGTCATACCACAAATATTCTTTCGTGAGCCTGAACCCCTGCGGTAATCTGGTTTGCCCTTTTCCGTGCAACGTCATTTCCTCCCGGAAGGCTTCACGCGCCCTTTCCTTCCCGGTTTCCTGACGATAATCATCCCAGTCGGCTTTATGACGTACCGGAGGAAGCGTTACCCAACCATCTACGGCTTTCGCGGCTTTTTCAGCCCATACCCGGCCAGTGTTCTCTTTCCCGTCAACAAGATCGTTATCTCCAGCCAGGATAATCCGGGTGTCCGGCCATCGAATGCGGATTTGCTCCGCAACCTTCACCAAATTTGTGGCCGCAATGGCAGCAACGATCCAACCGTCAGCCAGGAGGCTGACCGTCAACGCAGTGGCATATCCTTCAGTGATAATGACCTGTTCTGGAGCATCAGACGGAACATCAGCCACGGCAATAAACGCGCCTGACAGCTGACTGCCGGGTAAAAGACTTTTATCACCATCAGAGTTAATAAGCTGACCGCCTGTAACATTCCCGGTGATGTCAGTTAAAGGCAGCAGCAGCGACCCGGCTGGAAAAGTCATCCCCGCCAGATTTATGGCAGCAGTAAGAAGCGGTAAAGAGTAACCCTGCAATCCCTTTCCGGTCAGATAGGCTGATTCACCGTTTTGAGACAACTTTTTAAGTTTCTGATAGCGGTCTGCTCCGGTCTCTTTTCCCGCCACCTTTTTCCTGGCTGGCATAGCGGGTTTATCCTGTACTTCAGGTAATGCCAGAACCTCAGAGACCATTCCCGCGACCTCCTTCACTGAGCGCCCTGTCACCAGACGGACTAAATCAAGGCCATCGCCATTGCCGCACTGATTACAGAACCATGTTCCGCGCCCCTCTTTGTCATCAAGACGGAAGCGATCTTTTCCGCCGCAGGCCGGACAGGCACCGTGGCGTCGGGCGGAAGGAACATTAATCCCTAACGCGGAAAGGATGTGTGGCCATCGCCCGTTTGCTGCCCCCGAAACCGCAGATACAGACTGAACTTTCATAACAGTACCTCCCCGACTCCCGCAGTAGTAATGCTGAAACCAGGAGGTACTTCTCCATCGGGCGCACCGAAAACGATGTCCCGGTACACTTCGCGTAGCTCAGAAACACCAAATGCGGAAAGGCGAATATTTTCAGCCATATAACCGGGTGACAGCATTCGCTCCAGAACGTCACACGCCAGGCGATGCCCCTCTTCCTGGCCGAATTCGTTAATCCAGGGCGCTTCAATGTGATAAAGAATATTCATGGCCACACGCTCAGGTGTCAGCTCGATACGCTCGCCATCCTCGATATACACAGCTTCCCCATTAATCCGCAGCATCAGGGAGATATAGGCGTCAGCAATGCAGGAACGCAGAAATGCCGCCCGAAATTCTGTTGAGTTGATCCCGATATTAGCTTGCATCGCTTTCTCCTTTCATGGTGCTGGTTTCCTTCACTACACCTTCCAGCTGTTCTGCAATACATGCCATTAGCGCTGCGGCACCTTCAGCTGAAATCGTTTTCGTTCCGCTCATTACAGGCATTGAAAGAATTTCGGCAAGAAAATCGCTGGCCTGAGCAACTCGTAAAAGACGGCTTTCGCCCGCTTCAGTCAAGGTGCAACGATGTTTAGTGATAGGTAAATGGCTCATGCGTTCACCTCTCCGAAATTGTTCATCGGAATACGTGCGGCGAAGCTCAGTACAAAATCGGCAACGAGTTTCAGACGTGCAGCACGCTCGCAGGTTGCAACAGTACGCACAGCGAATGGACGTGCGGCACAGTCAGAACGGCGAACAGCGAGAAATACAAAGGTAAATTGAGGGTGAGGCAAAGCAGGGATCGTAGCCATGGTGGCAGTCTCCGTTAGATAGCGGGTAACGCTACCACCGGAGTTTCCACGCTCACTGGTGGTAGCCCAGACGGGGGTGGAAATACCGGCTCTAACGGATAACAGCCCGACCGAAGACAACCCCCACCTAAGCATGTC
>OBYC01000821.1_pt1 | contig 17129 bp, 15 predicted proteins | sample 1550651 | NCBI WGS metagenome assembly OBYC01 (sample SAMEA2580181, study PRJEB22360) | human gut metagenome | biome: human gut; feature: human-associated habitat; material: faeces | place: Denmark | collected 2008/2010
AGTCATCGGGCATTATCTGAACATAAAACACTATCAATAAGTTGGAGTCATTACCGGCTTTATTGAAGCCTACGCCGGTAGAGGAGGCCCGTACCAATCATTGAATCACGCCTTACTCTCGCGGCCAGTTGTTCTTCGTTCAGGTTCTCCGTACCAGCCGGGCGTTGCGGCAGTACGAAATAGCAAATTTCGGCATTACTGTCCCAAACGCGAATTTCTTTCTCCGGTGGAAGCTCAGTACCGAACTTCTTCAGCACGCCTCTTGGATCAATCACCACACGGGAGCGGTACTGTGCAGATTTAAACCAGATTGGCGGCAATCCCAGAACCGGCCACGGATAGCAGGAGCACAGCGTACAAACAACGATGTTATGTACCGCATCACTGTTTTCGAGGACGTGAATGACTGCGCCTTCGGCACCTGAAAAAACCATCTCGCTGATGGCAGCCGTGCCATCTTCAAGCAGCTTTTTTTAAATTCGGCATCAAGCCAGGCGCGCGCCACGACACTGGCACCGTTACGGGGACCGATCTTGTTTTCAAAATAGTCCACGATGGCGTCTGAAGTTTCTGGATCGAGCTGACCTTTCTCCGTCAGGAATGACTGAATCGCCCGCACTTTGATGGCATTTTCGGAAGGTAAGACATCATGATTTGATATGCTGACTCCACTGTAAGTGATTCATAACTGATTGCTCCAGCCTGTTGGCTGGAGCAAAGAAAATTAAAGGGCGGGATGAGTGCGATGCCAGTCAGTAACCTGCTGCCACGCCCAGCCAGACTGTATCAATGCGGTTTCGCCAAAATGTGGTGCAACAAGCTGGAAGGCGATTGGTGCGCCTGCAGCAGTACGCCCGCAGGGCAATGTCAGAGTTGGGTGGCAGGTCAAATCAAAAACGCTGGTGTAACGCAGCACACCACTGAACAGTGTTTCGTCCTGACCAAACATGCTCATGAGGACTTTTACATGATAAAGCAAATGCGCCAGCAGGGTGCGTATATTGTTGATATTGCCACTCAGGTTGGTTGCTCTGAGCGGACTGTCAGACGGTACCTGAAATACCCGGAACCTCCGGCCAGAAAAACACGCCACAAAATGGCCAAACTCAGGCCGTTCATGGACTATATCGACATGCGTCTGGCTGAGAATGTCTGGAACGGCGAGGTCATCCTCGCGGAAATCAAAGCGATGGGTTATACCGGCGGACGCTCCATGTTGCGTTACTACATCCAGCCAAAACGTAAGATGCGGCCATCGAAGAAAACGGTTCGCTTCGAAACTCAGCCCGGTTACCAGCTCCAGCATGACTGGGGAGAAGTTGAGGCTGAGGTTGCCGGGCAACGATGCAGGGTTAACTTCGCGGTTAACACGCTGGGGTTCTCACGTCGCTTCCATGTCTTCGCGGCACCAAAGCAGGATGCTGAACATACCTATGAGTCACTGGTCCGCGCCTTCCGCTACTTCGGCGGCAGCGTGAAAACCGTGCTGGTCGATAATCAGAAAGCCGCAGTGCTGAAAAATAACAACGGGAAGATGGTGTTCAACTCCGGGTTCCTGCTGCTGGCCGATCACTATGGCTTCCTGCCACGGGCATGCCGTCCACGAAGGGCCAGAACCAAAGGTAAGGTGGAGCGGATGGTGAAATACCTCAAGGAGAACTTCTTCGTCCGGTACCGCCGGTTCGACAGCTTCGCCCAGGTTAATCAGCTACTGGAGCAGTGGATGGCTGACGATGCCGACAGGCGAGAACTTCGCCAGTTCAGGCAGACACCGGAACAGCGCTTCACGCAGGAACAGGAGCATCTGCAGCCGTTGCCGGATACGGACTTCGATACCAGCTACTTCGATATCCGTCATGTCTCCTGGGATGGCTATATCGAGGTTGGCGGAAACCGTTACAGCGTGCCGGAAAGCCTGTGTGGCCAGCCGGTATCAATACGGATCTCGCTGGATGATGAACTGCGGATCTACAGTAATGAGCAGCAGATGGCATCGCACCGTCTCTGTTCGGCTGCATCCGGCTGGCAGACCGTGCCGGAGCATCACGCCCCGCTCTGGCAGCAGGTCAGTCAGGTGGAACCCGAAATCTGATTTATTCAACAAAGCCGCACCAAATCATCACTCGAAGATATTCAGGCATGGTACATCCGCGGCAAGCCCCTAATTTGTACTGAGGGGCAAAGTGAAAAAAGTTACTTTTTGTTGAAACGACAGTTAGCAATAACCCCCGCTTGCGGGGGCCATACCCACCAGGAGCAAACGCAGAAAGCCCGAGATACTTCTGCTGTACCGGGGGCTGGCGACATTTCAGGCAACACTCATAGTTGACATCCTCCCCGCCCTAAAGGGCGGGGAGGATGTCAATAATAGCAGACCACATCATGATGTCATTCTGACCGACAGATGCCAGAAGCAGAGGATCCATCCCATTTTATACCTACCTTATAACACTTAGAAAAACAACATGTTAAAAATGTTTATTGGAAACAATTTTATTTCCAATTGTAATGATAACCATTCTCATATTAATATGGCTACGTGATAATTAACTTTTGATGCACTCCGCATGTCTGACCGTGCCACTACCACAGCTTCCTTAACGTTCGAGTCGCTTTATGGCACCCATAACGGCTGGTTGAAAAGTTGGCTGACGCGCAAACTCCAGTCTGCTTTTGATGCAGATGACATTGCCCAGGACACTTTTTTGCGGGTAATGAGCAGCGAAACGCTCTCGACGATCCGCGATCCTCGCTCTTTCCTGTGCACTATCGCCAAACGCGTGATGGTGGACCTGTTTCGCCGAAACGCGCTGGAAAAAGCGTATCTGGAGATGCTGGCGCTTATGCCGGAGGGGGTAGCGCCTTCACCTGAGGAACGCGAAAGCCAGCTCGAGACCCTACAACTCGTCGACAGCATGCTGGACGGGCTAAACGGAAAAACACGTGAAGCGTTTCTGCTTTCGCAACTGGATGGCCTGACATACAGCGAGATTGCGCACAAACTCGGTGTTTCCGTCAGCTCCGTGAAAAAATACGTGGCGAAAGCCGTCGAGCACTGCCTGCTGTTTCGTCTGGAGCATGGGTTATGAATCCTTCGTTAACCGATTCCCGCCGTCAGGCGCTGCGTTCAGCTTCCCACTGGTATGCCGTGCTAAGCGGCGAGCGCGTCAGCCCACAACAGGAAGCGCGCTGGCAACAGTGGTATGAACAGGATCAGGATAACCAGTGGGCCTGGCAGCAGGTTGAAAACCTGCGCAACCAGCTTGGCGGTGTGCCTGGCGACGTTGCCAGCCGGGCGCTGCACGATACCCGCCTCACCCGCCGTCACGTGATGAAAGGATTACTGCTGTTGCTCGGCGCTGGCGGAGGCTGGCAACTCTGGCAGTCGGAAACCGGCGAAGGTCTGCGGGCAGATTACCGCACCGCCAAAGGCGCAGTCAGCCGTCAGCAACTGGAAGATGGCTCCCTGCTCACGCTGAATACCCAAAGCGCGGCGGATGTGCGTTATGATGCGCATCAGCGCACCGTCCGGCTCTGGTACGGTGAAATCGCCATTACTACCGCGAAAGATGCGCAGCAACGCCCCTTCCGCGTCCTGACCCGTCAGGGCCAACTCACCGCTTTAGGGACAGAATTTACCGTCCGCCAGCAGGATAATTTCACGCAGCTTGACGTGCAGCAGCACGCCGTGGAAGTGCTTCTCGCCAGTGCCCCCGCGCAAAAACGCATCGTGAACGCTGGTGAAAGCCTGCAGTTCAGCGCCTCTGAGTTTGGCGCAGTGAAACCGCTGGATGACGAGAGTACAAGCTGGACGAAGGGCATCCTGAGCTTCAGCGATAAACCGCTGGGTGAGGTGATAGCCACGCTAAGCCGTTACCGCAACGGCGTGCTGCGCTGCGATCCCGCCGTTGCCGGGCTGCGCCTGAGCGGGACGTTCCCGCTGAAAAATACCGATGCGATCCTGAACGTTATCGCTCAAACGCTTCCCGTTAAAATTCAGTCTATTACGCGGTACTGGATAAACATTTCACCGCTGTAAGAAAAATAATTCTCATTTCGATTGTCCTTTTTACCCTTCTCGTTCGACTCATAGCTGAACACAACAAAAATGATGATGGAGAAGGTATGACGCCGTTACGCGTTTTTCGTAAAACAACACCTTTGGTTAACGCCATTCGCCTGAGCCTGCTGCCGCTGGCCGGTCTCTCGTTTTCCGCTTTTGCTGCACAGGTTGATATCGCACCGGGATCGCTCGACAAAGCGCTCAATCAGTATGCCGCACACAGCGGAATTACCCTCTCGGTTGACGCCAGCCTGACGCGCGGCAAGCAGAGCAACGGCCTGCACGGAGATTACGACGTCGAGAGCGGCCTGCAACAGCTGCTGGACGGCAGCGGACTGCAGGTAAAACCGCTGGGAAATAACAGCTGGACGCTGGAGCCCGCGCCCGCGCCAAAAGAAGATGCCCTGACCGTGGTCGGCGACTGGCTGGGCGATGCGCGTGAAAACGACGTATTTGAACATGCTGGCGCGCGTGACGTGATCCGCCGTGAGGATTTCGCCAAAACCGGCGCAACCACCATGCGTGAGGTGCTTAACCGCATCCCTGGCGTCAGCGCGCCGGAAAACAACGGCACCGGCAGCCACGACCTGGCGATGAACTTTGGCATCCGGGGCCTGAACCCACGCCTCGCCAGCCGCTCGACCGTCCTGATGGACGGCATCCCCGTCCCCTTTGCCCCTTACGGTCAGCCGCAGCTTTCACTGGCTCCCGTTTCGCTCGGCAACATGGATGCCATTGACGTGGTGCGCGGTGGTGGTGCGGTGCGTTACGGACCGCAGAGCGTGGGCGGCGTGGTGAACTTTGTTACCCGCGCCATTCCGCAGGACTTTGGTATCGAGGCGGGGGTGGAAGGTCAGCTCAGCCCAACCTCTTCACAAAACAACCCGAAAGAGACGCACAACCTGATGGTGGGCGGCACAGCGGACAACGGTTTTGGCACCGCGCTGCTCTACTCCGGCACGCGCGGCAGTGACTGGCGCGAGCACAGCGCCACCCGCATCGACGACCTGATGCTGAAAAGCAAATATGCGCCGAATGAGGTGCACACCTTCAACAGCCTGCTGCAATATTACGATGGTGAAGCCGACATGCCCGGCGGCCTGTCCCGCGCGGATTACGACGCCGATCGCTGGCAATCCACCCGCCCGTATGACCGCTTCTGGGGCCGTCGCAAGCTGGCGAGCCTGGGCTACCAGTTCCAGCCGGACAGCCAGCATAAATTCAACATTCAGGGGTTCTACACCCAGACCCTGCGCAGCGGCTACCTGGAGCAAGGCAAACGCATCACCCTCTCGCCGCGTAACTACTGGGTGCGCGGTATTGAGCCACGCTACAGCCAGAGCTTTATGATCGGCCCTTCCGCGCACGAAGTGGGCGTGGGCTATCGCTATGTGAATGAATCAACGCATGAAATGCGTTACTACACCGCCACCAGCAGCGGGCAGTTGCCGTCCGGCTCAAGCCCTTACGACCGCGACACGCGTTCCGGCACCGAGGCGCACGCCTGGTATCTGGATGACAAAATCGACATCGGCAACTGGACCATCACGCCGGGTATGCGTTTCGAACATATCGAGTCATACCAGAACAACGCCATCAAAGGCACGCACGAAGAGGTGAGCTATAACGCACCGCTTCCGGCGTTGAACGTGCTCTATCACCTGACTGACAGCTGGAATCTTTATGCAAACACTGAAGGCTCGTTCGGCACCGTACAGTACAGCCAGATTGGCAAGGCTGTGCAAAGCGGCAATGTGGAACCGGAAAAAGCGCGAACCTGGGAACTCGGTACCCGCTACGACGACGGCGCGCTGACGGCGGAAATGGGGCTGTTCCTGATTAACTTTAACAATCAGTACGACTCCAACCAGACCAACGACACCGTCACTGCACGTGGCAAAACGCGCCATACCGGGCTGGAAACGCAGGCACGTTACGACCTGGGTACGCTAACGCCAACGCTTGATAACGTTTCCGTCTACGCCAGCTATGCGTATGTGAACGCGGAAATCCGCGAGAAAGGCGACACCTATGGCAATCAGGTGCCATTCTCCCCGAAACATAAAGGCACGCTGGGCGTGGACTACAAGCCGGGCAACTGGACGTTCAATCTGAACAGCGATTTCCAGTCCAGCCAGTTTGCGGATAACGCCAATACGGTGAAAGAGAGCGCCGACGGCAGTACCGGCCGCATTCCCGGCTTCATGCTCTGGGGCGCACGCGTGGCGTATGACTTTGGCCCGCAGATGGCAGATCTGAACCTGGCGTTCGGTGTGAAAAACATCTTCGACCAGGACTACTTCATCCGCTCTTATGACGACAACAACAAAGGCATCTACGCAGGCCAACCGCGCACGCTGTATATGCAGGGGGCGTTGAAGTTCTGATGTGTTAACGCCCGGCTTGCCGGGCTTTTAGCTGGAATGTGACTATGTTGGCATTTATCCGTTTTCTTTTTGCAGGCCTGCTGCTGGTGATCGGCCACGCCTTTGCCGCCACGGTTCAGGACGAACACGGCACGTTTACACTCGATAAAACGCCACAACGGATTGTGGTGCTGGAACTCTCGTTCGCCGATGCGCTGGCCGCCGTGGACGTCAGCCCGATCGGTATTGCCGACGATAACGATGCAAAACGCATCCTGCCCGAAGTGCGTGCGCACCTGAAACCGTGGCAGTCCGTCGGAACGCGCGCGCAGCCGAGCCTGGAAGCCATTGCTGCCCTGAAACCAGACCTGATCATTGCCGACAGCAGTCGCCATGCGGGGATTTACACCGCCTTGCAGCAAATCGCGCCGGTACTGCTGCTTAAGTCCCGCAACGAAACCTACGCTGAAAATTTGCACTCAGCGGCTATCATCGGCGAAGTGGTAGGTAAAAAACGAGAGATGCAGGCGCGTCTGGAACAACATAAAGAGAAGATGGCGCAGTGGGCCAGCCAGCTTCCCACAGGGACACGCGTGGCCTTTGGCACATCACGCGAACAGCTATTCAACCTGCATACCCAGGAGACCTGGACCGGCAGCGTGCTGGCTTCTCTGGGGCTGAACGTTCCCGCTGCGATGGCGGGCGCGTCCATGCCGTCCATCGGCCTGGAGCAACTGCTGGCGGTCAATCCTGCCTGGCTGCTGGTTGCCCACTATCGCGAAGAGAGCATTGTTAAACGCTGGCAACAAGATCCGCTCTGGCAGATATTAACCGCCGCGCAGAAGCAGCAGGTTGCTTCAGTCGACAGTAACGCCTGGGCGCGGATGCGCGGTATTTTTGCCGCAGAGCGTATTGCCGCTGACACGGTAAAAATCTTCCACCATCAGCCGCTTACCGATGTGAAATGACCGCGCTAAAACACCCGGTGCTGCTGTGGGGGCTTCCCGTTGCAGTACTTATTATTATTTTCTGGCTGAGTCTGTTTTGCTACTCGGCCATTCCTGTTTCCGGAGCAGACGCAATCCGCGCCCTGCTGCCTGGACACACGCCAACGCTACCAGAAGCGCTGGTGCAAAACCTTCGTTTGCCGCGAAGCCTGGTCGCCGTTCTGATCGGCGCAAGCCTGGCGCTCGCGGGCACGCTGCTGCAAACCCTGACCCACAACCCAATGGCCTCTCCTTCACTGCTCGGCATTAACAGCGGCGCGGCGCTGGCTATGGCGCTTACCAGCGCGCTGAGTCCGACGCCGGTTGCAGGCTATTCCCTGTCGTTCATCGCGGCATGCGGGGGCGGCGTGAGCTGGCTGCTGGTCATGACCGCAGGAGGCGGGTTTCGTCATACCCAGGACAGAAACAAACTGATCCTCGCGGGTATCGCGCTGTCGGCCTTTTGTATGGCCCTGACCCGCATCACCCTGCTGCTGGCCGAAGATCATGCTTACGGCATCTTTTACTGGCTGGCAGGCGGAGTGTCCCACGCCCACTGGCAGGATGTCTGGCAGCTCTTGCCGGTGGTGGTCACTGCAGTCCCTGTCGTGTTGCTGCTGGCGAATCAACTGAACCTGCTCAACGTCAGCGACAGTACCGCCCATACGCTGGGAGTGAACCTGCCGAGACTACGTTTGATCATCAATATGTTAGTGCTGCTTCTGGTTGGCGCGTGCGTCAGTCTGGCAGGTCCGGTGGCGTTTATCGGCCTGCTGGTGCCACATCTGGCGCGCTTCTGGGCAGGCTTCGATCAGCGCAACGTACTGCCGGTGAGCATGCTGCTGGGGGCCACGCTGATGCTGATGGCAGATGTACTCGCACGCGCGCTGGCCTTCCCCGGCGATCTGCCCGCAGGCGCAGTGCTGGCGCTGATTGGCAGTCCTTGCTTTGTCTGGCTGGTGAGGAGGCGAGGATGAAAATTGCGCTGGTCATTTTCATCACCCTTGCCCTGGCAGGCTGTGCGCTGTTATCACTCCATATGGGGGTGATCCCCGTGCCGTGGCGCGCGCTGCTGACCGACTGGCAGGACGGACGCGAGCATTATTATGTATTGATGGAGTACCGACTGCCGCGCTTGCTGCTGGCACTGTTTGTCGGTGCAGCCCTCGCCGTAGCGGGCGTGCTGGTACAGGGGATTGTGCGTAACCCGCTAGCATCACCGGATATTCTCGGCATTAACCATGCCGCCAGCCTTGCCTCTGTGGGAGCACTGCTTCTTATGCCATCACTATCCGTGATGGTGCTGCCGCTGCTGGCCTTTGCGGGCGGTATGGCGGGGTTGATCTTGCTGAAGATGCTGGCAAAGACCCACCAGCCGATGAAGCTGGCGCTCACCGGCGTGGCGCTTTCCGCCTGCTGGGCGAGCCTGACGGATTACCTGATGCTCCTGCACCCGCAGGATGTAAACAGTGCCCTGCTGTGGCTGACGGGTAGCTTATGGGGGCGCGACTGGCACTTTGTGAAGATTGCCGTGCCGTTGCTCATTCTGTTTTTGCCGCTGAGCCTGCGCTTTTGTCGCGATCTCGACCTGCTGGCGCTGGGCGATGCACGAGCAGCCACGCTCGGCGTGTCGGTTCAGCGCACCCGGTTCCAGGGGCTGATGCTGGCTGTCGCGATGACAGCAACCGGCGTGGCCGTCTGTGGCCCGATAAGTTTTATTGGTCTCGTCGTGCCGCACATGGTGCGCAGGATCGCCGGCGGGCGTCACCGCTGGCTGATGCCCGTTTCGGCCCTGACGGGCGCGTTGTTGCTGGTCATTGCCGATCTGCTGGCACGAATCATTCATCCGCCGCTGGAGCTTCCGGCAGGCGTGCTGACCGCCATTATCGGCGCACCGTGGTTTGTCTGGCTGCTTGTGAGAATGCGATAAATGAGATTACGTACTGAAAATCTGACCGTCAGCTATGGCGCACAAACCGTGCTGGATGGACTTTCTCTCGCCCTGCCTGCCGGAAAAATCACGGCCCTGCTCGGCCCTAACGGTTGCGGGAAATCGACGCTGTTGAACTGTTTTTCTCGCCTGTTAACACCAGACTCTGGCGAGATATTGCTTGATGAAAAACCCATAGCCGGTTTTTCCGCCCGCCAGCTGGCTCGCCGCCTGGCTTTACTGCCGCAACACCATTTATCCCCCGAGGGGATCACTGTACGGGAACTGGTTTCCTACGGCCGCAGCCCGTGGCTGTCGTTGTGGGGGCGACTCTCCGCGGAAGACAACGAGCGGGTCAACGTGGCAATGAGTCAGACCCGGACGCGCAATCTGGCTGACCGCAGGTTAACCCAGCTTTCCGGCGGCCAGCGCCAGCGTGCGTTTCTGGCGATGGTGTTGGCACAGGATACCCCACTCATTCTTCTTGATGAGCCTACGACCTACCTCGATATCAATCATCAGGTTGAACTGATGCGCCTGATGGTTGAACTCAAAAGGCAGGGGAAAACCGTAGTGACGGTACTCCACGATCTGAATCAGGCCAGCCGCTATTGCGATCATCTGGTGGTACTGGCAAGCGGTCGCGTGATGGCGCAAGGTGCTCCGGAAGCAGTGATGAAACCAGAGCTTCTAAAGACGGTGTTCAGCGTAGAAGCGGAAATCCATCCCGAACCGGTATCTGGCAGACCCATGTGTGTGGTGAAGTAGTCTGGCGAAGTCATAAGGATCATCACAGGACAGATAAAGGAAGTGATAACCACCTGCCAACAGGCACCAAAATCTGGCTGGTTGCCGGTATCACCGACATGCGCAACGGCTTCAATGGTCTCGCCGCAAAGGTGCAGACGATGCTGAAAGATGACCCGATGTCCGGCCATGTCTTCATCTTCCGGGGCCGCAGCGGCAGTAAGGTCAAACTGCTGTGGTCCACCGGCGACGGGCTGTGCCTGCTGACCAAACGGCTGGAACGCGGCCGCTTCGCCTGGCCCTCTGCCCGCGATGGCAAAGTGTTCCTGACCCCGGCGCAGCTGGCAATGCTTCTGGAAGGCATCGACTGGCGGCAGCCTAAAAGACTGCTTACGTCCCTGACCATGTTGTAGGCCTCTTTATCCTGGTTGTCGTTGAATAAGCCTGGTAAAATGCGGGCTTATGAACAACACCTACCCTGACGACATCCTTCTGCTGAAACAGCGCCTGTCCGAACAGGAAGCGCTGAACCGCGCCCTGCTGGAAAAGCAGGCCGACCGGGAGCGCGAAATAGACCATCTGCAGGCGCAGCTGGATAAGCTTCGCCGGATGAACTTCGGCAGTCGTTCTGAATAAATCTCCCGCCGCATCGCGCAGATAGAAGCCGACCTGAACCGGCTTCAGACAGAAAGCGATACGCTGACGGGTCGGGTTGCCGATACGGGCCGGGCCCCGTATCGTTTTAACCCTGAATATTCATCGCAGATATTGTTTCGGGTTTTCCGGTATACCAGCCCTGAACTAGGTAACCGGGGCCAAGAGAACGGACGAATTCAAACTGTCCTGGCGTTTCCACCCCTTCAAACACCAGTGGTTTGCCAGTACCACGTAACCCTTTCACCACAGAAACAAGTAGCGCTCGCTTCACCGGGTCATCAATATTGGCAATAAAAATACGGTAATGCTGTCAACCTGTTGATGACTATTTTAATCTGTAGTCATTCAATCCTTGTAACATCAGGATGATCCTGGTGTCAGTGAAAATACGAAATCAACACGTTGGTATCATTACCCACCTGTGAACTGACGTCGGCATTTTGAATCTCACTTCGGCGTGCCCCCTCCGAATGGCGCAAAACATTTCGTGGTATGGCATGATAGCACCCGAAGAGAGTCAATTCAGGGTGGTAAATGTGAAACCAGTAACGCTATACGATGTCGCAGAGTATGCCGGTGTCTCTTATCAGACCGTTTCCCGCGTGGTGAACAAGGCCAGCCACGTCTCTGCGAAAACGCGGGAAAAGGTGGAAGCGGCGATGGCGCAGCTGAACTACATTCCCAACCGCGTGGCACAACAACTGGCGGGCAAACAGTCGTTGCTGATTGGCGTTGCTACCTCCAGTCTGGCCCTGCACGCGCCGTCGCAAATTGTCGCGGCGATTAAATCTCGCGCCGATCAACTGGGTGCCAGCGTGGTGGTGTCGATGGTAGAACGAAGCAGCGTCGAAGCCTGTAAAGCGGCGGTACATAACCTTCTCGCGCAACGCGTCAGTGGTCTGATCATTAACTATCCGCTGGATGACGAGGATGCCATTGCTGTGGAAGCTGCCTGCGCTAATGTTCCGGCCCTATTTCTTGATGTCTCTGACCAGACTCCCATCAACAGTATTATTTTTTCCCATGAAGACGGTACGCGACTGGGCGTGGAGCATCTGATCGCATTGGGTCACCAGCAAATCGCGTTGTTAGCCGGTCCATTAAGTTCTGTCTCGGCGCGTCTGCGTCTGGCGGACTGGCATAAATATCTCACACGCAATCAAATTCATCCGATAGCGGAACGGGAAGGCGACTGGAGTGCCATGTCCGGTTTTCAACAAACTATGCAAATGCTGAATGAGGGCATCGTTCCCACTGCGATGCTGGTTGCCAACGATCAGATGGCGCTGGGCGCAATGCGCGCTATTACCGAGTCCGGGCTGCGCGTTGGTGCGGATATCTCGGTAGTGGGATACGACGATACCGAAGACAGCTCGTGTTATATCCCGCCGTTAACCACCATCAAACAGGATTTTCGCCTGCTGGGGAAAACTAGCGTGGACCGCTTGCTGAAACTCTCTCAGGGCCAGGCGGTGAAGAGCAATCAGCTGTTGCCCGTCTCACTGGTGAAAAGAAAAACCACCCTGGCGCCCAATACGCAAACCACCTCTCCCCGCACGTTGGCAGATTCCTTAATGCAGCTGGCACGACAAGTTTCCCGACTTGAAAGCGGGCAGTGAGCGCAACGCAATTAATGTGAGTCAGCTCACTCATTAGGCACCCCAGGCTTTACACTCTATGTGTCCGGCTCGTATGTTATGCGAAAATGTGAGCGGATAACAATTCACACAGGATACAACTATGACAATGATTACGGATTCACTGGCCGTCGTATTACAACGTCGTGACTGGGAAAACCCTGGCGTTACCCAACTTAATCGCCTTGCGGCACATCCCCCTTTCGCCAGCTGGCGTAATAGCGAAGAGGCTCGCACCGATCGCCCTTCCCAAGAGTCGCGCAGCCTGAATGGTGAATGGCGCTTTGCCTGGTTTCCGGCACCAGAAGCGGTACCAGAAAGCTGGCTGGAGCGCGATCTTCCTGACGCCGATACTGTCATCGTCCCCTCAAACTGGCAGATGCACGGTTACGATGCGCCTATCTACACCAACGTGACCTATCCCATTGCGGTCAATCCGCCGTATGTTCCCACGGAGAATCCGACGGGTTGTTACTCGCTCACATTTAATATTGATGAAAGCTGGCTACAGGAAGGCCAGACGCGAATTATTTTTGATGGTGTTAACTCGGCGTTTCATTTGTGGTGCAACGGGCGCTGGGTCGGTTACGGACAGGACAGTCGTTTGCCGTCTGAATTTGACCTGAGCGCATTTTTACACGCCGGAGAAAACCGCCTCGCGGTGATGGTGCTGCGCTGGAGTGACGGCAGTTATCTGGAAGATCAGGATATGTGGCGGATGAGCGGCATTTTCCGTGACGTCTCGTTGCTGCATAAACCGACTACGCAAATCAGCGATTTACATGTAGCCACTCACTTTAATGATGATTTCAGCCGCGCTGTACTGGAGGCAGACGTTCAGATGTACGGCGAGCTGCGCGATGAGCTGCGGGTGACGGTTTCTTTGTGGCAGGGTGAAACGCAGGTCGCCAGCGGCACCGCGCCTTTCGGCGGTGAAATTATCGATGAGCGTGGTGGTTATGCCGATCACGTCACCCTACGTCTGAACGTCGAAAACCCGAAACTGTGGAGCGCCGAAATCCCGAATCTCTATCGTGCAGTGGTTGAACTGCACACCGCCGACGGCACGCTGATTGAAGCAGAAGCCTGCGATGTCGGTTTCCGCGAGGTGCGGATTGAAAATGGTCTGCTGCTGCTGAACGGCAAGCCGTTGCTGATTCGCGGCGTTAACCGTCACGAGCATCATCCTCTGCATGGTCAGGTCATGGATGAGCAGACGATGGTGCAGGATATCCTGCTGATGAAGCAGAACAACTTTAACGCCGTGCGCTGTTCGCATTATCCGAACCATCCGCTGTGGTACACGCTGTGCGACCGCTACGGCCTGTATGTGGTGGATGAAGCCAACATTGAAACCCACGGCATGGTGCCAATGAATCGTCTGACCGATGATCCGCGCTGGCTACCCGCGATGAGCGAACGCGTAACGCGAATGGTGCAGCGCGATCGTAATCACCCGAGTGTGATCATCTGGTCGCTGGGGAATGAATCAGGCCACGGCGCTAATCACGACGCACTCTATCGCTGGATCAAATCTGTCGATCCTTCCCGCCCGGTACAGTATGAAGGCGGCGGAGCCGACACCTTCGCAACCGATATTATTTGCCCGATGTACGCGCGCGTGGATGAAGACCAGCCCTTCCCGGCTGTGCCGAAATGGTCCATCAAAAAATGGCTTTCGTTGCCTGGAGAGACGCGCCCGCTGATCCTTTGCGAATACGCCCACGCGATGGGTAACAGTCTTGGCGGCTTCGCTAAATACTGGCAGGCGTTTCGTCAGTACCCCCGTTTACAGGGCGGCTTCGTCTGGGACTGGGTGGATCAGTCGCTGATTATATATGATGAAAATGGCAATCCGTGGTCGGCTTACGGCGGTGATTTTGGCGATACGCCGAATGATCGCCAGTTCTGCATGAACGGTCTGGTCTTTGCCGACCGCACGCCGCATCCGGCGCTGACGGAAGCAAAACACCAGCAGCAGTTTTTCCAGTTCAGTTTATCCGGGCAAACCATCGAAGTGACCAGCGAATACCTGTTCCGTCATAGCGATAACGAGCTCCTGCACTGGATGGTGGCGCTGGATGGCAAGCCGCTGGCAAGCGGTGAAGTGCCTCTGGATGTCGCTCCACAAGGTAAACAGTTGATTGAACTGCCTGGACTACCGCAGCCGAAGAGCGCCGGACAACTCTGGCTAACGGTTCACGTAGTGCAACCGAACGCGACCACATGGTCAGCAGCCGGACACATCAGCGCCTGGCAGCAGTGGCGTCTGGCGGAAAACCTCAGCGTGACACTCCCCTCCGCGCCCCACGCCATCCCGCAACTGACCACCAGCGAAACGGATTTTTGCATCGAGCTGGATAATAAGCGTTGGCAATTTAACCGCCAGTCAGGCTTTCTTTCACAGATGTGGATTGGCGATAAAAAACAACTGCTGACGCCGCTGCGCGATCAGTTCACCCGCGCACCGCTGGATAACGACATTGGCGTAAGTGAAGCGACCCGCATTGACCCTAACGCCTGGGTCGAACGCTGGAAGGCGGCGGGCCATTACCAGGCCGAAGCAGCGTTGTTGCAGTGCACGGCAGATACGCTTGCCGACGCGGTGTTGATTACCACGGTCCACGCGTGGCAGCATCAGGGGAAAACCTTATTTATCAGCCGGAAAACCTACCGGATTGATGGAAGTGGTCAAATGGCGATTACCGTTGATGTTGAAGTGGCGAGCAATACGCCACATCCGGCGCGGATTGGCCTGACCTGCCAGCTGGCGCAGGTAGCAGAGCGGGTAAACTGGCTCGGATTAGGGCCGCAAGAAAACTATCCCGACCGCCTTACTGCGGCCTGTTTTGACCGCTGGGATCTGCCATTGTCAGACATGTATACCCCGTACGTCTTCCCGAGCGAAAACGGTCTGCGCTGCGGGACGCGCGAATTGAATTATGGCCCACACCAGTGGCGCGGCGACTTCCAGTTCAACATCAGCCGCTACAGTCAACAGCAACTGATGGAAACCAGCCATCGCCATCTGCTGCACGCGGAAGAAGGCACATGGCTGAATATCGACGGTTTCCATATGGGGATTGGTGGCGACGACTCCTGGAGCCCGTCAGTGTCGGCGGAATTCCAGCTTAGCGCCGGTAGCTACCATTACCAGTTGCTCTGGTGTCAAAAATAATAATAACCGGGCAGGCCATGTCTGCCCGTATTTCGCGTAAGGAAATCCATTATGTACTATTTAAAAAACACAAACTTTTGGATGTTCGGTTTATTCTTTTTCTTTTACTTTTTTATCATGGGAGCCTACTTCCCGTTTTTCCCGATTTGGCTACATGACATCAACCATATCAGCAAAAGTGATACGGGTATTATTTTTGCCGCTATTTCTCTGTTCTCGCTATTATTCCAACCGCTGTTTGGTCTGCTTTCTGACAAACTCGGGCTGCGCAAATACCTGCTGTGGATTATTACCGGCATGTTAGTGATGTTTGCGCCGTTCTTTATTTTTATCTTCAGGCCACTGTTACAATACAACATTTTAGTAGGATCGATTGTTGGTGGTATTTATCTAGGCTTTTGTTTTAACGCCGGTGCGCCAGCAGTAGAGGCATTTATCGAGAAAGTCAGCCGTCGCAGTAATTTCGAATTTGGTCGAGCGCGGATGTTTGGCTGTGTTGGCTGGGCGCTGTGTGCCTCGATTGTCGGCATCATGTTCACCATCAATAATCAGTTTGTTTTCTGGCTGGGTTCTGGCTGTGCACTCATCCTCGCCGTTTTACTCTTTTTCGCCAAAACGGATGCGCCCTCTTCTGCCACGGTTGCCAATGCGGTAGGTGCCAACCATTCGGCATTTAGCCTTAAGCTGGCGCTGGAACTGTTCAGACAGCCAAAACTGTGGTTTTTGTCACTGTATGTTATTGGCGTTTCCTGCACCTACGATGTTTTTGACCAACAGTTTGCTAATTTCTTTACTTCGTTCTTTGCTACCGGTGAACAGGGTACGCGGGTATTTGGCTACGTAACGACAATGGGCGAATTACTTAACGCCTCGATTATGTTTTTTGCGCCACTGATCATTAATCGCATCGGTGGGAAAAACGCCCTGCTGCTGGCTGGCACTATTATGTCAGTACGTATTATTGGCTCATCGTTCGCTACCTCAGCACTGGAAGTGGTTATTCTGAAAACGCTGCATATGTTTGAAGTACCGTTCCTGCTGGTGGGCTGCTTTAAATATATTACCAGCCAGTTTGAAGTGCGTTTTTCAGCGACGATTTATCTGGTCTGTTTCTGCTTCTTTAAGCAACTGGCGATGATTTTTATGTCTATTCTGGCGGGCAATATGTATGAAAGCATCGGTTTCCAGGGCGCTTACCTGGTGCTGGGTCTGGTGGCGCTGGGCTTCACCTTAATTTCCGTGTTCACGCTTAGCGGCCCCGGCCCACTTTCCCTGCTGCGTCGCCAGGTGAATGAAGTCGCTTAAGAAATTAATGTCGGATACGGCGCGAGCGCCTTATCCGACCAACTTATCAGGACGGAATGTTAAAAATGAACATGTCGATGACAGAAAAAATAAAAGCAGGCAAGCTATTTACCAATATGTGCGAAGGCTTACCTGAAAAAAGACTTCGTGGGAAAACATTAATGTATGAGTTCAATCACTCGCATCCATCAGAAGTTGAAAAAAGGGTAATGACTCCAACTTATTGATAGTGTTTTATGTTCAGATAATGCCCGATGACT
>OBYC01000847.1_pt1 | contig 16244 bp, 9 predicted proteins | sample 1550651 | NCBI WGS metagenome assembly OBYC01 (sample SAMEA2580181, study PRJEB22360) | human gut metagenome | biome: human gut; feature: human-associated habitat; material: faeces | place: Denmark | collected 2008/2010
CCCTCCTCCCCATACCCAAGGGTGTGGGGTTTCCGGGTTTAAAATTTATTATGAAAATAATCAAAGAAGACGAAAAAGTAATCGCGTGTATTGAAAAAGACGATACAAATGAGCAGAAATTAATAGAAATGATAGAAAGTGTTCAAGCGAACGGCGTTACTGATTATAAGGTTGATGCCAAGAACCCAAGGCTTTATTCAAAAGGCGGGCTTTTGTATAGTAAGAAAAAGACAATGCCTAACGGAAAAGTAAAGCTTATGTTGATTTCCGTGCCGCCAGACAAGAAGGGTACTGTGAAGGTTGCTTACGGTACAGAAATAATTGCCGGCGATGCGTTTGCAGACAGTAAGGCTTCAAAAGTCATACTGCCAGAAACGGTAACGGCAATCACTTCTTATGCATTCAATAATTGCGAAAATCTGAGAGAGGTCGTCCTGAATGAAGGCCTTACACATATTGATGAATGTGCATTTCGTATGTGCCCTTTGCTTGATGATATCACCATCCCTGATACGGTACTGGATATTATGTCTAATGCATTCTGCGAGAGTCCTCTCCGAAATTTGAAGTTTCAGAATCGCCCGCAAAAATGCAATAACCGGCTTAAGATTGCATACGGTGCTTTTGGGTGGTGCCATGCTGATGAGATAGAGCTTCCGTACAGGCTGGTCTCACTTTCGGATAATAACTTTGTCAAGGTCAGAAGAGTAGTAATAAACTGCTATGACACATCAGATATTGAGCCAATACTTAATGCTTTAATTGTCAGGAATTTCGTACCTCTTAATGAGGCCTCGGACTACTATGACCCGAGATGTAACTGTGCCTTGGAGGTATGCATTGGTGGTGTAAATGTATATATCCCCAAAATAATGGATGGGTATGTAAAAGGAACATTCATTGAAAAAATGCAGCTTGTCGAAAAGCCATTAAATGAGAAGCTGTATGACCTGCAGATGTATGCCATGGATGCAGCAGAGACTCCGCTGGATGCGTCATATGATGCGGCGATGAAGGTGTATTGTAATACTGAAGACAGAGCAATAAAAGAAAAAGCAAAAAAAATATTACAAACACACAGCCAGAATATCATCCAGGCGTTCTATAAATCTGAAGATGTAAAGAAGCTGATGGATTACCTGAAGTTTGGCCTGCACAATATGAAAGATATTGAGGTTGTTTTGGAAAACGATTTCAGGACAGATGCGGCTGATATGAATGCGTGTATGCTGCAGGCGCTTGGAAATAGTCCCTGTAAACAAAAATTTTTGCTATGAAGCCTGAAGTGCCGCATTCGCGGCGCTTCTTTTTTGCCGGCAGCAGAACCGGGTTAAGCTGAAACGGCTGGGTGCGATGATAAGGGCATGTAATTCCGTCAATTTTGCGGCTTTGCTGTTGCATTTGCTGGAAAATATGGTATACTGTATATATGAATTGATACTTGCAATTTGACATATTTTGTGCTACACTTTATTTGTGAAAGAAGAAGCTTTTTTCACGGGGCGTCCTCTGGCTGTGCATCCTTGCACGGCTTATTTTTTTTGCAAAAATTCCGGAAAAGCCGCCGGCAGCGCCAGACCTCCCGCGGCTGCAAAAAAATCCGACAAAAATTTGCGCCCGCCGGAAAATCTGGTATAATATATACAAGAGATGATTCGGTGAACTTACGTTCACCTTCACCAGACGTGGACGGGGTTTCTGACTCCTTGTGCACGTCTGGTAACCTCAGAACCGATGGACAACCTGAGGTTGGTCGCGGTTTTCCGTCCATCGATGAGGAAAGAAAAATTTCCTCAATACATAAGACGGATTCGCCGTCGCGTTCGTTCCTTTCTTTGTTCTAAACCCCCACTGCCTTTGCCAGCAGCGGGGGTTTTGTGTTTTGCTGTCGGCGAAATCCGGCATATTGTATGTACAAATACAAAAAAAGAAAGGAAAAGAAATCATATGAAACTTAAAAAAGAAAACGGAAAAACGATTCTTGTGTTTGAGAATGACGAGACAATGCAGGTATATCCGAATTCAGTAGACTACTACGAACCCTCCCTTGCGTCGGCGCTGGATATTACAGACTTTGAGGTGTATGATGACAATCCAAAATACATCAGCATTGACGGCATCATATACACAAGAGACGGGCTGATACTTGTCGCTGTCCCGTGCGGAAAATCCGGATGCATAAAAATCCGGGAGGGTGTTGAAGTCGTTAAAGATTCAGCGTTTGACAAAAGCGCAGCCAGCAAGGTCATTTGCCCGCAGAGTCTCAGGCTGATTGATAAGTATGCCTTCAGGTCAAGTGTTTACCTGACTGAAATCGTATTAAATGAAGGCCTGAAAAAGATTGGTACTTGCGCTTTTTACGACTGCGAAAGCCTGACAACCACAACAATTCCCGCCAGTGTTGATGATATAGGCCCAATGGCGTTTGATTCTTCACCACTGACGTCACTGACATTTGCACCTGACCGAAAAAAGCCTCTCATTATTGAGTCAATGGCGTTTGAAGACTGTACAGCTGAAAGCCTGTATCTGCCTGGTTTTGTAAGAGTTCAAGACTATAACTTCCGGAACGTAAAGTCAATAAGCCTTGATGGCTTCTCCAATCTGCCGGATATCCTGAGCACGTGCATCACCGGGATAGTCAATAGTGACGTCCATAGAATCCATATAATCGGAGGCACCTTCCAGGTAAACGTAAATAGTCAGTCTTATTTCTTCCCTCGTGCGATGCTGATTGCAGACAGGAAGAAACTGCTTGACGATGTCGCGAAAGTATGCTTTTCACCAGTGCTGTCATTTTCGCTGAAAGCCCAAAAACGAATGCTTAAAAAAATCGTCAACAAGGCTTATCAGTCTTCAGTCTTTGATACCGGCTGCCGTGTTGCAGTTAAGACTTACGGTAACATGAGCCAAAAAGAAAGGGCAACAAAAGACGGAAAAAAACTGGCTGCATACCTGCATGAAAAGGATGCCGCCATCCTGGCGATGACTGTCATAAGCCACGACGCCGAGCTGCTGAAGGAATACATTGATTTCGGATTAAGTAATCCTGAAAATGTCAAAAAGGCGTTTGATTTGGTGAATGGTGATGCTGCGGTGTGTGAGTATGAGATAGCGTCCGCAAAAAGTAAACTGGCTGCCGTTTTTTTGAGGGATATGGAGAATGCCTCGCCTGATTCCAAAAAAGACGATGATACTATAATCAAAGCTGACCTGATGCAGGCGATGCAGATGGAAGAACAAGATGAGTTTGAGATTTGAACCGGCATAATTTGCCGGTTTTTTTGCGGGTTGAAAACTGCGTGTTTGTTGCCGAGACTCTTTCCGACCGGCAGACCTGCCGGCAAAGCCGCTGGCTGCCGGCATCAGAAGTGTAAAGCCAAAAAATTTCTTTTTTTTGTGTTATTTTTCATATTATATATGAACGAAGGTAAACTTCTTACCTTCGTTTGTTGGCCGTATATATATGCGGCTGTAACAATTAAGTAACGCATCGGATTTACAAGGTTGCAGGGAAAACTGTTCGAGACCTTGTTTCCGTACAGCCTTTTCCTCCGGCCTTGGCTCCGGGAATCCCCGGAAACCGACAAAAATAATATAAAAAGGAGGACTAAAAACAAGATGCAGAACTTAAAGTACAAGGCTCTGTCTATCGCAATGGCTGTAATGACCGCCGCATCGCCGGTTCTGTCTTCATATACCGCATATGCAAGCGATAATGTCGCTGACAATATTGTTGTAAATGACGACGGCACCGTATCACAGACATTTAATCTTGAAGATAATAACGATGACAGCAGCGAAGAAAAAGAAACGAAATTCCTTTTCCTTAACCTTAAAACAACTGGTGGTAAAGCCATCATATCAGAAGGAAAAGACCAGGAGCAGACCATCCGCCTGGATGAAAAACAGGATGGCAGTGAGTATATAGACGTGTATGACCAGAACGGCCTGCTTGTCTCAAGCGAGAATGCAGCAGAGAGTGCTTACATGTACGTATACGAAGCGGAAGCTGACAATATCGTAAGTGTCAAAGCCGAGGCAGATGACGGGTATGTCATTAACCTGTACGAGCTTGTAGACGACGACACGAGCAAGCCCGAAGAAACCGGGTTTGACGAAAAGGTTACGTCTTTTATGTATCCAACCTTTGTTAATGCGGATAAGACAATAACGATTGGGTTTGAGAAGACAGAGACCCCTGAAGACGATATTACAGTTGAGGAAATAAAAGCAGAAGACAAGAAAGATACTCAGGAAGACCTGGCCGATGACATGACCGTTAACGACGAAAAGAGCGAAGACGGAAAAGCAGACGGCAAAGAGGATAAGACTGAAAATGACTTGTCTGGCGATTTGACAGTTAATGATACCGTTGAGGACGTTGATAAGACAGCAGATGCTGAAGGTACTGGTACTGAAACTGAGGGTACTGAAGCCGGAAGTGAAACGGCGGAAGATGATGCTGACGCAGACGACAAGATGGGAGACTTGACTGTTAATGACGACATTGGAATTGACGGAAGCAGCAGTGAAGATAAAGCTGTTGTGGATGGAGAGGAAGGTGATGGTACCACTGAAAGTATTGAAGAAGAAACAGACCCATCTGTAACAACGAGTAATGAAGACGAAAATGAAGATGAATTATTAAATGACAGTAACATCTCAACCGAATTAGTTACTGGTGACGAGATTGATGAAGAAAAAGAACTTGCAGCTGATGAGGCAAAATCTGATACAGAAGGTGATATCGCAGATGAAGAGGGCTACCCTTCATGTGCATCATACATATACAAAACTGAAGCTGTCGCAAAGAAAGACAAGTATTTTGACATCAATACTTATAGTGAATACGAAAACACTAATATTGAAGTAGTATCTGTAGATGGAAACACAGACCAGCAAACATGGAATGACGACGATTCTTTTACTGTAGTATACAAAGAGTCATTGAAAGACAATCCAGACTACTACTGGAACAAAGAGGTTAAATTCGTTGTAGTTGAAGATGCAGATATGGCTACAGCCAAATCCAGCGAATGTGACAATATTCTTCCAGACTGGGCTCCAATAGGAGACGCAGATGGAGTAGGTGTTCCAGAATTGGCTGGTACTGTATTGCAGGGCAAAACTTATAATGTATTAGTAAATGACACAAGCTGGAATCCAGACGTCGTAACTAATGGATACGATATCTCAAGATTTAGAATGTCAACAACAGGCGACCTTGGAGATTTTGATGTGTCTAAGCCTGGAAGCTATACATTAAGATATGTTGTTTCATATTTTACATTACCTAAATACAGATGGTATGTAGATACAACTATCAATGTAGTAGACCATCTTGATGGCCATAGGATTAAAGTTTTAAATGACAGTATTGACGTAAGAATGAACGGCGAAAGACTTGAATATGGCGAACTTTATGCGTCAGAACAATCAAATGTAACTTTTACTGTACAGGTATCTAATATTAATACTTTTAATGAAATTAATCCTGTTGTAAAAGTGTTAAATGGTGCAGGCGAGGAAAACCCTGAAGCCGTAAACTTTACAACAGTAGATTCCGATTCAGGAAAAATTTACACTTATAACGTTAGCCTCAAAGATGATGAGTATATAACCATTGATGATACAAACAATATTTGTATGTTTGGTTCAGGACAAAGCTATTTTGGAGCATGGCATCCAATTAAAGATAACTATATAACAAAAGATGATGTTGACGAAATAGAACAAATATACGGAAATGTTAATACTCCACCAGAAGATGAGGATGATATCGTTGCTTATGCAAGCGGAACTAATACTAAAAATTTTGGCACAATCGGCGTAGGACAGGCTCATGGTGCAAATGTCGGTATTGGCGCAGTTGGATACAGAACTATAATGTTAGGTATTACATCAAGCGGTCAAGCTGCTATTGCTAAATGGGTTTCCGGACTTACAAATTCGTACGATGCAGCAAATATGAAAAATTTTAAAGCATGGTTAAATACATATCAGTTAATATGTGCTGATTGTGAAACTTGGGGACAAGGGCAACATGCTGGATGGTATGCGTCAAACCAGTTCCCGTTTGAAATAACAGCTACAGCAACCTATAATTCAAAGACAAACAAACTTACAGTAAGACTTGATGCTGTAGGAAATGCTGCTTTGTCAGGAAATTATCAAAAGCTGACAGGTGACAACTCTTTTACAGGAACTTCTGGATATAGTATCACCATCAGGAAGAGACTTGTTAACGAAGAATGGGCAGCAAAGTTTTATCGTGTAAGATTGAATACAAAATTTACAATATACAGATATACAAACAATGCTTGGAAGGAACAAAAAACCGTAACACTGTCTGGCGCTACAAGAGATAGTGTAAGTATTGAGGGCCTTCAAAAAGGTAAATATAAAGTAGTTGAAGAAACTAACAGTAATGGCTGTGTGTTAAATCACGACAAATATATCTTTTATCTAAACGAATCTAATCCTTCATGGCAGACAGGAGATGACGTTGAAAACGACAGTGTCACAGAGAATGTTTCAGGAACATACGTTCTTAACTATACACAGTATTATCATGGAATAATTTTGAAGAAAGAAAATAACGAAGGAATACCTTTATCTGGAGCATATTTTAAAATTGAGTATAAACCAAACTCAACAAGTTCTCCGGAAGCAACATGGTATGCAAAAACCGATACTAATGGCGAAATTATTCTTGATAATAAACATATTTATACTAAATATAAATTACCAAACGGAAAAACTGTTCCGTCATCAGAGGCTCCGCTGAATGCAGCAAATGACCCGGTATTACCTCCTGGATGTTTAACAATTACAGAAGTAGAAGCACCTGATGGATATCAGCTTAACAGCAAACCTGTAACTGTATCATTAAAAGCAGTTGATAACGAAACGCGTACATTATTATATAACGTTCCAACGTTTATAAACACCCCAGACACTGGAGATTTCCAGCTAAACAAGAAAATATACCATCCGTCAAACTTTACTTCAAAAACACCGAGACTGTATATTAACACTCAGTTTAAGATTTATTCAGACTATGATACTGCAACAAAGACATGCTCTGGATTAGTTAAGACGGTGGCTGTTTCTGCTAACAATACAGATGATACATCATATTCTGTCATGGTAGAAGGATTGAAACCTGGTAGATATTATCTGCAGGAATCAAAACGTAACCCTGGAACCGTACAGAATACGAATACGTATTATTTTGATATAATAGCAGGAAAGACGATAAACAAATTCACAAACGTTGAGACCGGAAATTCCGGAACGGCAGTTGCGAATAACCCGTTCAGATTAACAGGAAAAATGTTTTCAAAAACAGACCCAAATGGAAGACCTCTTTCAGGAGCAACTTTCAAAGTTGTTTATTCTCCATTAGAGCCAGAGGATGGATATAATCCTATGTACACCTGGTATTTCGAGACTGATTCAAACGGTGAAGTTTTATATGACAGCAACCATTATGTTTCAAACTTTAATGGCAGCTGGAGTGATGACCCGTTGAAACTTGATGACGGAACCTGGGCAATTCCTTCCGGTTCTTTATGGGTAACAGAAGTTAAGGCTCCGGCCGGATATAAGATTGATACTCAGACACATTCAATCAAACTGACAGGACGTCTGGACAGCAATGGAGTTTACACGATTCCAGACCTGGAAGCTGAAGACTTAACTATCATTGAATACCCGGATGGCTGGAACGTTGATTTGATGACTAAGAAAATGGATGCAGCAGATGGAACTCCGTTAAGCGATGCTGTATTCGGAATCTATAGTGACAGAAACTGTAACAACTTAATCGCAAGACTTACATCTGACAGAGATGGTTACACTGGAACTTACAGAATGGAGTTTGACGGAGGCGTCAACAGCACTACTGTATATTGCCGTGAGATAGAAGCGCCAGAAGGATATCAGAGAAATGATACTATATATCATTTAACTTTAACAAAAGCAAATGATGATGGCCAGACCAGAATGTTTGGAGAAAATGGTATCAATGGACTTGGTGTATATGATGAGAAGGTTTCTGAAAAATGGAAATTACGTTATAGAGTAAAGAAGGTTGATGGCAATGGAAAACCTATAGAAGGAGTTGTATTTAGAATTTACAATGCTAATAATAATCCAATAGCTGAATTAACAACAAACGCTGATGGATATTCAGATATTAAATTAATAAAAGATATAGAATCATCAATTGATTCATATACATTATATTGTAAAGAGACTAGTGCTCCTTCCGGATATATATTTGATTCAACTAAGAAATATCCATTAACATGGAACCGCTCTACATATGACGCATTAAAAAATAGAGGAGACGAATCTGGCGAATTACAGACATTTGGTGGAGATAAAGGTATCGTAAACTTAACTCCAACAGCTACACCGACGCCAATAATTACACAGCCGGTAACACCGCCCCCAAGCAATACACCGACTCCGACTCCGACAAGCACTCCGACACCGACACCTACAAATACACCTACTCCAACACCAGTAATCACACAGTCGGTAACACCACCTCCAAGCAATACACCGACGCCGACACCGACAAGTACTCCGACGCCGACACCTACAAATACACCGACTCCGACGCCGACAAGCACTCCGACACCGACACCTACAAATACACCGACTCCGACGCCGACAAGCACTCCGACACCGACACCTACAAATACACCTACTCCAACACCGACTCCGACGGATGAACCGCCGGCGCCTGGAACTGGATATGTCTACGTAAAGAAGACGTCAAGAGCAGGACAAGACCTTCTGGATTTGGATGGATATTCACTGAAAGGTGGTAAATTCTCAGTTACAGGTGATGGATTTACCGGTACCTTAACAACTGAAGAGGATGGTATTTCAAATCACTTACAGCTTCCGAATAATGCATATCAGACAGCTGTAGCAAATGATTATGAGGATACCGGCCGGGCAGTAGTGGATGAAACAACAATTGCACCTTTAGATGATGCGATTGCAACAGACGAAACGTCTGATGAAACTGCATATACTGATATGGAAGATGTAGATACTACATCTGACAATATCTCTGACGACGTAGTAAATACAAACAATGCGATTTCTGAAGATGTGGATGCATTACTTGATGCTGATTATTCTGATTCTTCTGATGAAGTAATTGATAATATCGATGAGTACACCGGAGATGATGAGGGTATCGCCAATATGGCTTTGAATCCAAAAATCACAAGCTATAAAGTAACTGAAATAGAAGCTCCTCTTGGACATAATAATTACGGAGTAACAAAATCGTTCTCTGTAACAATGCCTCAGGACAAAGACCGTGTAATTGAAGTACAGTTCTCAGATGACCCGAAAGTCTTAGACAGCCGTATGACTATCAAGAAATTAAGTGCAAAAGGAAACCCGATTTCCGGCACCATATTCAAGGTAGAATACATTGACGACTTTAATGGAAATTCTGATAATGTAAAACGTACATGGTATTTACAGTCTGACGCAAATGGTATTGTAAGATTTGATGACAACCATGTTGTAACAAGCTTAACACAGTATCGTTCAGATGAGTTCTTCAAATTTAACAACAATATTGTTCTTCCTTATTACGGACAGTTGAGATTTACAGAAGTAAGTACTCCTGCTTCATATGTTTTGAACAGCGAGCCATTCGTAGTAAATCTTGCAGATGCACAGAATGGTTCTACCGTTGACCTGTCAAAGACAGTATACAACGACCTTGAACCTGCAAAGGTACAGCTTACAAAATATAAAGATGACGGTTCACCGCTTGCTGGCGTTGAATTTGAACTGAAATTTGTAAAAGAATCTGAAACAGCAACAAAGAACAAGAGCGAGAGCTTTAGCCGCCTGTTGAATGTTGGTGAAACTGCAACAGCAATAACTGACGCAGATGGAAAAATCACATGGGAGAATCTTGACCAGGGTGATTATGAAATCAGAGAGACGAAGACTGTTGATGGATGTGCACTGCTGACAGACGTAATCAAGGTAACACTTCCGTTACAGCTGACGAAAGATGAAGCTGACTCATACGGAAATGTAAACAAAGACCTTGCAAAAGAAGATACAAACTATACGAAAAAATGGTATTTCTTTGATTGCAAGTATGAAATCAAAAACAATCAGGTATTCTTAATGCCGATGACCGGTTCTGATGGAACCTGGATGTATGGCTTTGTAGGATTTGCCGCAATTGCGTTTACCGGATGCTTATATTTACTGCTTGATGAAAAGAAGAAAAATAAGAGAAAACATAGACGGAAAAGAAGATAAATCTGAAAAAACTGAAAGATAAAGGTGACAACAGAACAAAAAAAATAAAAAAACAACGCATCGTCAGATGCGTTGTTTTTTTGCGTTTAAGATTCGGAAATTGGTGTCCAGGTGGCAAGAATTCGCATTGGATGCTCTTGAATGCCAACTTCTGTAATGCCGTCTTCCCATCCTGCAAAAGTATATCCGTCCTTAATTGGAATCTCAACTTTAGATACCTTTAGCATTGCATCAACTGGGCCAGAAATAATTAACTGATTACTGTTATTGCTGGAAAATACTCCACCATTCGCATCAAAAATTACAGAACCTTTTGCGTCCGGATTATATGAAAAATCCTGAACCCATAACCACTGCCCGGTAATTGGACTTTTACATACACCGACGCCAATATGCGTTGCATCTGGGTCAAGGATTGCTGCTTTATGTCCAGGGCTGTTCATCCATGCTCTGACAACTGCTTCTGGTGTTTTCTGGCCTGCAGCAATATTTTCGCCGCATGAGCATGAAACTCCGTTTTCATATAATGCTGTACTACTGTCTGTTCCGTCTGGTCTTGTATGAGAGAATTTTCTCGTAATCTCTTCGGCTCTGACCATCGCGGCTCTCTGAAGTCCTGCGTGATGCTGTAATGGTGAAAGCCCTGCTTTAACTCTCTCGATGTTTGTCAATCTGATAACCTCGGAAGCCATTTCATCAACACTCATCTCCGGTTCTGGACTCGGTGTAGGAGTAGCGGTAGGAATCGGCGTTGCGGTTGGTGTAGGTGTTGCCGGTTTCTCTGTCGGTGTAGCAGTAGGAGTCGGGGTTACCGGCTTCTCAGTAGGTTCCGGTGCCTTTGTAGGTTTTGGAGTAACCGGCTTCGGTGTAGCTGTCGGTGTAGGAGTCGCTGGCTTTTCGGTAGGCTTCGGAGTCTCTGTTGGGTCTGGAACCTTTGTAGGTTTCGGAGACGGTGTTGCGGTAGGAGTTGGAATCACCGGCTTTTCTGTTGGCTCTGGCTTCTCAGTAGGTTTTGCTGCATCAGCCGGAACCTTAACAGAAACTCCGTCCTTGTCGTAGCTTCCTTTCGTCTTCTTACCACTGTAATAACCGCGTACCATATAGGTATTGACTTCACCTTTTTTGTAAGCTGCATCTTCATATGATAATGAATTTTTCAGTGCCAGCATTTTCCACTTACCGTTATCTTTACGGTATACAAGATATTTGTCAGCACCTGCTGCTTTATCCCATGTCAGTGTTACAATGCCGTCTTTATATGCAGCTTTAATGTTTTTTACCATTGCCGGCTTGGTATAAGCCGTAAGGCCTTTCTTATTGTAAGACCCTGATTTTTTGGTCTTCTTATTATAAGCCTTTACGGTATAGGTATATTTCTGGCCTACAACGATTGGATACTTCTTGGAAGAAGTGTGAGTGTAGCTGCTCTTGGAATTGTCAAGCGTTTTGATTTTTGTCCACTTTTTCGTTCCTTCTTTCTTATAGTAAACGATGTAATGAGTGGCTCCTGATGTCTTTTTCCATTTGACATTGATTTTGTTGTAAGCCGGAGCCGAAATACTGTTAAGCTTAACCGTGCCCGGCTTGGCTGCCGCCTGCGTTCGCATCTGTAAAGCCTGCGGGATACAGATGAGCGCCGCAATCATGAACGCGAACAGCGCATATAAATATTTGCGTTTCTTATACATATATTTACCCTCCTTGAGTTTTTATTTCTTATGTGTTTATTATACTATATTTTTATATAGCATTCAAATGTATAAGCTGTAAATAATATGCTGGAATTTTAGATAAATAATTCGCAAAAAAAATTAAATTTTTTCAAGTGCATGGATGATTACCGAAAACATTTCATCTATATCATCATCAATCCATAGCTGCTTAGATGATATTACTCTTTTCTTGTATTTCTTATTAGAAGCTATCACATTTAATACTTTTAATATATCGTCAACATTATTGTATTGTGGAAGTTCTGTATCACTTAAAATATAAGTATCAACACATTCTCTTAATTTGGCTGTGTTCACTTTATCTGAAAGATAATATAAGTCTGCGATATCTTTAAATCTTGTAGAAACTGTTTTAAATTTAATCAAAGAGCGTAGCTTTTCGGCAAATATCTGCTCATTACTATTAACCAATATTTTGAATTCTTGACGCTGATTGTCTATGACTGCGTTAAAACTACACTCATCTTGCTCTATATTTAACCGATTATGTACACCGATATCCATTTTTGTCTTAAGACTATTTCCAAACATATCTGTAATTAAAACATATATTCGTTTTCCGTGATAATCTTGCTGATGTAATTCTTCTATTTTCCCAACTCTTTGGAACTTAATCCCCGGGATATGTAACTGAGATACAAAATCATTAATTGATTCATCAGACAGTGAGTAATGAATAAAGCTTAAATCAATATCTCTTGTTGCTCTACGTACGTTTTGAGTTTTATTCATCATCACAACACCGCCTTTAATTGCGATGTTTTTATTTACAGAAGACCCTGAAATGGCGACTAAAATTAAGTCTTGAGCAACTTTTGCTGAAGCTTGGTCTGTCTGAACATATCCGTTTTTGTTTTCTGCTTGTATCATCTCTGCAATATTTATCATATATTTTACTCCTTTCGTTAATGCTTCTGTATTTGCTGTATGAACATGATTAACGATATTACAAGATTTCCAATTGTAAAGCATCAGATACAAATTCAGCTTTCGGCAATGCATATATATAGTCCATTACAAGAGCGATATCTATTGTATTTATGATTTTTCTGTAATTTAATATAATTTCTTTATAGTAATCAAATGGTAGCTTATTTTTGTTTCTTAGTAATTCAACCAACATGCGTTCTTTGTTATATATATTAATCTGTGCTCCGTTAATGTCAATTACTGTTTTCCCCATATCAAGAGAAGAGCAGCTATCATATATTTGTTTAATTCTAGTGTCTCTAATTTTTGATGAATGCTTTGATGTTAATAAAAAATATTCTTCAGGTATTACATCAGTCAAATCATGATAATAAAACGCACTTTCCATTGTAAAAACAGCTTTTGGATATTTTAACGTAATAACGCTTAGCTCTGATGGGTATTGTTTATCAGAATAAACACCTTTTTCAATTTTATATAACTTTTTACACGATACGGCTTTCTTGATTTGATAATCCGACCCGTATTTTTGTATACAATCTTCATACGAAAATACCATTTAATTCACCTCCATGTGTGATTTTAAAGTAATTACAGGAAAAATATTATTTTTTTCCTATATTTACTTTAATTTTAAACCATACTTCAGAGTTTGTCAATACTAATTTTAAAGCAATTACCGAAGAAATTCGTCTTTTTTCCTGTAATTACTTTAATTTTTTCGCAAAAATATATCCGATTTGGCAAAATTTCAGCATAATATATATACAAAAAAATCAGAAAGGAGAACGATATGCAGGGAGCATTATTTGCGTGCGGACTGACAGCTGTCATCATGCTTGCGGCGGAGGCCGTGAAAAGATATACAAAACGGGAAGAAAAAGAAACGGAAAAAATATGCGAAACATTTGCTGGCCGACTGGAAGATATAGTGGCAAGGGATGCCGCAGAGAGAGAAGAAAAAGAATGGCAAAAAACAGCTTAAACCTGATTCAGGTAGAAAATACAAGAGAAGGAATCGAAAAACTTGCAGATTTGCTGCTGGTTGCGACTGAAAACATAACATATATGCAATATAAGCTTTCATCGCAGATGTTTGGGGGTAATTCCGATGTAATTGAGATACGGTTTGGAGACTGCGTGGAGTATGTCAGCCGTATAATCATGGAAGCAGACGCCAGGAGAAGAGACGAGCTGCTGCTCCGGATTGCAAAAATACCGTTTGCTCCGCTGCGGCTTGTTCTGTTGAGGAGATATTTCGAAATGCAGTACAAAAACCCGTTTTTGCATTTTCAGGAAGAAGTAGCTTTCAGAACATATGTAGCGATGAGCGAAAAAAGAAAGAAGAAAAGAATAGGGAAAAATATCCAGGAATATCTGCAGCAGAAGAGCGGGTATATAGCGGCGATGTGTGTACAGGAGAGTAATGGCCTGCTGCTGTATGAAATGCTGAAGGAGGGCCTGGCTGATAGGGAAACTGTGAGAAAGGTCTTTGACGGAAACCCAGACGCGCCGGTGGAGATTCGGGCGTGTCTGATGGAGTTTTTGGGGAAAAGTGAAGAGGAGAGGGATGTGTTTGAGATTTAAGCACATAAAAATAAAGAAGGGAGATTTGTAATGCCTCATGGATAAAAATGGACAAAAATATACAAGCAATTTACAGATGTCGGTATTTGCGATTACAGATGACAGAAAAGCGTTAAGGTCTATTTTTCGTATTTTTATACTATATGCAGGGCAGCATTCCTGTATGTATGAGAGTTCATGTTTGTTTTCTTTAGACTCATTTGGCAAAGAAATTAAACGCCCATCGGCATCCGGAAATATTCTTGCATTGGAATATTGCGGACAGATATTCTGCGTCCCTCTTGGATTAACAGAAAAAGATAAGGCCGAAATTACAAAACGGTTTGATAAAATTTCATTCCTGGTGCATGGCAAGCAAAGACGAAAAAGGGCAATCTGGAATTTTCTGGATTCTTTATACAAATATGTAAATGATACAGATATGTCAAAAATAGTTGCTGTAACTACATATAAAAATATGAATCAGGAAAGAAAAGAAAGCAAAAACGGAAAAGAATTAAAAAAATATCTGGACACTATCGCACCTGCTGCGATTTCCTGGTGTGCATCTGAAAATGATGCCGAAGCATTGAAAAACCTGTTGGATGTATGCGAGATAAAGCAGGAAACACTGAAAAATGCTTATGAAATGTATGGTGTAGATGCAGATACCCAGGTAAAAGCGTATCTTTTGGACGCGATTGGAAAAACAAAAAAGGATGAAGATGTGTTTGATATTTAAAACATGAGCCGAATCTTTTCGGCTCTTTTTTTCGCAAAATCCTGCATACTAAGTATACAAAAAATCTGTAAATAATGAGAAAAAAATGAGAAAAAAGATATTGGTTTCTGATACCGTATATGTTTTGCTTCAGCCGTGTCTGGTATATTTCGCATTCGGAGACGGGAGGGGCAGAATACCGCCTCAGGCAAGATTTGTGCTGATGGTATTGGTTGGCATGATGATGATTGTTAACCTCTATTTTTGCGAAGAAAATTGCTTTCAGAAAATACAAAAAGAAAGCGGTAATGCATGGGTGCTGATTTTCGCTTTGCTTGTGCAGAGTGTGGTTTTGATTGTGCCGATGATGGTTGGGATGAGTATTGGAATCTAAAGGCAAAAACAAAGAATTTGTAAAAACGTTACAAAAAATTTTTATTTGTCATATTAGAAATTCGCTATTGATGGAGACTGGAACGCAGCAATCAACATCAGAAAAGAAGGAAAACGTATTTTCCTGAACTATTTCAAGACGCTAATTGAAGAAAAACAGGCTACGACCTGATTACCTATATATCGAACCTAACCGGTGGAACACCGTGGCTTGCCTGTGCAATATTAATAATTCGCATGCTTTGCAGTAGGGCTCATTACCAGGCTTCGAACGTAGTTCTACGTTCTTTGTTAGCAAGAAAAAAGACGGTCTTTGGTAATTCCCCGACTTCGCCGTCGTTTGTCAGCCCTTACTGGCTTGGTACACGCGAGCATAGCTCGCGGTATCATATTTTTGTCGGCGCATCTGCGACCTTTTTCTACAAATTGCGGTGATTACACATATTAATCGTAAGAGACAAAAAACAAAGAAAGGAAACGAAGGCTATGTACGAATATGACAGAAAAACAAAAACTTTAACGTTAAGTCAAAATACCACACACCCAAGGGTATGTGGCTTGTAATACCCACCGGAGTGGAT